>ODAI011624727.1_pt1 | contig 26011 bp, 18 predicted proteins | sample 1539321 | NCBI WGS metagenome assembly ODAI01 (sample SAMN02144231, study PRJEB22623) | gut metagenome | biome: sheep rumen | host: Ovis aries | place: New Zealand
CCGCTCGAAGGACGTCATGTTCAACTGCGAGATGATACCGGCCGAGAACGTAGGCGTGAAACATGCCAAGTGGGACCGCGAGGCCGGCTACTTCGTGCCGCGCGACTGCTACAACTCGTACTTCTACGTCGTCGAGGACGACTCGCTGACGATCATCGACAAGTTCAAGCTGCATGGCCGTCCCTACATCGAGCATCTCACCGGCGGCTCTGCCCTGCACATGAACCTGGAGGAGCACCTGTCGAAGGAACAATATCTGAAACTGCTCCACGTGGCAGCCAAGGAGGGATGCAACTACTTCACGTTCAACATCCCCAACACGGTGTGCAACGACTGCGGCCACATCGACAAGCGCTATCTGAAGGAGTGCCCCCACTGCCATTCGAAGAACGTGGACTATATGACCCGTATCATCGGCTACCTGAAGCGTGTGAGCAACTTCTCGCAGGCTCGCCAGGAGGAAGCCAGCCGCAGATTCTATGCCCACGCCAAATATCAGACAGCGGAAATTTAACCACACCATACCAGTAACCTTATGCTGAAGTACGTCAACACAGGGATTGTATTTCAGGAGATACCGGACGAAGTGACATTGGCAATCAATATCTCGAATTGCCCGTGTCACTGTCCGGGTTGTCACAGCTACTACCTCTGGGAGGATATCGGTCTGCCCCTGAACACAGAGACCATCGACAATTTCGTGGAGAAATACGGTACTGACATCACGTGTATCTCTTTCATGGGAGGCGACAATGATCCCAAGGGTGTCAACATGCTGGCACAGTACATCCATGAGGAGCACCCGCAGTTCAAGGTCGCCTGGTATAGTGGTAAGACGGTCATCTCCGCCAAGGTGAACAAGCAGGATTTCGATTATATCAAGATCGGTCCCTACATCCGTCACCTGGGTCCTCTGAAGAGTCCCACCACGAACCAGCGCCTCTACCATATCACCGAAACAGGCGATATGGAGGACATCACTGCGAGGTTCTGGAAGAAATGAAATCGTCAGACGCTCATCTCGCCTCGGATGGACTGCTGCATGAGGCGGCGCACGGTGTCGGGATCATCGGGATAGTGCGACTGGAGGAACATCAGCTTGGTGACGGCGCTCTCGACCGTTGAGTCGCGACCGCTGATGACACCAGCCTCCTGAAGATGGAAACCGCAGTCGTAACGACTCATCTCGACAGCCCCCTGCATACACTGACTGATGTTCACGATGACCTTACCGTTCTTCGTTCCCTCCCTGAGTGCATTGAGCAGCCAGGACTTCTGAGGAGCATTGCCCGATCCGAAGGTGCGCATGACGATAGCCTTCAGATTGGGCGTGTGTATGATATGGCGGATGAAGTCTTCGCGGATACCAGGAAAGAGCGAGAAGATGATCACATTGTTATCCAGTCGGAAGTGAGGGGTCATAGGCTTCGAGAAGTCGGGCTTCAGAATGCGGTCGCGATGGTAGGTGATGTTCACGCCGGCATCAACCAGATGGGGATAGTTGAACGACTCGAAGGCATTGAACTCCTCAGCGCTCTGCTTCGTGGTTCGGTTGCCGCGCAGCAGATGACCTCCGAAATAGATACCCACTTCGGGCACCAGCGCATGTCCTTCGTCATCCTTCGCAGCAGCAATCTCGACAGCCGTAATCAGATTCTCCTTACCATCAGTGCGCAACTGGCCGATGGGTAGCTGGGAGCCTGTGAAGATGACGGGCTTCGTCAGGTTCTCAAGCATATAGGAGAGGGCAGAGGCCGTATAGGCCATCGTGTCGGTACCATGCAGCACCACGAATCCATCGTAGTCGTCGTAACGATCAGCGATACAATGCGAGAGATCTGTCCAGCGGGCAGGCGACATGTCGCTCGAATCGATGGGGGGATCAAACTGATAGGCATCAATCTGGATGTCAAACTGTTTCAGTTCGGGCACGTTCTGCAGCAGCTGTTCGAAGTCGAACGGCTCGAGGGCGCCCGTCTTGGGATTGCGCTTCATGCCGATGGTGCCTCCCGTATAGATAAGTAAGATCCTGCTACGCATAAAAACAAACGTTTACGTGGTTATTTTTCTGCAAAGGTAGCGTTTTTCTGCGAATTATTCACTATCTTTGCACAAAATTTAAAACAACAAGCTAAAACATCAAAAAATTATGAAGCAGTTCAATGATGATAACTTCGTTCTCGAGACCCAGACGGCTCAGGACTTGTATCACAACCATGCGGCTAAGATGCCGATTATCGACTATCACTGTCACCTGATTCCTGAGATGGTAGCCAACGATCATCGTTTCAAGAGCATCACAGAGCTCTGGCTCGGTGGTGACCACTATAAGTGGCGCGCGATGCGTACCAATGGCGTCGACGAGAAATATTGCACAGGCAAGGACACCTCTGACTGGGAGAAATTCGAGAAGTGGGCAGAGACTGTGCCCTACACCTTCCGTAATCCGTTGTACCACTGGACACACTTGGAGCTGAAGACTGCCTTTGGTATCACCAAGCAACTGAGCCCCAAGACCGCCCGTGAGATTTTCGACGAGTGTAACGAGAAACTGAAGCAGCCAGAGTTCTCCGCACGTGGTCTGATGAAGCACTATAACGTTGAGTGCGTATGCACCACCGACGACCCTGTAGACGACCTGCACAATCATATCGAGTATGCCAAGCACAAGGCTGAGAACGATCCGATAATGATCCCTGCCTGGCGTCCTGACAAGGCGATGAACATCGAGAAGCCCGAGTTCGCCAAGTATGTTGACCAGCTGTCAGACGTATCGGGTGTGAGCATCACGAAATTCGCTGATATGGTCGACGCCCTCCAGAAGCGTCACGACTTCTTCGCCGCCAACGGCTGTAAGCTCTCCGATCACGGCATCGAGGAGTTCTACGACGAGGAGTACACCGACTCAGAGGTCGAGACCATCTTTGAGAAGGCAATGCGCGGCCAGCAGCTCTCCAAGCTCGAGATTCGTCAGTTCAAGAACTGCTTCCTCACGGTGATGGCAGAGATGGATGCTGATGCCGACTGGACACAGCAGTTCCACTATGGTGCCATCCGTGACAACAACACGAAGATGTACAATCAGCTGGGTCCGGACACAGGCTTCGACTCTATCGGCGAGTTCAACACCGCCAAGGCAATGTCGACCTTCCTCAACAAGCTGAATATGAAGGACAAGCTTACGCGTACCATACTCTATACGTTGAATCCCTGTGCCAACGAGGTGATCGCTACGATGCTGGGTAACTTCCAGGGTGGCGAGCCAGGTAAGATCCAGTTTGGTTCAGGCTGGTGGTTCAATGATCAGATGGACGGTATGATTCGCCAGATGAACGCCCTCTCAGTGCTGGGTCTGCTCAGCCGCTTTGTGGGTATGCTCACCGACAGCCGCTCGTTCCTGAGCTATCCGCGCCACGAGTACTTCCGTCGCATCCTCTGCAACATTCTCGGCAACGACGTTGAGAAGGGCCTGCTGCCTTGCGATATGGAGATCCTCGGACGTATGGTAGAGGACATCAGCTACAATAACGCACGCCGCTACTTTAAATTCTACTAATACAAACTATGCGCACCAGAGGTGAGCGGCTCTGAGAAGAGATCACTATGGTGCAAAAATGACCGCAGACTTTTTGGAGTTTGCGGTTTTTTTTGTAACTTTGCCCCCTGATATGAGATACAACGCAGGAAATAACCGTGAGGGCGACTACGAACACTTCGTCGTAGAGGAACCTAAGCCGCTGCTGGAATGGCTGATTGCCAACGTGCCACAGACGAAATCGAAGATCAAGGCCACGCTGCAGGGCAGGGGTGTGAAGGTGAACGGTAAGACCGTCAGCCAGTTTGACTTCCCACTGGAGCGAGGCATGAAGGTGGCGGTGAGCAAGACCAAGCGCAACCAGCAAGGCTTCAAGAACCGTTATGTGAAGATCGTCTATGAGGACAAGTGGCTCATCGTCATTGAGAAGGCTGAGGGCATTCTCTCGATGGCGGCAGGGCACTCGAGCCTGAACGTGAAGAGTGTGCTCGACGACTATTTCAAGAAATCGCGCCAGAAGTGTACAGCCCACGTGGTGCATCGCTTGGATCGTGATACGAGCGGATTGATGGTCTATGCGAAGGATATCGAGACGGAACAGATACTCGAACACAACTGGCATCAGATTGTCTACGACCGTCGCTATGTGGCTGTCTGCTCTGGTGAGATGGAGCAAGATGAGGGTACCATCGCCAACTGGCTGAAGGACAACAAGGCCTACGTGACCTACTCTTCGCCTACCGATAACGGCGGCAAGTATGCGGTGACACATTTCCACGTGATGGCCCGCACGACGGAGCACTCGCTGGTGGAGTTCAAACTTGAGACAGGCCGTAAGAACCAGATACGTGTACACTCAGCTGACATGGGGCATCCTGTTTGCGGTGATCCGAAGTACGGCAACGGTGACGATCCGCTGCATCGCTTGTGTCTGCATGCCTGGCTGCTCTGCTTCCATCATCCCGTAACGGGCGCACCGATGGAGTTTGAGACGCCAGTTCCAACATCATTCAGAAAACTGTTTAAGTAATGGAGAATATCGGATATTACATTTTCGTGCTGGTGGCCATCATTGTGGCCTTCCTGGTCGTGAAGCGGGTGGCCTCCTGCCTCATTAAGTCTGCGATACTGATTGCGCTGGTGGTGATCCTGGCGGCTGTCTACTATCTCTACTTCATGCAGTAGGAGTATCAGCATCAGCGGCCATCGATGCCAGCTCTTCAGCATAGATCTTGTTGAAGGCCTCGCGCAGTTGTACAGGCTGGGCTATGAGGTTGCGCAGCTCGTTGAGCTTCTTGGCATTGGGCGAATTGGGAATCCACAGTTTGATATATCCGTCTTTCGAGTATTTGCTGTTCATGTGTTCGAGGAATCGTTTCCACTGACCTTCCTTGTCGAGTTGTGGGGAGTTGGCGAGGCCGAACTGGATAGTGCGTCGGATCACCATCATCGGTTCAATGTCACGATCGGCTTCTGCCACAATCTTCCCATAGATGCTCCTTGGGGCTCTGCTGGCTGAGGCACGGTGATCCTCTACTGCTTCCTTCATGACTTTCAGTTGCTCTGGCGAGAACCATTTCTTCAGTCGGGCATCTGCAGCCAGGATTTTTCCGCCTCGGATATGGTGGTCGGCACGATGCCCCGACATCCCCAGATCGTGATAGGCGGCAATGGTATAGGCCATGTTGATATCGGCTCCAGTGGTCTTCACCAGCTCCAATGAACTACGGATGACACGGGTGACGTGCTCCATATTGTGGGCACGGTCAAAAGCTGCATAGCGCGGGAGTATCTGTGTCTCGATAAACTCCACTAAATCCAGGCTCGGGCTGTTGTTAATCATAAAAAGTCTCTAATAATTTTGCAAATATACGAAATTCTGATTACTTTTGCAAATAAAAATTGAAAAATAGAGATGGAAGAAAGGAAAATTAAGACAGATTCTGTTCAGGCGTGGCTCTTGGCGGCTCGTCCGAAGACTTTATCGGGGGCTGCGGTGCCTGTGATGATTGGTGTGGCATTGGCTTGGGTCGATGTGCCAAGCTATATAGATGCAGAGTTCAGCTGGACAGCTGCGCTGCTCTGTCTGCTCTTCTCCTTCGCCATGCAGATCGACGCGAACTTCATCAACGACTTCTTCGATTTTGCCAATGGTACGGATGATGCTGAGACGCGACTGGGTCCACGAAGGGCTTGTGCACAAGGTTGGGTGAAGCTCGACTCGATGAAGAAGGCCATCGCCCTCACCACGTGTACGGCTTGTGTCATCGGGCTGCCGCTGGTCTATTATGGTGGACTTGAAATGATCCTTGTGGGAATTGCCTGCGTGATCTTCGCCTTCCTCTATACCACCTTCTTCTCGTATCAGGGACTGGGTGATCTGCTTGTGCTGGTGTTCTTCGGCATCGTGCCCGTCTGCTGCACTTATTATGTGCAGTTGCATGTGGTCACAACCCAAGTGTTCCTGGCCTCTCTGGCTTGCGGTCTGGTGATCGACGCTCTCCTGATTGTCAATAATTTCCGGGATAGGGATAACGACCGTTTGGCAGGAAAGAATACGATCATCGTGCGCTTAGGGGCGAAGGCGGGTCTGCAGCTTTATGTAGGTGTGGGCTTGGCAGCCATCATCCTGGGGGGTACCTTCTGGATGAACGGACATATCCTCGCCTCGCTGCTGCCTCTGCTCTATCTGATGCTTCATCTCTTTACGTATCTGAAGATGAAGCGCATCTATCAAGGAAAAGCGCTGAATCTCATCTTGGGAGAAACAGCGCGTAATATCTTTATCTATGGCGTCTTGGTCAGCGTCGGGCTGCTGTTGGTGTAGGCTTCCTAGGATATCTTAGGCTATCCTAAGCAATCCTAGTTGAAGAAATTCCACGAGACACCCAAGTGCAGCACATTACCGTTAGTGGGATAGTGGGGAGCGAGGAACTTCATGTGGTTGCCCGAACCATTGTTCACATGCGTCATCATCACGAAGAACCTGACACCCTTTAGCACCATGTTCGCGTAGACATCGAGGAATGGATAGCCTCCCAGTTCGATCTTGCTCGCTTCATTCTGCTGAACAGCAAACTGATTGATGCCCGGACAGAAATCAGGGGCATAGTATTTGGAGAAGAATGTGGCGTCGGCTCCTAACTCTACACCCAGTACCTTCGCAATCCTGAACTTCAGATAGAGGTTGGTGAAGATGTTCCAGGTGGGTAAAGGCAGCACGTCCTTATTGCTGGAGTTCTGATAGGTGATTACATTCTCCCAGTTGAGGGGACCTAAACGGAAATTCTGGTGAAGCTGAGCCGTGAGGATGTTGATATTGCCTGATTCCTGGAAGACGCCTGCCGTCATATTCGTACGTTCTGTTGCTGTCGCATCGTAGCTCATGCCGTAATAGGTGTAGTTCTGAATCTCCTCGATGGCTACGCGCAGGGCAGTGTTCGTCTTCTCATATTTGAAGAATCCCTCCAGTCGGGTACGTGTCTCCTTGGCCATATCGCTATGATCCCACCAGAAGTGCTTCGAGTGGTAGGTGCGCTGGAAGAAGACGGGGTTGTCTCTGTGGAAATAGGCCGATGCAGCCAGGCGTACCGTATCGCCAAAGAGGGGGAAGTTCACATCGGTACTGAAGTCGGCATGCAACTGTCCGGCATCCTCACCAGCCAACCAGAACTCAGCCTGCAAGTTGAAGTGGAGCGTCTTGCCTTGCGTCTTACTCAGCTGTCCTCCCACGCTGATGTTGTGTTCTTTCCACGACTGTTTGAAGGTGGTACTATTCTCAAGCGTATCTGGCATGCTGAACGTACGGTACTCATGCGTGATGAATCCCTTCAGTCCGGCCTTCATGTATTTGTTGAAGCCTTCGAGCAGCGCCAATCCGAAGGTGTTCTTCATCTGGAAGTGCTTGCTCTGGTCGTAGATCGAATCGTTGCCATATCTCAGTCCTTGCGTATAGTACTTGTTCAGATAGTAACCCTTAGGTGTCTGGTAGGACTGATAGATATGATCGTAGTTGTTCAGTTCGAAGGTGTGTATGAAACTGGTGACAGGCACATACTCGCGTTTCATCGTGGCGTCGATGGAGTCCTGAATCTCTTGCTGGCGCTTCAGACTGTCGATGGCTGCCTGTCCGTTTACTTGAATACGTGTAGAGTCGACAGCGATATTCAAAGAGTCTTTGGGGCCTGTGGGTTCCTTACCCATGATCTTGGCACCTTCAGGGCGACCAGAGGAGGCTTTCTTGACGGGCTCACGGGTATCGCGCCCACTATTCTCGAGTCCGTTCAGAGCTTCTTTTGCTTCCTTCTGCTTGCGTGATTCCTCTGCAAATTTCTTCGCCTTGATCTCAGCCTCAGTCATCTTCACTAATCTGTAGAAGCCGATGTTATAGCGGTGCGAGAGGAAAATATGCTGATGATCGTTTCTGTTCCAGTTCTGCGAGAGGACCGTTGGAATCTCGTTCTCAGCATAGCTGTCTGTCTTTGACTCAGGGTGGGTGACGTACTCGTCGTCTGCGATACCGCCATTCTCTGCAGCTTTCTGATGTGCCGCATTAAAGAAGAAGTGCAAGTTGTATTTATCACCCAAATAGGAGGAAAAGATTGTCGCATTGAAGTGGGAGGTACTCTGATTGCTATAGTAGCCTCTGGCATAGGCGTAGTCGAGGTCGAAGCCTACGTTGAAACGCTTGTTAGCATTGACGGCAAACTTGGCATCGATATGATCCTCGCCGTTGGTCTTATCACCACAGTTGTCGTAGAGTATATTGGTATAGGGCGAGAGGGTGTTCATAAAGAGGAACTTCTCAGGCCTTTTCTCCACAAAGCTGTAGGGCTGGGTAAAGATGAAGATATCATTGACGACAGGACGATTGATAAAGATTCTGCTCAGGCGCGATGTGTAGTTGCTACCAGTACTGTTGTACTCGCCATAGGTACCTGTATTGAAGGTGGTATTCATGAAGAGGTGGGGCATCGTGTCAGGCACTGCAGGAATCACATTGCCAAACTTCTTGTCGATGGTCCACACATAGATACCCTTGGGAATCTCCTTATGTTTCGTGGTGTCGTTGTTGTGCTTATTGAATTTCGTGTTATCGTTACGCTGGGTCACGTTACCCATCTCGTCAATCTGGTTATACGTGTCTTGGGCACAGACAGATGTCAGCGCCAGCAGTGCAACGAAAAACAGACTCAGTCTTTTAGTCATAGTGTCATTTGATCATTCGCAGAGCTGATTCGGTGATCTTGAAGACCATCGAGAAGAGAATGATGTACAAACCTAAATTATGCTTCTCCTCGTTTTTCGAGAGGAAGAAGTACACCCCCACGACAGCTCCTATCATGAAGATGATGTTCAGTATGTTGCGTATCTGATCCTTACTCATTTCTTTTCGTTAAGAAGAGAGTCGAACTTGTTGAAGATAAAGTTCTTACGGTCGATGGTCTTCCTGCGGAACTTGCCTGAGAGAGGGTAGAGCTTCGTACCCTTCTTGTTGACAGCATATTTGTCGGAGATCCATTCTTCAGCTGAATAGTGTATGGGCTTACGGTCGAGATCGTAATCATAGTTAAGGCGTAACATCGTCACGTCGGCAGCCCCGTCGGAACACAGCACGTGGAGCTGATAGTTAAACTTGGTACGATCGAGCGAAAGTGCTGAATGCTTGAAAACGAGCCACTCGTGGAAGACGGCTGCCAATTCATGCTTGATGGAGTCGCGAATAGCAACAACACTGTTCTCGATCTGGTTGGGCTCTTGTACCATCTTCTCCAATTGCTTCAGCAGAATGCTGTAGATCTCGTTGGCACTTTTGCCCGGTGCCTTGATGACGGTGTGGAATTCAACCTTTCCGTCCACCATAGGGACAGCGTTCTCAGCCAGGTATTTGGCATCGGGATTGTCTTTTGCTACAGGCTCAACCTCTATTCTCTCCCAAGTGTTGTCCTGCGCGGAAATGGTCATTGGCAATGCCAACAGAATGGCGATTAAAAACTTCTTCATCTTTGTTTTCTTATTTTAATTGCCTGCAAAAGTACAAAAAAGAAGTGAAAAGTGAATAGTGAAAGGTGAAAAGTACTCGTGCATTACCTTTTTTTTGGTTTTATTAACCATAACGGAGTTATTCTTCACTCCTCACTCCTCACTCCTCACTCCACACTCCACACTCCTCACTTCATTTCCAGTTCCTTCTGCAGTCGGATGATTTCATCACGGTACTGGGCGGCCTGCAGGAAGTCGAGGTTCTTGGCAGCCTCCTTCATCAGGCGTGTGGTATCTGCGATACTCTTCTCCAGCTGTGGTCTGGTCATGCGCTCTACAATCGGATCAGCAGCAATCATGCCGCCAGACTGTCCGTCAGACGAGATGTTAGATGCACGTTTGAGTTCCTTGATATCTGCACGATCTTCCTTCTGCAGAGCACTGAAGGTGAGGTTCTTTACAATCTGTTTCGGGGTGATGCCATGTTCCTCGTTATAGCGCATCTGCTTCATTCTTCGACGTAAGGTCTCGTCGATGGTCAACTGCATAGAGGCCGTGATGGTATCAGCATACATGATGACCTTGCCATTTACGTTGCGTGCAGCGCGACCTGCGGTCTGAGTCAGACTCCTGTGACTTCTGAGGAACCCCTCTTTGTCGGCATCGAGGATAGCCACCAGTGATACCTCGGGCAGATCCAGTCCTTCTCTCAGGAGATTGACGCCCACCAGTACATCGTAGACACCCTGACGAAGATCGCTGAGGATCTTCACACGTTCCAATGTGGCGACATCGCTGTGGATATAGGCGGTTCGTACACCATGATTCAGAAGATATTCGCTCAGTTCCTCCGCCATGCGTTTGGTGAGGGTGGTCACCAGCACACGTTCGTCTCTATGACTGCGTGTTAAAATCTCATCCATCAGGTCGTCGATCTGATTCTCACTGGGGCGCACCTCAATCTCAGGATCCAACAGACCAGTGGGGCGGATGACCTGTTCTACAACCACGCCTTCAGCTTCTGCCAGTTCGAAGTCGGCAGGGGTTGCACTGACGTAAATGACCTGATTCACCTCCTCCTGAAACTCTTCGAAGCGCAACGGACGGTTGTCGAAAGCGGCAGGCAAGCGGAAACCGTATTCCACGAGATTGCTCTTACGGCTTCTATCACCACCATACATCGCACTGATCTGAGGCACAGATACATGACTCTCGTCGATAAAGAGCAGATAGTCATCGGGGAAGAAGTCGAGCAGACAATAGGGGCGTTCTCCTGCCTGTCGGCCATCGAAATAGCGGCTGTAGTTTTCGATACCTGAACAATGGCCCAGTTCCTTGATCATCTCCATATCATACTCCACACGCTCTTTGATGCGCTGTGCCTTGATGGGGTCGCCCATCTCCTCAAAGAAAGCCACCTGCTTCACCAGATCGTCTTGTATCTGACGGATAGCGATGTTCGTTTGCTCCTGTGAGGTCATAAAGAGGTTGGCAGGGTAGAGACGATATTCCTCAAATTTCGCAAGACGGTCGAAGGTGACGGCATCCACTTCCTCGATGGCATCGATCTCGTCATCCCAAAAAGTGACTCGCAAAACCACCTCACTATAAGCCATCGCGATATCCACCGTATCACCCTTCACACGGAAGTTGCCACGCTGGAGGTCCAGATCGTTCCTGACGTAGAGCGACTGCACTAATTTCCTTAACAATGCGTTACGATCCAGTTTCTGTCCTACGTGCAGATCAATCACGTTCTCCTGTAAGGCTACAGGACTTCCCATACCATAGATACATGAAACTGAAGATACAACGATAACGTCGTTTCTTCCTGATAACAAGTTTGATACGGCTGATAATCTTAGACGGTCTATCTCGTCGTTGATAGCTAAGTCTTTCTCGATATAGAGATCTGTTGCTGGCAGATAAGCCTCTGGCTGGTAGTAGTCATAATAGCTGACATAGTATTCAACCGCATTCTGAGGAAAGAAACCCTTCATCTCCTCATAAAGTTGGGCTGCCAACGTCTTATTATGACTCAGAATGAGGGTAGGGCGATTGTGGTTTGCAATCACATTTGCCATTGTGAAAGTTTTTCCTGAACCCGTCACACCGAGCAGCACCTGAGCCTTGTCACCACGCTCCAGCCCTTCCGTCAGTTGTCTGATGGCTTCTGGCTGGTCACCTGTGGGTTGATAGTCTGATGTAAGTATGAATTTTCCCATTTGGGTGACAAAGATACGAAAAATATTCATAATTAGCCATACCTAATTCATAATTTTTATAAAATACTTTGTTATTTGCTTGAAAAGTCGTAACTTTGCACCCCGAATATGAAAAAAGTATTAGTGATAGGCTCATGTGTGGCTCTGTTGATGACGAGTTGTGCCTCTGAATTCAACGCAGTCTACAAGCATGGTGATAGCGAAGTCAAGTACGAGTACGCTAAGGAGTGCTTTGCCAGTGGCCGTTTCCAGCAGGCTATTTCCTTATTGGAGGAAGTGGTCACGATGAAGAAGGGCACTGACGAGGCTCAGGAGTGTCTCTATATGCTTGGTATGGCTCAATATAACAATCGTGACTATGAGGCGGCTTCTGCCACATTCAAGAAGTATGGCACGAGTTATCCCCGGGGTCTCTTTGCTGAGCCTGCTGCCTTCTACGTAGGTCAGTCGCTCTATCAGAGTGCCCCAGAGCCTCGTCTGGATCAGTCGCCTACTAACGGTGCCATCACTGCCTATCAGCAGTTCATGGATCTCTATCCGGAATCCAAGTGGCGTGCTCAGGCCAATGAGCGTCTGTATGAGCTCCACGACAAACTGATTCAGAAAGAGTATCTCTCAGCAGAGCTTTATTACAATCTGGGAGGCTATTTCGGAAATATCAACTCCAACGAAGAGAGCAACTATACGTCGTGCATTATCACGGCTCAGAATTGTCTGAAGGATTATCCCTACTGCAGTCTGCGTGAGGATTTCATGGTTCTCATCATGAAGAGCAAGTTCCACCTCGCAGAGAACAGCTCAGAGGAGAAGCGTCTGGAGCGTTACCGTGATGCAGAGGATGAGTGCTATGGCTTTATCAACGAGTTCCCTGAATCGAAGAATGCTGCTACAGCACAGAAATATATTGCAAAGTGTAAAAAAGTTATTAAAGATTAAGATATGGATTACAAGAAATCAAAAGCACCGGTGAATACCGTGACCCGTAACATTATGGACTTCTGCAAGGATACTGGTAATATCTACGAGAGTGTTGCCATTATCTCCAAGCGTGCCAATCAGATCAGTGTTCAGATTAAGGAAGACCTGTCGAAGAAACTGGCTGAGTTTGCTTCTTACAACGACTCTTTGGAGGAGGTGTTCGAGAATCGCGAGCAGATAGAGATCTCTCGTTATTACGAGAAGCTGCCGAAGCCGACACTGCTGGCCACTCAGGAGTTCATTGAGGACAAAATATACTGGCGTGACCCTTCTCGTGAGAATCAGGAGAACTAATCCCCATTGTCATGATACAGCGTAAACAGACATTATATCTGATGGCGGCCATCATTATGACCGTCATCTGTCTTTGTATGCAGATAGGTTCCTTCAAGGTCGAAGGGCTCGAGGTGGCACGTCTCTATAACCTGTGGTATACAGATCCTCTGGGTAAACACCACTTTGAATGCTGGCCACTGCTGGCTATCCTTCTGCCCACAGCCGCCATCGCCACCTATACCATATTTATATATCATAACCGCAAGATGCAGGCACTCTTCTGTCTGTTCAATATGTTGTTGGTGATTGGATGGTATGTCTGCTACTTCGTCATAGCTCAGATGGGGGGTGATAAGGCCTGGGGAGCAGTTGACTTCCGTCCTACGTGGCCTGCCGTCTTCCCTGCCATCTCCCTGATCTGCTATTTTCTCGCCCGTCGGGGCATCCTCGCCGACGAGAAACTCGTCCGCTCGATGGACAGGATCAGATAGCACTATACCTTATTATATTATAAAAAAATCTCGAAACATTTGGAAGTTTCGGGATTTTTTCTTATCTTTGCCGCTGTATAAAACAATTAACAACCAAATAATTATACCGATATGAGGAAATTATACTTATTATTATCCATGCTGTCTTTAGCCTTATATTCAAGTGCAGCAGTAGTTGAGATTAATGGTATCTATTACAATCTGATCAGTAAAGCCAAGGTTGCAGAAGTATCATCAGGAGTGAATCCGTATTCAGGAACGGTATCGATTCCTGAGAAAGTGACGTATGAGGATGTTACCTATGATGTGACAACTATTCAGAAAGATGCCTTTTCCAGTTCTAAGAGTCTGACAGCTGTAACCATTGCTAATAGTGTTACGTCTATTGGTGAAAATGCTTTTTGGCGCTGTAGTGGACTTACCTCAGTGACGATAGGCAGTGGTGTGAAGGCCATTGGAGTGAGAGCTTTCTTCGAGTGTGAGAGTCTGCCTACTATCACGATTCCCGACAATGTAACAAGTATCGGTGAATATGCCTTTACTGGTTGTACTAAGTTGGAGTCTATAACACTTCCCTCAAATCTGACGGTTATCGAAAACTATCTTTTCCATAATTGTAGCAGTCTGGCATCCATCACTCTTCCCGCAGGTGTGACTAGAATCGGTGATTATGCCTTTAGAGGCTGTCAGTCTCTTACTGCCTTTACTATACCTGAGAGTGTAACTGAAATCGGGAACTCTGCTTTTTATGAGTGCTCAGGTCTGACGACCATGACCATCCCCGCCAGTGTTACTACTGCTGGCAATGGCATATTCCATGATTGTCCCAATCTTGTTAGTGTTACAATTCCCAATACATGGACCACAATTCCTAACAGCACATTCAAAGGCTGTTCATCTCTTGCCTCCTTCACGATTCCTGCTAGTGTGACCAAAATTGACGGTTCTGCCTTTGATGGTTGTAAGAGCCTGACATCGATGACTATCCCAGGTACGGTTACTACGATTGAGAGCGTAGCATTTAACGAATGTGCTGGTTTAACCTCTGTAACCATCGAAGAAGGTGTAGTGACTATCGGTGGTATGGTATTCAGGGATTGTGCTAATCTGGCAAAAGTGACCATTCCTGAGACAGTGACTAAGATTGATAATGAAGCATTCCTCCGTTGTGGTCAGTTGGGCATAATAGTTCTTCCTAACAGTTTGAAGACTCTTGGAACTAATGTGTTCAAAGATTGTAGTAATTTGAGCTCTCTGACAATCGGTACTGGTTTGCAGACCATTGACAACTTTGCCTTTGAAGGTTGTAGCAGTCTGACTTCTGTCACCATTCCTGGCAATGTTACACATGTCAATAGTTCAGCCTTCTATAACTGTACTTCATTGTCGTCTGTATCCCTCTCTGAGGGATTGGTGGAGATTGGTAATAACGCATTTAGAAACTGTCCAAAGTTGACCACCGTAACGATACCAAATAGTGTGAAGACAATTGGCGGATCTGCGTTTATGGGATGTACAGAGTTGACCACATTGAATATCGGTCTTTCTGTCAGTTTGATTAGTACCTATGCTTTCGCTTCATGCGAAAAGCTGGAGAATGTTTATATTTACGCAGAAAAAGTACCAAATACGCTTGCTGATGCATTTAATGATTCTTATCCTGATTATATTACCTTGCATGTACCGGCTGTTAGTGAGGAAGCTTATAAGGCAGCCCTTCCATGGAGTACATTCAAGGAAATTGTACCGCTGGCTGTTGTTGCAACTCATAAGTTGACATATAAGGTAGACGATGAGGTTTATAAGACATATGACATATTTGAGGGCGCAGCCATTACACCAGAACCAGAGCCTAAGAAAGATGGTTTCATTTTCTCGGGATGGAGTACTATTCCAGCGACGATGCCAGCAGAGGATGTCATCATCACTGGTACTTTCACTCCTCAAGAAAATTCAGTTGTTATCACTATCGGTTCGATAGGTAAGACGACCTATTGCAGTGAGTATGATCTCGACTTCTCGAATGTGGCGAATGTCAAGGCTTATACGGCTACAGGCTATGACGATCTTACAAAGACCATCTGGCTGACTCGTGTCATGAATGTTCCTGCTGGTACTGGAATCTTGGTGAAGGGAGATGAAGGAGCTCATCCCATTCCTGTAACAAATGTGAGATCTGCCTATGCAAACTTCTTTGTGGGCAATACAGGTGATCCTATAACAATTGAAGAGACTGATGGGGATATGAAGAACTATTACCTCTCAGGTAAAGATGGCTCCTTTGTGAGTGTGACAGGCAATGCCAATATCAAAACGAATAAGGCCTATCTACAGCTTCCGCTTAGTGTATTCGTATTTACACGTTCTATCAATGTTAGCTTTGATGATGAAGACGGGACCACAAGTATCAAAGAAGTGAAAAGTGCTGAAGAAGGCGAGGGAGAGTGGTTCACACTCCAGGGCCAGCGCGTCGCTAAGCCAGGTAAGGGCCTTTACATCCACAATGGTAAAAAGGTCGTGATTAAATAATATACTAAAGTCTTTGTAGGTATTCCTTAGGTGAACAACCAATTAAGGTTTTGAAATTCCTATAGAAAGCACTCGTTGACGTAAATCCCGATTTCTGGGTTATATCCGTCAAGAGTGCTTTCGGGTTTTCTACCATTTGTTGTACGGCATATTCTATACGTTTCTGGTTGATATAATTCGTAAACGACACTCCCATCTTAATATTAATGGCCTGATAAACGTAATTTCTGTTCGTATTGAGTCGCTTTGCAAGGTCATCAAGCTTTAAATTAGGCTGCAAATATAGTCTTTCTTCCTCAACCAGTTTTTTAATGGAGTCTGATAGCTTATCTTGACTGATGGTGGAGGAAGGCGTGGGGGCTTGTCCGTTTTCTTCTGCTATGATATCTTTGATAGTAAACTGCTGATGAAGCCCTACATGACCGATTAAGATTAATAACGTAGAAAAGAGAATGGAAGGTAATAATAATAACCAGAAAGAATTAGCAAACTGATATCGCCCGATGATATTAAAGATAAAAGATATGAATGCTGCTGCTGTGAAAAGGGTGAGCAGGAAATGGATTTTTGAAAGCAGCTTTCCCTCTGTATTGGAATAATAGTTCTCGATAGTAAGATTGTATTGTCTGATATATCGCCAGCTTAGAACAAATATAAGGGGGATCTCCAGTGCAAAGATAATCTTTATCAACATGTGTACGAGTCCCTGCCACCAAGCCAGTCCTCCCAATGATGAAAAATCATTCTGGTATAAATGGCGGTCGATGAACTGGTGGGTTTCTGCATCATCCATCAGGGCATAAAGGATTCCTACAGCTACACAACAGACTATGGATGGCAATAAATATGCAAATTGTCTCAGATGGTTAGTTTGGCGCCTCGTGAGCTCTTCTATATAAATGAAGAAAAGCGGGAAGACGGCTGGATTGCAGAAACTGTAGATAGTGTCTGAAAATGTGATCAGTTTCATCTGATGGTAAAAATAGATGCTGTGTCCCAAATAGAGTAGGGATGCTGTTAACATGAAAAGTAATAGTACAAACCTAGGCTTGTCCCATTTGCTAATGAGACTGAGCCCAAGAAGCACCGTGAGGATGCCACAGACCATCAACGGCATTGTTATAATGATTTCATGAATCATGTGTGCAAATTTAAACATAATTATGATATAACGGTTGTATTTTTTGAAAAAAGTACCATAAAAATCCGCCATTTAAAGAAAATTGTGAATTTGCACGATAGTTTTGTGAATTTGCACGGCCTCTTTCGACCATAATTTTTATATTTGCAACATTAATTTTAAAACTACAAAATATGAGAAAACTGAATTTATTAATCCTACTGTTGTTAGCTTTGCCGATAGAAATAATGGCAGACGTTTCAAGAGACTCGTTGCCGAGTAATTACGGCAACTGGGTAAACCTGACCGATGGCTATACTGAAGACAAAACGAGTAACCATCAGAAAATGCAGGTGGAAATTGATGGTAACACGATCCATCTACTTTGGGTTGAGTTCGCGAAACAAAAAGATGATACATACGGTATCTGGTATCGTCGGTCTACTGATCTCGGAAAGACATGGGATGATGCCAAGTTACTGGTGACAACCCATACAAATGATTTTATGAACATTAACTCTGGTGTGATCAACAAACTGGTGGCTGTAAACAACGGGCATATACATATTGCCGTGATAGATAGAGATGATGCCGATTCGGAGGGAAAGTGGAGGATTCTTTATGTCCGTTCTGATGATGGTGGAAACAGCTTTAACCAAACAGTCATTGGAAAACTAAGTGATAGTTATCAAAGTTATCGTGGTTCGCAAATTGACTGTGATGGTGACATGGTGGTAATCGCTGCACCGAAGAATGGCAATGACATTGTTTATTATACATCAAAAGATGGTGGCTATAATTTCAGTAGTCTAACGCAGACCATCGATCCTTCTGGAGATAAACCGGGCTTCTATGGCTTAAAGGTCAGCAACGGTCATTGGGTGTCAATGACTCATGGCTACTATTGGTATTTTAACCTCAAGTACGGTCATTTGCTTATTACTACATCCGACGGTAACACGATGTCCACAAAACAGGTGGCTCCACTGCATAGTGACGGGAATCCTTATGCCTATCCAGACGTTATGCATGGAGGAAACGGAAATTCCTATAATGATCATCCCCAAATGGCTATAGTTGGTAACACCATTCATGTGATGTATCAAGGAAATCCTGGCGGGAAGGAAAGTAAGGACGACTATTCACATACACTTTATCAAAAGTCTGAAGACTTTGGTGTTACATGGAAAGACGTTGTTGATCTGCCTGAGTCTGATGGTGGCGATGGCATGATTGCCGCCAAGGGGGAGAACGTCTATGTGCTGACTACTGCCTCTGGGGGGCATCGCCTGATCTATTATTCCCATGACAGTGGTGATACATGGAGTACCCAAGGACAGGCCTGCTGGACTGAAAGAGAAGGAATGTACAATCCTAATCTGAGTTATTCACTGGTTATCGCCCCCGATGACAACAGTGGCAAACATGTCTATCTGACGGGAAACCGCTACTATTTCATCGAGAGTAAGGATGGTTTCGAGACGCTTGCCAAGAACTTCGTGCTAGGCAGTGAGGCTTTAGAAGGGGGGACTACCAACTATGCATTGACAGTGATACCAGACAAGAATAGTACAGAACACTGGTTCATGCAGTTTCAGAAGCCTTATCAGAAGGAATATGTGGAAACGGATAAGAGTTCGCAAGACATCTGCTATCGGCGTGTTGAACCAGAGCCTGATCCATCAGGTACTAAGGCTCTCAATCTGACCGACGAGAAAATGATCGACTACCGTGTAGTGATTCCGATGACGCCTAGCCTGGCCCTGAAAAAGGCTATGACGGTAGAGGTGTGGATGCGCTATGATGCCCTCGGCAGTTTCCAAATAGCAGGCACGTCAGAAGCAGCCTCGCATTTAACTTCTCAGTACAATGGCGGATGGTATATTCAGGCAGGTAATTGGTATGGCAATTACGGCTATTTTGAAGGAGGTCTGCGCACAGACAAATCCACTGACGGTATAGGTGTGAGAATCAACAACCCGGATGCTTTCAAAATCTATAAGATGAATAAGTGGCATCATGTGGCTCTTACCTATGATGCCAGTGCTGGTGAAAACAATGCAAGACTCTATATCAATGGTATGTTAGTAGCCTCTAAAACCGTTGTTGGCGATATCTTGGTGGGGGCAAATCCCATCTCTCTCGGTACGGCAGACGGTTATGGCTGTAAAGGTTTGCTGGATCACTTTGCCATGTTCGACAGAGCGCTGACCTTAGAGGAGCTTCAGGAGCACATCACTCAGATGCCTACAGGTAAGGAGAAAGGCTGCGTTTGTTTGCTTAATTTTGACGGCACCTTGAAAGATATGAGTGGTCATGGCAACGATGGTGTGGCCCTGCTGGATGTGGATTTCGTCGAACATGAAGGTATTCACCCGCCAAAGCCCGATTTTGATGCCGCCAAGGATATCACAGGGCGTAATGTTACGATGGTCGACAATACAGAGTCTGGCAAGGCTGTATGGTGGTACATGGATAAAGGCCCCGACTATTATGCTCGTTATGTCAGTGATACGACCCGCCATCCGAGTCTGAAGGATCTTGATCCAGGCATCATTACCATCAATATGGCTGCATGCAGCGATAATGCATACGCTGCTATCACTAAAAAAGTCCTTATTGGTGGTCTGAGTAAGGTAGAGCCCTTGACATCGGGGCAGGAGGCTGGCGTACGTCTGACCATACAAGGCGGCTACGACCTGACTTATAGTAAACAGCCGAAAGTGCTGTTACATAAGGGTGGTACAGTGATTGAAGGTAAATGGATGGTTGAATCTGGCTACGACTCAAAGAAAGTCGAGTCACCCGATGATTTGGCAAAAGCACTCTTCAATCTGTCTAATGCTGAATCAGGTATTTACGATGTGGTAGTGAATAACGACACCTTATATAATGCCTTTACGGTAGAGAAGAGCGGGGAACCAGAAGTATGGATGCAGGTGAACGGCGGGAATAAGCAACTATGGAACAAATGGAAGAGCTATTCCATCGACTATGGCAATAAGTCGAATGTGCCAGCCTATAACGTACCTATTTTTATTATGGTTTCCGATAGAAAGAAAACTGTGGATGTGTCATTTGACTTCGATTATGAACTTTGTAATCCTGCTCTTGATGATTACGGACAGAATCTAGCCAAATCTCTGGGCGACCATGTCATGGCGTATGATGAATCATTGGGCGACTCTGTCCGCGTCTATTCATTCATGATTCCTTATATCGCCCCAAATAGTACTGGAACCAAGACATTCCGCATTCGCCATCGTCCTGAGGAGGATGCCAGCTCTACTCGTGGAAGTCAACGCCTTGAGCCTCGCTATGTAGAAAACAGGGAATTTGTGGATATCATCTTTTGGGCAGAGGATCCTTGGGGACCATACGATCCCGATGCCCCCAATCCTTACGAAAAGAGTGGCACTCGTGCACCATATACAATGGAACAGGGCGAGTGCGTGGCCAAAGAGTTAGGTACGGCTTTGCTGGAGACGGCTATTGGATTTGTACCAGGTGTGAACTGTATGTATGCCATTGGCAAGACTGCCTATCAGTCGGCTACAGAGGTTGAGAAACCATGGAGCACATTCGGCAGTAACTATTTGAGCACCTTCTTCAGTTGCTGTGAAGATCTTATTCCTGGCGCAGCACTCGCACAGGCTGCATTTACTTTGGGTAGCATGGCTTGGAGCCTCTATAGCGCAGGATCCTCTATGAATGACTGCCTGAAAGGTAAACCTCAGAAGTTGAGAGTGAAGGGGGTTGGTAGCTACGATCCCAACGAGATGATTGGTCCTTATGGCTATGATGATAATGCACATTATATCCAGACTATCGGTAGCATGGGCTACACCATCACTTACGAGAACAAGTCAACGGCGACAGCTCCTGCTCATGAGGTGTATGTTACTGACAAGCTTGATCTCTCGAAATATGATCCGGAATCGTTCGCATTTACTTCGTTCGGTTGGGCTGACACCACACTTGTTGTGGGTGGCTCTTATACGAAGGACTTTACACGCGATGTAAAGTATAAGGTAAACGGGCAGGACATCATTGTCCGTGTATCTGGAACATTTGATAAAGAGACAGGTGATGCCAACTGGAGCATGGTTTCTTTGGACAAGAATGGTAAGGAGATTGAAGATCCTGACTTAGGCTATCTGTTGCCGAATAACGCTGACCATGTAGGCGAGGGATTCGTCACCTTCTCCATCAACCACAAGGCGAGTCCGGCTACGGGTTCTACGATCAGTAACAAGGCCACTATTGTCTTTGATGCCAATCCTCCGATTGAAACCAATGTCTTCGTGAACACCTTCGATACCGATTATCCAACTTCGAAGATCACAAAGTCTGAGGTCAGTGGTAGCGACCTTGTGTTGACTTTCGAGGGTTCTGATGCAACATCGGGTGTTGCTTCTTACGACCTGTATGTCTTCAAGAATGGTGGTGAGGCTGAAGTTATGGCTTACGGCGTGACAGAAAGCCAATACACACTGCCTTACGTCGAAGGTACCAGGTATGCCTTCTGTACAATTGCCACTGACCATGTAGGGTTGAAGGAGGCTAAGGACATCAAGGCCGAGTATACGCATTCAGAGGGAACAGTGGATATCACTCTTGGTGCATCAAGCAAGACTTCGTATTGTGGCAGCAAGTCGCTCGACTTCAGCTACTCCGATGAAATCAAGGCTTATATCGCAACAGGTTATGATGCTGATGAGGGTATTATCTGGCTCACCCGAGTGAAGGATGTACCTGCTGGCACGCCAATATTGATCAAGGGCGAAGCCAACAAAACCTATGATGTCCCTATGACAAACAGCCAGAACTCCTATTATACGAATATGTTCAAGGGGAATACGACTGGTGATAAGATTCAAGTTCAGGAGACAGATGGCGATCTTGTAAACTACTATCTCTCAGGCGATGGCACGTTCAAGAGCGTGAAGAATTACGTGAACATTGCCAACAACAAGAGCTACTTGCAGCTACCTGGCACGTTCAAACCCGCAGAGGCAGGTGCGACTCAGACGGTAAAGATCGGTTCGATTGGCAAGGCATCTTATGCTGCTCCTGTAGACCTTGACTTTACGTACGTGGATGGCTTGAAGGCTTTTGCAGCAACAGGCTATGACAAGAGTTCGAAGACGATCTGGCTGACCCGCGTGATGAAGGTTCAGAAGGGTGAGGGCGTCTTGCTGAAGGGTATTGAAGGTGATTATCAGATTCCTTCTGCCGCCGTTCAGAGCAGTTATGAGAATATGTTCATTGGCAACACGAGTGGTAATGAAATTCAGGTTCTGGAGACGTCTGAAGATGGCAGTCAGACGAATTACTACCTGAAAGGTGACGGTTCGTTCGTGAGTGTGAACGGCTATGTGAACATCAAGAACAACAAGTGCTACTTGGCATTGCCGACCTCGATGGTTTCTGTTGCAGCCTCCACTCGTAGTTCAGCGGACAGCTTCATTTTTGAGGAGCCTGAGATAATCAAGCTGCCGATCAGCTTCAGAAGCCTCGACAATGATGGTGATGGCACGACGAGTATCAAGGACCTCACCCCAGCCCTCTCCAAAGGCGAGGGAGAATGGTATACCCTCCAAGGGCAGCGTGTCGCAGAGCCTGGCAAGGGCCTTTACATCAAGAATGGTAAATTGGTCATCGTTAGATAACCTCCACACTTTTTATTATTAAAAAATCCCGAAACACTTGTTCGTTTCGGGATTCTTTTGTATCTTTGCAGGCAAAAAGAAACCAAACAAGAGAACCAATGAAGAAACCATTAACATTATTACTTCTGATGTTCCTGTCGATGGCGGCAATGGCTCAGGTAACGTTTGGCCCCAGTGCTCAGGCTCAGCAGGTGACAGAACAGAAGGCATTGCAGAAGGCAAAGAGCTTCCTGACAGGCAAAACTATTTCAATTGTCGGAAAGACACGTAGCAGTTCTGAAGGCGAATTCCAACCCTATTATGTATTCAATGCTCAAGAGGGTGGTTTTGTCATCGTTTCGGGCGATGAACGAACAGTACCAATCCTAGGCTTTTCTGACAATGGTCATTTCGATGTCAACGATCTGCCTGATAACCTACGTTTTTTATTAGCGAGGTATGAAAGTCAGATTCAATACATACAGGAAAACAATGTGACAGCTCCTCAGAAAGCAAAGACCAGGGCTATGACCAGTTCTATTGCACCGATGCTGACATCTGCTTGGGGACAGGGACTTCCTTATCGGAAAGACTGTAAGGTGACTTATAATACCACGGAAGAGATAACATCCCCGTCGGGTTGTATCGCCGTATGTATGGCACAGGTTATGTACTACTATGCTAAGAAATCTGATGCAGGGAGAGTCTCTGCTTTAGCTATTCCTGCTTATAATTATGAAAAGGATAACAGAGAATATAGCCATGCAGCCCTGCCAGCCACTACTTTTGAGTGGGATAAACTGAAGGATACATATAGCAGCAACGAAACCGGAGAGTCTGCTGACGCTGTCGCCAAACTGATGCACTATTGTGGCGCAGCGACTCAGATGATGTATGGAGAAAACGGTTCTGGTGTATTGACTCGTAATGTTGTTTATGGGTTAACTTCCTATCTGGGTTATGCCAAGACGGCTCATTATGAGAAAAAGGAAAACTACCTGTGGAGTGATTGGGCATCGCTCATCGATCAGGAATTATCTGCAGGACGCCCCGTTATCTATGGTGCCCGTGACAATATGGCAAGTGTAGGCGATCATGCTTTTGTAATCGACGGATACGATGCTTCCACAGATTTCTATCATGTCAATTTCGGGTGGGGCAATCCTTCCTATAATTCTTATTATGCCTTGTATCTCCTGAATCCAGACAGAGGCGATGGACGTGCCTATAATAAAATGGATGATGCTATATTCGGCATCTCGCCAGTTGCCAGTGGTGATCTTCCTGCGCTGGTTGATCATCTTACGGTGTCAAATCTAAGAATCAATAGCTCTAACAAGATAGAATACGATGCTCGTAACTATACTGGGAAATCACAGTATTTTGATTGCGGTATAGGTTATATGACGAGTAATGGTATCAAAGAGATTTCCAGTCAACTTATCACCTCGAAAGAGCTTGCCGAGGGCTCAACCAGATCTTTTAAGGATGGCTCTTGGAGTCCATTCGATGTAAGTCATGTTGATGGTTTAACTGATGGGGATTATAAGCTGGTTCCTATTTCCAAAGTCAATGGTACAGCCGAATGGCAGGTCAGCACCAATCCTGACATTAACTATATTCTGGTGACAGTTGTCAATGGTGACGCCACCGCACTATATCTGAATGGTGCTGGTATCCAGTTCCCCAAGGATAGTTATACTACCATATTGGGTCAGCCCTTTATTACCCAGATAGCGACTTGTAGGCCATTGAGTCTGACAGTCACCTATTCCAGTTCCAACACGGATGTCGCTACTGTTGATGGTGCGACAGGTGCTGTCACTGTAAAAAATATAGGACAAACCACTATTAAAGCCATTGGCGAAGGTACTGAATATGCAGACAATTACACACTGAACGTTGTTAAAAAGGTGGATAATCCTACAATTATCCTTAATGCGACTTCTTTCTTTTATGACGGCACAGCGAAGGAACCGACAGTTGAGGTGAAGGATGGTGATACCACGATTCCATCCTCTGAATATACCGTCAGTTATGAGAATAATACGAATGTCGGAACAGCTACTGTGAAGATTACGGACAAGGATGGTGGTAACTACATTGTCAGTGGTTCGACAACGTTCTCCATCGTATCAGCTGATGGCAGTCTGACACCTCCTACAGGTAAGAGCGACTTGGTATATACAGGTGCTGCCCAAGATCTGATCACAGCAGGTTCGTCTACAACGGGTACGGTGCAGTATTCTCTCGATGGAACAAACTACGGTACATCGATTCCACAAGGCACAGATGCTAAGGAGTATACTATATATTATAAGGTGGTAGCTAGTCCAGGCTATAATGATATAGCTCCAGCATCGTTCAAGGTGAGCATCTCACCTAAGACTGTCAGCAGTCCGACGATAACGCTGAGCCAGACGAGTTATACTTACGACGGCACGGCGAAAGAGCCTGCTGTAACGATGAAAGATGGCGAAACGGCTATTCCTAATGCAGAATTTACCATCAGTTATAGTAATAATACAGAAGTAGGTACGGCCGTTGTGACAATTACGGATAAGGAAGGTGGAAACTATACTGTCAGTGGTTCTGCCACATTTTCCATAACTGAGGCAGAACCAGCTACAGAAACTACACCGATCACCATCGGCAAGAGCGGCAAGGCTTCTTATTGTGGTGACAAGTCACTCGACTTCAGCTTCTCTGATGAGGTGAAGGCTTATATTGCGACGGGCTTTGACAAGGATGAGGGTACGATCTGGTTGACGCGCGTGAAGGATGTGCCGGCAGGTGTGCCTGTATTGATCAAGGGCGAAGCCAACAAGACCTACGATGTTCCTGTGACGAATAGCCAGAACTCTTACTATACGAATATGTTCGTGGGTAACACGAGTGGCGAGAAGATTCAGATACAGGAAACAGATGGCGACCTTGTGAACTATTACCTCAGTGGTGACGGCACCTTCAAGAGTGTGAATAAGAGCGCGAACATCGGTACCAATAAGTGCTACCTGCAATTGCCTGGAACGTTCAATGCCGCAGCAACTGGTGGCACTCAGACGGGCAAGGTTGGTTCGATTGGCTAGGCTTCGTTTGCTGCTCCTGTCGATTTGGACTTCACGAACGTATCAGGTTTGAAGGCCTTCACGGCTACGGGCTATGACAAGAGCACGAAGACGATCTGGCTGACGCGTGTGATGAAAGTTCAGAAGGGTGAGGGA
>ODAI012955679.1_pt1 | contig 26009 bp, 25 predicted proteins | sample 1539321 | NCBI WGS metagenome assembly ODAI01 (sample SAMN02144231, study PRJEB22623) | gut metagenome | biome: sheep rumen | host: Ovis aries | place: New Zealand
ATAAAAACCGTATTGCTTTTTTTGCCGCCAAGCGGCCAATTGGAACTTAGCGAAGCGGTCTCACTGACCAGCGGGAAGTAAAAACAAAAGAAAACATAGGAAAACAAAAGAAAACCATTCAATTAACAATTAACATATAGGCTCTGTGTTCTCTGTGTCCTTTATGTTTCTAATTCTTTATTTGTAGAAAAGCGCTCCCTTGGTAACTCAGCCCCCTCCCTGTAGGGAGGGATGGGGTGGGTCTGTAGGCCGCCCTTCTTGTTTCTGCTGCAAAGTTACGATGTAGTTATTAGTAAATGAAAGAATTAGATTGATTACGATTTCTGTATAAACTTGATTATCATGGCTGTTTTTCGCCCTGTGTTTTTCATTTGCTTTATTTGGCGTCCATTTACTTGATTGCCTCTTGCAGAAACTTTATCGCCAAGGCAGATGCGATAAAGTTACAATCAAGAAACTGCCATTCAAATCAAGTTTTATGTCAGTTTCTTGATTTACTCCCCAGTTTTTTGATTCAAAACTTGATTTAGACCTCGTTCCCAAATCAAGTTTCTATCAAGATTCGTGGTATGAATCAAGAAAAAGTTGCACGGTTCATGGCGAACCGTACAACTTTATATATATAAGCTATGATTTTGTTAAAATCTTGCCGTACACGGCAGTCACAACATCTGCCGTACACGACTGCCAGACATGGCAATCACTGAGCGAACATTTTGTAAGGCTATTACTTTTTTCTTATTTGACACTTGAGATTCAAGAATAATGTTTATCTTTGCCATGGAAGAAACATGATAAACAATGAACACACCATCACCATATCGTTCTCATAATGCCGGGCATGATTACTATGAGGCTGGTGCGTATCTGATAACCCTCGTGGTGACGGAGCGCCAGCCTTTGTTGTCGGTGCTCAATGATGACGCGCATCATCCTGATGTGATGATGAGTGCCGTGGGCAACATCGTCCATGAGGAATGGGAGGCTACCACACAGATACAGGCGGATAAGGGGCGCAATATTACGACCCTTTGTCAGGTATGTATGCCCGACCATTGGCATGGCGTCATTGTGGTGAAGGAGAGGATGGACACCAGTCTCGGCACTATCATCAATGCCTTCAAGTCAGCATGCACCAGTCGGTGGAGGAGGGAGGTGACGGGATATGTACAACCGACGAGTACGTCGGAGCTGATCCGTCATATAGGCATGCGCAAGCGCCGTGACTACTATGCCACCCGCCCTCTCATTGAGCGCCCTCTCTTTGATGGCGACTATGATGATACCATCTGTGTGGACGAGGCTCACCTTCAACGAATGATGGCTTACGTCAAGGATAACCCACGGCGTGCCATACTTCGCAGGCTTCGCCCAGACTTCATGCGCAGGTGTCTGCACGTCTCGATTGACGGCACGGACTATGCCGCCTTCGGCAATCTGTTCCTGCTCCGATGGGCAAACAAGATACAGGTGTTCTGCCACCGTAAGGCTGCTGACGGCCATACTCCATACGAGCATACGGACGCTTTCATGGATGACTGCCGTAGATGGAAGGCACAGATAATGAGGGGTGCAACGGTTATCGTCACTCCGGGCATAAGCAAGGGCGAACAGATAATCAAGAACAGGTGCATCGAGAAGGGTTATCCTATCATCCATATACAGAAAGACCCTATCGGAAGATACTGGAAGCCTGAGCAGGTACGCTTTGATGCCTGTGCCAGAGGCTCTCTGCTCATACTCGCTCCATGGGATGTGGATGGTCTTGGTGACGTGAACCATGTGCCGTCTGCCACCGATTATTCACGCTTTCACAACCTCAATTCGGTTGCTGCCACCATCTGCTCTTTCGATGGAGAGGCAATGGTTTCTACGACGCATTGAAGCCGTCGGCAGACGTGCTGCGGGACGAGAGGAAGGCATTGAGACGCTTCACGAACTCCGTGTATTCACCCTTAGCATCCATGATGACCTCCTTTTTGTAGCTGTTCACAGCCTGATAACTCACCACCGTGTGGCGATGCCCAGGCACGGACGTGTACAGGCCGTTGAAATAATCCACAGCCACACTCTCCAACTTGTACTGGATGCCCACGTAACGGAAAAACATCTGGATATACTTGGCAGGCAGATTCCTGCGACGGTAAGCCGACGGAAGCAGCGAGTCGAAATGACGGATGACGTGCCGCCACTGCTCCACCCTGTCACCATCGTTGCCGAAGAGCAGAATCTCCTCCTTCGTCAGGTCGCAGCCCTTCTCCTCCTCAAGCACCTGCTTGACGATGAGATGCTTCACATCCTTCTTCGTATAACTGTGGAAGCTGACCGAAGCCCATGCACCGTCGTCGGCATACTTCCTGCGGCTCTGTATGGCAGAGTTGGCATCCTCCTCCAGCATCGCCGAGTCCTTGGGAATGAGCATGATGATGTCGGCAATCTCCTTCAGCACCCTGTTGCGGAACGACTCGTAGAGGAACTGGCAGTACTTGCCGTCGCTGCGTATGGCACACTCGTCCTCGAGCACCTGCTTGCACAGCTGTATGCTCCGCATGAGGGTGAAGAAGAAACGCTCCATCTCGTTGTACAGCGTGCTGATGCACGGCGGATAATCGTCGAATGAGAACAGCGGCAGCTGGTACGTCTCGGCGCTGATGTACGCATAGCTGTAGGCCGACACCGGCTTCGACGCGATGGCATGCACGAGGCTCTCGCTCCTCGCCCTCGGGCAGAACTGCCTGAATATGCGCTTCGTCTCGCTAATGCCGCTACGCAACTTGCGCAGCATGGCGAGGGCGGTATTGTAGCATTCGTTGTCGTTCGTGGCAAACTCCTTGTTGAACTCCTTAGAGAACTCCACCAGACGGTCATACTCATGCTCCATCCTTTCGCGGTAACGAGTCACCTCAGCCGCCATCTTCTCGAGCCTTGCCTCGTCCCAGTTCTTGTACTGCAGGGCATAGAGCAGCCGGTCGTGGTTGAATTTCTGCACAGCCGCAAGAATCATGTCAAATCCTGATGCGGAGGAATGTATGTCAGTTGTAAACGTCATTTTTCTGCAAATCGTTTATTAAGGTTAGATACCAATATGTTGTTAGTCTCCGGGCACGTGTTTTTATGTTCCTTAGACTTCGGGTCACAAAATTATGCAAAAATATTCATTCCTCAAAGGCAAAGACAGTCTTTTTTCTCCTTCTTTTGATGATTTTCATGTATCATCTTGATATCCATACCGGAGAATGTTTGTACCTTTGTACGACCATTTCGTCTCCTATACGGGAGCATCATAAACAGTCATCTGTGATGGCAAGAAAACATTAGTCCTTCACACAAATATCACCTCCAACATTTGGAGATATGTCTGATATCCTGTATCTTAGCAATGTTTGGTGGGAGTCCTGTTTCTGAAATAAACAGCTGCCGACGAATAATTGAACTCGACAAAAAGCGTTATGTTGGATGCAATAAATACAGGAAAAAAGTTGATTAAAGGGGTTTTGAATATGTTGATGACTAAGATAATGAGATCAATAATGCTTATTTGCATGCTGATGCTAAGTGTATCGGCTTTAGCTCTTGAACCTGTCAAGAATTCTGCCAAGAAAGGACAGAATGACGAATATGCCGACCTAAGAGCTAAGACATGCAATAAAGCCTTGAAGAATCTTGTGTCGTATATTTATTCGTCAGGAATAGACAGGATTCATTCCGTTCCGTTCGGTAATAAGTTTAAGAAGATGATGGGGAAGTGTAGCAAAGACGAGGTGTTTGCATCTATTGATGATGCAAAGGTTTATTCGCTTCCGTATTATTACAGGTCTGATTCCCTGTATGTGATGAAACTGAATGGAAAAGTGTTCTATGTTCAGTTGTATCTACGTAAGGAGGATTCTGAAATGGAGGGTGCTCCAACACATGAAGAGGTAGAAGAATTTTATCGTCATGCTTTGTGGGCTGTGCGTCGTGTATATGATGCCGAAGGCGTTCCATTTGATGAAAAGACACCAATAAGTAATGATTTATATGGCTATTTATTGATTCCTGCATCAATACAGGACAAGGATGGATATGTTAATGTAAGAGAGGGTAAAAGTCCTTCTTCTAAGGTTGTTGGAAAACTTACGGACAAACAACCATTCTTCTTTACTCCATCGTTAAATAGTGATTGGTGGCGTGTCACGTTGATGACTTCAGAAGAAGATATACAGTTTTATGGTTATGTTCATAAAAGCAGGGTTCTGAGTTATGACCAATGTACACATGATGTAAAGCGCAAACTATATGATTATTTCAAATATTGTTTGTGTTGGTAGAGTTATAAGGTAAATACATATGCAATATTAAACTGCCACTTTACGCATCGTAAACATCATGTTTACACTGTGTAAAGTGGCAGGTTTTGTTATTGAGTCTATGATTTTTTCATTATGATATGCTTTGGTATTGAGAAAAAGACAGTATCTTTGCAAAGTACAAACAAAACATAAAGAATATGAGTACAGCAACCATGACATTCAACGAAGCGCAGCGGGATGTTCTCGGTGTCGTTTCGTGTCTGCATAAGGAAGAGGATGTACTTGCTCTGAAAAGGGTTCTCCTCCAGTTTCTTAACGACAGGCTTCAAGACGAACTTGACGACCTTTGGCAACAGGGCACAGTCAACGAAAAGAAGATGGAGGAATGGAAGACCTCACACTTCAGAACGGCATACAAATAAAGATGGTACGCCATATCGTCCTTGATACAAATTGTCTTCTTCAGATAATTTCGAGAAGAGGAGAATATTATGATATCTGGCAGGATTTTCTTGTCGGAAAATTTGTTTTGTGCGTTTCAACAGAGATTTTGCAGGAGTATGAGGAGATAATCTGTCAGCAGACATCACAGAAGGTTGCCGACATTATCATAGAATCCATACTTTGTGCTCCGAATGTGAAACGTTTTGACCCAAGATACAAATGGGGACTTATTGAATCAGATCCAGATGACAACAAATTTGTTGATTGCGCAATAATAGCAAATGCTGAATTTATTGTTTCGGACGATGCTCATTTCAACATACTGAAAACTATTCCATTTCCACAGATAACAATCAAGAGATTGAAAGAATTTGCTGCTATACAAAGAAAAAATCTTGTATAGCACTAATTTCTGACCGTGTCGGTATAAAATCTGAAGAAATGTCGGAAACGAATTAGTCATATAAAAAAATGTTCCCAACGTAATGCGTTGGGAACATCTTTTTTATGTGTATATTAGTTCATGATAGCAAAGTAATCGACGATACCGACTAACTTGTTGTCGGAATCGACTACGAGGAGGGAGTGAATCTTGTGCTTACGGAACATTGCCTGTATCTGCGTAAGCTTGGCATCTGGTCCGATAACCTTTGGCGTGCGGGTCATTGCCTCTGCTACGGTAAGGTTGAGGAAGTTGGACTGCGCCCCTTCTACTGCTCGACGGATGTCACCATCGGTAATGATTCCGAGGATATGGTCATCCTCCATGACTACTCCAAGTCCGAGCTTTCCGTTACTGATGAAGAGTAATGCCTCGGAAAGTTTCATTGTCGGAGATATGATAGGGAAATTGTCCGTGTACATCACATCCTTTACTCGTGTGAGCAACTTACGACCGAGTGAGCCGCCAGGATGATACATGGCAAATTCGTTTTCCTTGAAACGTCGCTCTTCCATAAGTGCACATGCCAAGGCATCACCCATGGCAAGGGCTGCTGTGGTGGAAGAGGTAGGTGCAAGGTTAAGAGGACATGCCTCACGCTCTACCTTCACGAGGATATGATAATCGGAGTGGCGTGCTATGAGGGAATCTGCATTACCTGTCATGGAGACGATAGGCAGGTGACGTTCTTCGAGAGAAGCGATAATGCGGAGGAGTTCGTCGGTGTTTCCGGAATTGGAAATCATAAGCACGACGTCATTCTCCATCACCATTCCGAGGTCGCCATGAAGGGCATCGAGAGCATTGATATATAAAGAAGGTGTGCCTGTACTTGCCAAGGTGGCAGCAACCTTTGCACCTATATGTCCCGACTTGCCTACTCCTGTAACGACGACATGTCCTGTACAATTATATATGAGTTTTACAACCTTTTCAAAATTGTCATCCAACTGAGGGATGAGGTCAAGAAGTGCCTGTGCCTCATCACGCAAGCATTTCTCTGCAATATCTATACTTGTCATCCTGTTACAAAAGTGATTTTACGACAGCTTCCAAGTCATCAAGATACAACATATTTGGTCCATCGCTCAATGCTTTTTCCGGGTCAGGATGAACCTCAAAGAAATAACCGTTTGCTCCGAATGCCTTGGCTGCAAGCGCCATTGCTGGTACAAACTCACGATTGCCGCCTGTCTTGCCTCCTGCTGCACCCGGACGCTGAACAGAATGTGTACAATCCATGATGACAGTATCTGCATACTTCTTCATGTCGGCTATATTACGGAAGTCAACTGCAAGATTATTATAACCGTACATATTGCCACGCTCCGTGAGCCATACATTGTCATTACCGCTTTCACGTACCTTCTGTACTGGGAACTGCATATCTTCGCCCGAAAGGAACTGTGCCTTCTTGATGTTTACAATCTTGCCTGTCTTGGCAGCTGCAACAAGAAGGTCTGTCTGACGACAGAGGAAAGCAGGAATCTGAAGTACATCTGCCACCTCTGCAGCTGGCTGTGCCTGACAGCTCTCATGTATGTCAGTAAGAATACGCAAACCGAACTTGGACTTTATGTCTGCCAACATCTGCATTCCCTTCTCAAGTCCCGGACCACGATATGAGCTTATCGAAGTACGATTAGCCTTATCGAAAGATGACTTGAATATGATATCGACATCATATTTTGCATTTATCTCGACAAGTCGCTGAGCAACCTGTTCGAGGACATCCATATTCTCTATGACACAAGGTCCTGCTATGAATACTGGTTTCATAATCTTTTCAATTAAAATGGATATTCATCCTGATTCTGTGACGGAGTGACTGCCGCAGGTGTCTTTGGCGTTACCTCTGCAGGCTTAGCTGCTGGTGCAGCCGTTGGAGCAGAAGCACCAACTGGCTGTGAAGGTGTCTGTGTCTTTGGAGAAAGTAGTTCCAGATTGTCAGCCATTATCTCATACACCTTATGAGAGACTCCTTGTTTGTCAGCCCAGTCACGTGACTGTATCTTGCCTTCGACGTAGAGTTTATCGCCCTTATGCACATATTTCTCTACGACTTCGGCTTGTTTACGCCAGAAGATGACACTATGCCACTCAGTCCTGTCAGGAACCTGAGTACCATTCTGCAATGTGTAGCCTTTCTCAGTAGTGGCAAGACTTATCTGAGCCACACATATTCCTGTGTCGAGATAACGAACCTGCGGCTCCTTACCGACATTTCCGATAAGCATCACTTTATTCATAAGCGTAACAATTTAACTTGGTTAGTATAACAATATGTTCTAAAGATGAACTGTCTTGTTCAAGAGATAATTATCGAGTATCACCATTGCAGCCATTGCCTCAACCACTGGTACGGCGCGAGGAAGGACGCAAGGGTCATGACGACCTTTCACCTCAAGCATGGTGTCATTGCCATCCTTGTCAACCGTTGGCTGTTCGCGAAGCTGAGTGGCAACAGGCTTAAACAACACACGGAAATAAATATCCTGTCCGTTGCTTATGCCGCCCTGAATACCGCCACTATGGTTAGTACGAGTATTTATTTTGCCATTATCATTAAAGAAAATGTCGTTCTGCTCAGAGCCTCTCTGCCCTACTCCGTCAAAACCTTCGCCATACTCAAATCCCTTGACGGCATTTATTCCGAGCATGGCAGCACCAAGTTCTGCGTGTAGCTTACCGAAAGCAGGTTCACCAAGACCGACTGGGCATCCCTTGATGACACAAGTGATGATTCCACCGATGGTGTCACCGTCTTCCTTAACGGCAAGGATGAGGTTCTCCATCTCCTTTGCCTTGTCGAGGTCAGGACAACGGACATTATTCTTCTCGATATTATCAAGATTGAGTTTAGAGTAATCCCTTTCGATGGCAATATTACCTACCTGAGACGTGTAAGCCGTAACGCTGATGCCCAACTGGCGAAGTGCTATCTTGGCAAAAGCACCGCCTACACATCGTGATATTGTCTCTCGTGCACTACTTCTTCCACCGCCTCGATGGTCACGGAGACCATACTTCTGAGTGTAAGTATAGTCGGCATGTGAAGGACGGAACACGTTCCTGACGTTTTCATAGTCGTTGGAATGTTGGTTGGTGTTCCTTACGAGGAAACCGATAGGACAGCCCGTACTCTTTCCCTCGAACACTCCGGAAAGAATCTCCACCTTGTCGCCCTCCTGTCTTCCTGTCGTTATCTTACTCTGACCAGGTTTACGGCGGTCAAGCTCGCTCTGGACAAAGTCGAGGTCGATGTCAATACCAGCAGGAAAGCCGTCGATGACTCCACCAACACCAGCTCCATGACTTTCGCCAAACGTTGTTACGGTAAATATATTGCCAAAAGAATTACGCATCGTGAGTTCTTAAGTTAGAAAAAAGAATTAGGAATGAGGAATTAGGAATTGATTCTAATGAGTAATTAGTAATGAGAAATGAGAAATTGCCATTCGGTTCAATACACATGACGGAACTTGTCATTACAAATTACTCATCACTCATTACTAATTTCTAATTAATGACAGCAGCCTCCGCAACCGCCACTACCGCAGTCGCCGCCGCCACAGCCACCACAACCGCCGCAGCCGCCTTCACCACTCATGTAGTTAAGCATCTGAGTAACCTCTTCATTAGTGGCAGGACGGTTAATACATACTTTGCCTACGAAATGAAGGTCCTGACCTGCACGTGGGTGGTTAAGGTCAATAGTAACAGCATTGTCCTTAATCTCTATGATTGTTGCATGGAAACGAGAGCCATCCTCGCCCTGAAGAGGAACGACGTTGCCCTCAAACACATGCTCTGTATCGAATTTTCCGTTGAACTCAAAAATCTTCTTGTCAACGTCAAACATAAGCTCATCCTCAAATTCACCATAGGCATCTTTGCAAGGGATGACGAAGTCGAAGCTTGCGCCAGAGGCAAGAGCGTCAACCTGCTGTTCGAAAGCAGGGATTGCTGCGCCAAGGTTACTGATGAACTGGAATGGATGTTCCTCATTGCACTCCTCAACGAGAGACTCCTTCTCATCCTCATCATCCTTTACGTACAACTTGTATGCAACTGTGATGTAATTATTCTGAATATCTGCCATATTAATAGTAAAGTTGTTTGAATATTTCTGTTAATATTGTGCAAAGATAATAGAAATAGCCCGCAGAGCAAAGAAATATTTGCACTTTTGTAAAAAATAGACTACCTTTGGACAATAATAACAAACAATTAGACAAAGCCAACTGATAAAGAAGAAATGAAAAAGCAGATTATCTTACCAATAGCACTTTCACTCCTCTGTTCATGCGGAGGCAACAATACGGAAAAGAAAACAGAGGCAAAACAGGAAAAGAATACAGAGAACAGCCAGAACATAATGAGGACACAACTCAATGTTCATGGCAACTTCAACCAGATAACAAGTCTCGGAGGAATAAACATCGTATATACTCAAGGCGACTACAGCTTTGAGGTAGAAGGCGACTCTATAGCCATCAGCCACGTCAAAGCCGACGTAGAAAGTGGAATACTCACTCTCTATACATCATCCGACAACAATCCTGAACTGAACGCATACGGCAACAAGCAGAATATTACAGCATACATCAGTTCGCCAGACCTCAAGTGCGTGGCACTATGTTCCACAGGCGACTTCACTTCGCATGGCACATGGAAGGAGCAGAACATAGAACTGGGTGTCATCGGTTCAGGCTCATTCAACCTTGACAGCGTAGAATGTGACATCTTCAAGTACGAGGCAACAGGCGACGGCGATGCAACATTCAAGCATATAAATGCCACCGAGGACATTACCCTGACCAGCATGGGCAACAGCGATGTGGAAGCCGACATAAACACAGGACTCATATCTGCTACCACGCAAAAAGGCAAGCTTCACCTTACAGGTAATGCAAAGCAGAAGGATTTATCCGCAACAAACAAAGCACTCATTGAGGACAATATCGTCAAAAACAAGCAATAACAGTCATAAAACAACGAGGACGTACCACGAAAGTACGTCCTCGTTGCTTTTTGTACATTCCGTCCGGCCACAAAGCGCGAACATTACAAAAAAACTGGGTAGAAGAAACCGTTTCCTCTACCCAGTTTATTTATACGGATGCTAAAAATCACATCAGGCTTAGAACCTAACGCCGAAAGTCACCTGTAACTTTCCACGATTTAAATTAACCTCTGTTGGCTCTAAATAAATTTCACAATCTTTATTTATATCGTCATACACAACATCATTGAACGCATAAAAATCACCCTTCTGCATGTGATACTGGTAAGCAAAATCAAGGAAACATTTCTCAAAGCGGAAACCTATACCAGCTGTAATTCTCTGTACATTCTTCCAGTTAATCCAGTCTGTTTCTGAAGGATCACCATCATAAGCGAGTTCCTTAAACGATCCTGTTACGTATGGAGACTTAATATAATTGTATCCAAGTCGGAGACTAATATTATCAACAGGCTTGAATTCTGTTCCGATCTTGAAAGTATGCTGTGCCTTTGCCGTTTTCTTGATCGTCTGATTCATTTTACGGAAAGTAATGTCATCTGCTATGCTATAATAAGCAGAAGAGTAATTAGCATTTGAAAAATCCTCATATTCATACTCTGCACCTATAGCGAATTTCTTACCTACAGTATATCCAAGACTGAAATTGATAGACCAAGGATCATTATATTTGTATTCATAATCACCTGAAGGTATGGAATATGAATCGGCATCGTAACGGTCATTCAAATGACTCGCACCGTAATAAAGAGTCGTTGTGCTACGATCCGTCAATGAATATGCTGTAGGAGTCTTGTAAGTAAATCCAAAGCGGAATGGTGAATCCTCAAATGGACGGACAATTGCTCCAATCTTGAAATCTACTCCATATCCAGTTGTCTCATAGAAATTCTCAAAAAGATAACGTGTGTCAAACGACTGTCCCTCGCTATCCACATATATACCATTTTCAGAATACTCACTCAGACGTTGCATTTCCAGCCAATGAACACCAAGATTTGCACCAATAAAGAATCTGTCATCAATATTTACAGAAACATTAAGGTCGCAAACTGTGTTATAACCATGCGTGGCACGATAATACTGAGCAGAATTAGCCGGTCTTCCTACATACATAGTATCAATGCGTTCATAACGTTTTACAGCTTCTCTCGCAAGGATTCCCGGATGCTTTTCACTCTCAGCAGAAATATCAGCAAGGATACCCCAATTATTATTATATTCTGCAGCATTTGCGTAATCAGCAATCTGATAAGTCTGAGAGAAAGCAGGGATGCCATTGACCGTCAAGCCGCCTACATTTACGCCAAGATTGCCAAAATAGTTACGATCATTCTTGATACCTATACCCAACTTGAACGGGTTATCATCAGGATCATCGCTAAAAGAAAAAACAGCTCCTATATAGTCAAAACCAATCTTAGTACTACTCTGACCAAGCACACTCTCGTTTGTCAACATGCCACCAGCACCAACAACAAAACTTGAGCTTTTGAACAATGCAGTACCGGCAGGATTTGAATGCATTGAAGATACATCACCACCAAGTGCACTAAGTGCTCCACCCATGGAAACATAGCGTGCTGTTCCATTCAAATCCTTGGTAGCTAAATCCATTGCATCATACGCGTTTTGCGCTTCTGCTCCGAGTGACAATGATGCCAAGAAGGCAAATGTATATATTGCTTTCATAATCAATCAATGTTATAGTTAGAAATTGTTATATAATGGATCGCAGGAGTTCTCTTTATTCCAAGATTATCTTCTTCCACGACCACCTCCACCACCACGGCTTCCAGCTCCACCGCTGCTATAACCTGTTCCTCGGCTTCCACTGCTGCCACCACTATAGCTTGAGCTGCTGCTTGAGCTATAGGTGCTTCTTGTTGTCGAAGTGTTATTGTTATTATAGCTACGGCTGCTTGAACTATTGCTGCGGTTAGTTACCGTATTATAGCCCGGATTATAGAGAGTCTTTCTGCCTGAGCTATTAGTATTACCAGTATTTGAGCTATTGCCATTAGGATTGTAATTATAACGTGAAGAAAGAGTTCCGCCTCGTCCACCATAACGTGAAGATGCTGTAACAGCATTACCAGAACGAGAGTTACGATTTCTCACACCGCCATAAGTATTGGAATATACAGGAGTGTACTTTCCATTTGACGAAGCATTAACACCACCTACCCTTGGGGTATAATTTGAACTTGACACAGCATGCCCCGGATAATATCCACCACCATAATAGTAGTCGTAATAGTGGTGATGGTATCTCCAGTAGTGAGGGCCATAGCCTGCATACCATCCGTCATACCAGTAGTTCCATCCATACCATGAATAGCCATAGAAGTAAGGGTCGTACCATGAGTTGTACCAGCCCCATCCATGATGATAGAACCAAGGGTCGTACCATGGGTCATACCAATATGAGCCACAATACAAATCCCAATAATATGGAGAATGGGCAAAACGATGTAAACGAGCCATACGACGAGAATAGTAATAATCCTCGAGATCGTCGATGTCGGAATATACTTTAACCTTCTTTGACTTGTGTACAAGTGAATCTGTCGTACCAGCAAGTTTTACGGAGTCTGAAGTCACAAACAATGTATCCATATCAGAACCGCCAGATATCTGATACTTTGCATTTGACAGCACACCCCTGCGATTGTAGTCATCGTCAGAGACGGAGCTATTGCCATATACACTATATTGTCTGTCAGGGTCTTTCCTGAAAGAGTCATAGAGTTTCTTATCAGCATTCTTGGCAGCCTGCTTTCTTGAAACGAAATACATATCATCGTCCTGAGCCATTGAGAATAATGGAACGAATGATAATGCTATTAACAAAAATCTTTTCATAACTCTGTCGGTTTTTGTGATTAACGCTGCAAATATAAATATAATAAAAATAAGGGAAAACCCTCAAAACCCTAAAAGGTGTAGGGATTCCCCTATTTCCATTCAACGCAAAGTTTAGTCTATTCCGAGCATCATCGCAATAATGATGACTAACAGATAGTTGAGGAATACTACCGCAAGGAACATATCCATATCTGCCTTGAGATACGAAGTAGATGTAAACTGCATCGATATGAACTTGTTCCGCCTAATATTCATCCTTGCCTTCACAAAATTCATTATATGATACGATAGGAATCCGATGGTATTTCCAATGAAGAAACCTACCGTCACATCACCCAAGTAATGTACTCCAAGATAGAGACGTGTGAACGTTGTACTTGCCGCCCAGAAAAACAAGGTCCATGTAACCTTTGCACTTCGAAACAGAAGGGAAAGGAACATTGCCATACAGAACGTGTTGCACGAGTGTCCAGAGAAGAAGCCGAACTGTCCTCCCCTATAGTCTCTCACGACATCAATCATGTACATCAGTTCCGGGTCCTGCGTAGGTCGCCATCTTCCGACACCAGGCTTGACAAGTCCCGAACATAGACGGTCTGCAAGGGCAATCATCAAGGCGATAGTGATTATGACAACCAACGCCTCCTTTGGGCTGTTGTTTTTAAAGATGATATACAGAAGGAACGCAATGACAATAGTCCACGAAAAAGTATTGGTGACAGTGTACATCACATTGTCCCAGAATATCGAGTCACTTCCATTGATGGCAAGTGTCAAACTATGATCCAGTTCGTTCAAGTCCTGTATATCCATATCCTTCATCAGATTTCTTCGATAGCTTCCTTAGGAACCCATCCTTGTTTACCTTCTTCAAACTTCACTTCTCGCCATCCTTTCATCTGGTTGTCGAGAATCTCCACCTTTGTACCCTCATGGATGACAAAGAGGTCTGTGCTGTTGATGGCTGGCGAACTCTTTACTGTCACGGCCGGTGCCATGACGATAGCCGTCATACGATTCTCTATCAATTCATTCTGAGAATAAGCAGCAATATTGGAGATAAACACCACAAACAACATAACAAATGCGCCATACACTCCCACCTTACGCACAGTAACGACAGGTACGAAAAAATAAACGAGAATGCCGATGAGCATAAGGATGAATGAGCCAATGGCAAGTATCACCCAAGCGTGCACACTCATAGAATTAACAAGTGCTCTCCACCATGTGACAAAGAACATCTCAGATGCAAGCGTCGTCTTGTCTATCGTCTTACTACGCGCAAGAACAAGATTAGCACGGATATCATCATCACCAGGACTGAGAAGAAGGGCACGTTCATAGTTAAGAACGGCATGAGGAATCTCATCCATCTTGTAGTAGCAATTACCAAGATTGTAATACACCTCAGCAGCCACACCTTCGTTCTTCAGAATCTTCTCATACACCTGAGCAGCATCTGCATACTTCTCCTTCTTGTATAGTTCATCTGCCTGTGACTTTGTCTGTGCACCAACCGTGAGACAGACAAAGGAAAGCAATATATAACCAATTATTCTTTTCATCATGACTTTAGAGATAATCTTCAATTTTACTAATAGCAACCTCAGCACTTTCATATACTGCCTGCATATTTGAAGCAGCGTCACCGGGAGCATAACGAGCAAACTCACAGTCATTGAGTGCCTTGATAAACAACTCTGATGCCTCAGGGGCGACATTGCGCGAAGTGAGTTCGCTCAACACATTATCCTTATTGAGGCTCTCCTGTGGCATATTAAGTTTGTCAGCGATATAACCCCAGAGGGCACGCATCACCTCATCATAGAACTCATTCTGATTCTGTGCCTTCAAGAGCTTTGAAGCATTCTTAAGTCGCTTAACAGCCATCTTGTTTGCCTTCTTACCTCTTGACTTAGCAATATTGGCATTCTCCTTCAGTTCCCTACGTCCAATAAAGAGGGCTATGATAAAGAGGACAAACGGAATAACGTAGCAAAGGAAGTAAGAAGTTGTTCCGAAGAATGACTCTCCCTGTCTGTTGAGTGTCACGTCACCAAGCTTGATGTAACGGATATCTTGATCAAGCTCCTTCACATCCTGCTGTTGTGATGAATAATCATTCACAGTACGAGCAGAAGAACCTGCACCCTTCTTCACGTTAATTTTATATTCCTCAGACTTGAGAGTCTTATAAGTCTTTGAAGATGGATCGAAATATACGAAACTGATTGATGGAATCTTATACTCTCCAGCGTGACGAGGTACGACAAGATACTCAAACTCCTTTGTACCAGAGAGACCGCCCTTTGTGAGGCTAAACTTATCAATCACCTTTGGATCGTATATTTCAAAGTCCTTAGGGAAATCGGCCTTAGGAGCATTGATAAGCTTCATGTTTCCTGTGCCCTTGACATTGAGACGAACTGTCACAGCGTCATTTGCCATTACCTCCTGAGGACTGCATGAAGATGAGATTGTGAACTCACCCACTCCACCTGAGAAATTAACAGGTTTGGCAGGAAGCGGAGATACATGTATAGTAAGTTTTGGTGTTGAAATCCTCTTCTTTATCTCAACATAACCACCTCCGTTGAATAAATCATCAAAAGAACGTATTGGTCTCTGCTGAAGAATAACAGCATCATACGAAACAGAAGGAATGACAAGTTTGCCAGCCTTCTGTGGGAAGAGAACATACTGACACCACACTACAGTATTGTAGTTCTTACCATTATATGATTCCAGTTCCAGCTGCATATTGCTTGATTGAGGTACCTGCTGAACTTGGAAACCGTCAAGATTCGGAAGTTTACCATCAAGGTCCTGAATCTGCACTTGGGTATATAGTTTATAAGTAAGCAATATTGCCTCTTGCTCATATACCTTTGTACGACTTGCCGTTGCCGTCATAAACAACTGGTCGTTAGTTACACTTCCTGAACCAGCACGACTTGTTGCCTGATGGTTGTAAGCACTACCTCCTGAAGAGCGAGAAGACCTCTGCGAGCCACCCTGTCCACTTGGAAGAACCTTGATATTAACCGGATTAGACTTCACGGTCTTGCCATCAGCCTGAATAGATGCGCTTGAAACCTTATAAGTTCCCGGCTTATCAGCAAGAAGTACAAAACTATAAGTGATGGAACTTGACTGAGAAGTATGACCATTTATAATCTGGTAACTACTCTGTGTAGAAGTACTTGGTCCATATATAACCTCAAAACCAGAGAATTCCGGGGCTTGGAAATTAGACACATTCTGCGTATTGACCGTAAACTTAACCCAAAATTTGTTTCCAACCTCCACAGCGGAAGGAGCGGAAGTAACCAGGGCAACGTCTTCAGCCAACGCTACCAATGAAATGAACGAAACAATAAGAAAAGTTAAATATCTTCTCATAAACGTATGAAGTAAACGTGAGCAAATAGGAGTAAAGAACGTAAAAAAACATTATCCTTTAGTATTACAAACCACAAATTACTCACTATATATTTTTACCAATCTTTTTCAAGTGATCTACGACGATTAGATACTGCATTTACCTTCTTCTGCACATCTTTCTCGTCTTGCTGAGCAGAACGGAGAAGTTGTTCTACAACCTCGTCAGACATTTCGTCTTTCTTCTTCTGCTGCTCTTTCTTCTGCTGATCTTGTTGCTGTTGCTGCTGTTGTTGATCCTGTTCTTGCTGCTGCTGTGAATTCTTATCGCCATCGCCAGGACGAGTATGACTCTTAATCCACTGAGCTACGGCAAGGTTATATCTTGTCTCTTCATCATTAGGATTGCAGCGAAGAGCACTCTTATAGTTCTCTATTGCAGCATCAATATACCTACCGAGATTTGGGTCATTACTCCTGATGTTTGCCATGCAGGTCATAAACCACACATTACCCATATTATGGAAATTCATGGCACGCTTCCCTGCGTTCTTAAAGCCAAGCGACTCTGCTTTCATATACCACTGAATAGTGGTCGTGTCCTGCGAAGCACATCCAAGATTGTAGAAAGCCTCTACAGTTGGATGCTTCTCAATAGCCTTCTGATATGCAGTAACAGCCTTGTCCCTCTCGCCATACTTGAAATATCTGTTTCCCTGACGAATATAGTCTCTGTCTGTCTGCTGCGCATTGGCAACAGCAGTAAAAGCAAGAGCCGAAACAAATAAGCTATATCTAATAATATTCATTTTCATCGCCATTTATTGAAATCACAACCGATTTACTTGAACAACTTGAAGTTCTTGAACAAAGGATTCTTTCTTTCAAGAATACACATCTCAACAAAGAGAACAATGATAAGCAGGATTGCTACAGCCACAAACTGTTCATCATACTCGGAGAACATAGACTCGACTATATCCTCCTTCTGCATCTTGGCTATCTCCTCTTCAAGGATTGACTGTGCCTGACCAGTCTGGTCAACATGAATATAAAGACCATTACCTGCCTGAGCAACACTCTTACCAATTTCCTCATTAAGACGGGTTGTAACGACATTACCTGCACGATCCTTCTTGTAATCGCCATTGCCAAGAGGAATAAGTCCACCCTCGGCAGTTCCTACTGAGAGGACGAATATCTTGATGCCTTTTTCCTTTGCCAACTTTGCAGCCTCAATAGCACCTTCCTCATTATCCTCAGCATCAGTAATAAGGATAAGTGCACGACCTACTGCCTTCTTCTTATCAGAGAAACCAGCAACAGCCCTTGTGATGGCATCACTAAGGTTTGTTCCCTGAACAGTCACGGTAGATGGCGACATCTGGTCGAGGAACATCTTTGCACTTACATAGTCCGATGTCATAGGAAGAAGCGTAATTGATGTTCCTGCAAATGCTACAAGACCAATCTTATCGTCTTCAAACTGTTCTGTAAGTTTGGTAAGTATCATCTTTGACTTGTCAAGACGACTTGGACTAACATCCCTACACAACATTGAGTTGCTGACATCCATTGCAATCATCACCTCTATACCTGAACGTTTCACTTCTTCATTACGTGTACCGTACTGTGGACGTGCCATAACAAAGATGATGAGAGCAAGAGCAAGCATCATGAGCGCAAACTTTGTGTGACGACGAACAGGCGAGACATCAGGCATAAGATGTGCAAGCAACTCTGGATCACCAAATTTGCGAAGTTGCTTCTTCATACGTATCTGTATAAAGACATAGATAGCAGTAAATACTGGTATCAGCAACAAAAGATATAAATATGTATAATGTGCAAATCTAAACATTTTAGTGTGTAAGTTTTTAAGTTCTTGAGTTTTTAAGTTTTTTAGTTCTTGCGGACTTTATAGTTTTTAAGTTTTTAGTTCTTGCGGAAATCCATTCTCCACGAAAACTAACAAACTCAAAAACTTAAAAACCTAAAAACTCACAAATCTTACGGCATTCGCTTCAAGACAATATAACGAAGAATAATCTCGAGCAACAGAACAATGAATGCAGCAAGTGCAAATGGTTCATACTTCTCTGTACGCTGTGTATATTGCTTGACGCTGAACTTAGTACGCTCCATCTTGTCAATATCGTCATATATTGCACCAAGGTCTGTATTCTTCTGTGCACGGAAATACTGTCCACCTGTCATATTAGCAATCTTTGAGAGTGTCTCCTCATCAATCTCGACAGGAACCATCACTGTACCACCTCTTGAATGTGGGAACGGTGCCAAGCCCTTACGACCGATACCGATAGTATAGATACGTATCTTATACTTTGCTGCTATCTCAGCTGATGTGATTGGGAATATTTCACCGCAGTTGTTCACACCATCCGTAAGGAGGATAATAATTCTCGACTTTGCCTTGCTATCTTTAAGTCGAAGAATTGCATTCATGATTCCATCACCAATGGCTGTTCCGTCATCAATGATGCCCTTCATAGCCATGTTACCATCCACTGCATTATAGAGATTCATAAGCACGGAATGGTCAGCAGTTGGAGGACATTGGGTATATGCATCTCCAGCAAAGACAGTAAGACCGATATTATCATTATGACGCTTCTCGATGAATGTCTGCGCAATCTCCTTGAGAGCCATGAAACGGTTTGGCTTGAAGTCTTGCGCCAACATACTTGTTGACACATCGACAGCGAGCATGATATCCACACCCTCAACATCCGTATCACTCCAGTCGTGCTTACTCTGAGGACGAGCAAGAATACAGATTACGAGAATGACAAGCAGAGTCCTGAGGAAGAAAGGCGCATGCAAAAGATACAAACGCCAACTCTTTGCCACATATCGGTACTTTATTGTTTCAGGTACTTTTACAGAAGGCAAACTCTTCTTGAAACGTAACACATACCACACCATGTATGGAATAAGCGCTACAAGCAGAAGGAAAAATGCCGGATTCTTAAAATACATCTGATTACTAATTTTACAAGTTTATAATTTACATCATAATATACACCATTCTGTATGTCAGATAACCTACCACACAAATAAGGACGATAGATGTGATGACTGTGAGAGCAATAAGAACACGTTTCATTTCCTTTGAATGCTGTTCCTCCACCACAATCTCTTCTGGCTGAGCCTTGACCTCTTCCTCTACCTTTGTCTGATTGATATACTCAATAGCATTGACGAGATTCTGGTCATTCTCATTGATAAGAGTGCTGTACTTGGCAAACTTGACAAGGTCGGCTGTCTCAAAGAGTTCACGAAGCTCCTTAACAGCCTCGTCATCATTAACATCCGCAAGATGTTGTATAATTTCATCAGTAGTCATCTCCGTGGCATTGAAACCATAACGTTCCTTGATGTACTGACGGAGAGTGTCGGTAAGCTGAGTATAATACTCCTTTGAGTCTTCACTCTGCCATATCTTTTCCTCCTTGATATGGTTAATCTTATTCATAGCCATCTTATGAGGAGCTATATGCTGCTTGAACTTGATACGACGAATGATAGGCTTGTTGTCCTTAAGACGGACGATGACATAGAGAAGAATGATTGCGATAATGACGACAATCAAAGACAACCTAATCATAAGTTTCCACTCTGCCCACTGGAAAGGTGGGCTCATGACTGGCTTGTCAGGGAAAATCTTCGCATTGGAAGTGTCTATATCGAAAGTAATAACCTTGAGTGCAAGATGTTTTGTCTTGTAAGCCTTGCCGTCAACCTTTACCTCCATGGCAGGAAGGTAATAGAGAGCCGAATCATAGGAAGTGATATAATACTTCTTCTTCAGCACCATCCTCTTTCCTTCGTTGACATATTGCGTATCAGGCTTAGTGGAAGAAAGGTATTCCACTCCAGGAATGATTTGCTGAAGCGAATCAAACTTAGGCAGTTCAACTTTCTTTCCCTTATCTGCTGCAACCTCAAGAGTGATACCCATTCGCTGACCAATCCATATACCTGCAGAATCAAGTTTGCTATCCACAACCACATCCTGCGCCTTTGTCACTTGGCAAGCAAAAAGAGCAAATACTATGAGTGATATAAATCTTATCAATTTCATATCTGTTAACTACGCTTTTTGAACATACTCATAAGAGCCTTGACATAATCCTCGTCTGTTCGGATTGACACCCAATCGACATTTGACTTTGTCATGAGGTTCTTAACCCATTTCTGGTATTTGACCCACCATTCATGATGAGCCCTGCGCACGGCACTGGATGACGTATCAACAAAGACCTCGTTTCCAGACTCTGCATCACGCATCTTGATAATGCCCACGTCTGGCATTTCTGCCATACGCTGGTCATATACCTGTAATGCTATGACATCATGCTTTCTGTTGGCAATAGTCAGCTGATTCGTGTAATCCTTCTGGTCGAAGAAGTCACTCAAGATAAACATAGTGGAACGCTTCTTGATTGCATTAGTCATGAACTCAATAGCTGCACCAATATCCGTCTTCTGACTCTCAGGTTGGAAGTCGAGCAACTCACGTATGATGAACAGGATATGTTTGCGTCCCTTCTTTGGAGGAATAAACTTCTCTATCTTGTCAGAGAAGAATATGACGCCAATCTTATCGTTGTTCTGTATTGCGGAGAATGCAAGCGTTGCCGCTATCTCCGTCACCATCTGTCGCTTTGTCTGAACAACAGTACCGAAGTCCAAACTGCCTGAGACATCGACGAGGAGCATAACAGTCAACTCGCGCTCTTCTTCAAACACTTTGATGTAAGGCTTACCAAGTCGTGCTGTAACATTCCAGTCAATGTCACGCACATCATCGCCATACTGATACTCACGGACCTCTGAGAATGCCATACCACGACCCTTGAAAGCAGAGTGGTACTCACCAGCAAAAATATTGTTGGAGAGTCCCCTTGTCTTAATCTCTATCTTTCTGACTCGCTGTAATAATTCTTCAGTTTCCATTATGGTACTTCAACCTTGTTGATAATCTTACTTACAATCTCCTCGCTTGTCACGTTGCTTGCCTCTGCCTCGTAAGTGAGACCGATACGATGGCGGAGCACGTCGTGAGCAACAGCACGTACATCCTCTGGGATGACGTATCCTCTGTGCTTGATAAATGCGTATGCACGAGCAGCAAGAGCAAGGTTGATGGAAGCACGTGGAGAACCACCGAAACCGATAAGTCCCTTGAGTTCCTTGAGGTTGTACTTCTCAGGATAACGAGTTGCAAACACGATGTCTGCAATATACTGTTCAATCTTCTCGTCGAGATAAACCTGACGAACAACATCACGAGCTTCCTCGATTTCCTTTGTAGTCATGATTGGGCGAATATTCATCTTCTCGCCAGTGATGTTCTGACGGATAATCTTCTTCTCCTCCTCAAGCTTTGGATAGTCGATGACAACCTTGAGCATGAAACGGTCAACCTGTGCCTCTGGAAGAGGATAAGTACCTTCCTGCTCAATTGGGTTCTGAGTAGCCAATACGAGGAATGGCTTAGGAAGTTCGTATGTATTTGTACTGATAGTAACCTGACGCTCCTGCATAGCCTCAAGAAGCGCTGACTGCACCTTGGCTGGAGCACGATTAATCTCATCTGCAAGTACGAAGTTTGCAAATACAGGACCTTTCTTTGCAACGAACTCACCATCCTTCTGGCTATATATCATAGTACCGATAACATCGGCAGGAAGAAGGTCTGGAGTAAACTGGATACGGCTGAACTGAGCATCGATAAGTGAAGAAAGAGTCTTGATAGCCTTTGTCTTAGCAAGACCAGGTACACCTTCGAGGAGTACGTGACCATCAGACAAAAGACCGATAAGAAGTGATTCGACAAGATGCTTCTGACCAATGATAGCCTGATCCATTCCTGTCATAATATTTGTAACGAAAGAGCTATGTCTTTCGATTCGCTCATTTAACTCGCGAATATCAATAGCGTCTGCCATAATCTATTATGATTTTGTTTTTTCTAAACTAAGTTTTATTTATGGGTACAAATTTACCACTTTCATTCCACACATTATATTAAAATTTATTAAAAATATTGTCAAGTGCACACTTTTAAGACTTTTTAATAATTAACCCCCTCGCCCTTTTTGTATCGGACGAGAGGGTCAGTATTTTTCCTATGCATCTCTTATGGCAGAATGATTTCCGTACCATGAGGGACATTATCAGGATCCTTAAATTTATTTGCACGTATTATCGCTCTTACAGAGTCCTTGGTGTTATAGAATTTCTGTGACACTCTTGTAAGGGATTCTCCCTTTTGGAGTACATAAGTCTTTGGCTTAGCTGTTGCCTTTTCCTTCACTTCCACATTTTCCTTTGGAGTTTCCGCCTTTGTAGGTTCAGCAGCATTAGCCTTGGTGCTGTCATTAGTCACAGTTGGCTTTGCCACAGGTGTAGTCTTTGGAGTGGTAGCAGGCACTGTCTTTGGTTCTACTGGGAGTTGCTTGAGCTCCCTCTTCTCCTTGTCCGACTGATACTTGAAAACAACAATCGAAACGCCTATCAAGACAACCACAAACAACGGAATAAGAATCCAGATTATGTAGTTGCCATCATCTTTTTTCTTCTTAGGTTTCACAGGAGCCACAGCTGGTTTCTCTGAAAGAAGACGGTTAAGTGCCTCTACCTGAGAAGCCTCTGTATTCTCAGAAGAAGCAACAGGTTCAGGCTCTTCTGAAGCAGGAGTCTCTGCCACGGGCTCCACCTCAGGTAGTTCCACGCTGATAGAATCATCTTCCTTGGCTACCGTCTCGGCAACCATTGCAGGAACGACTTCCTGTTCTGGTTCATCAACAGCCTCTGGCTCTATAACCGCCTCGGCTTCTGTCTCTGCCACTTGTTCCTCGGCAGGCTCAGATGATTCCTCCATACTTTCTGGCACCATACCATTCTCCATTTTCTGATAGAGTGCCTCAAGACGGAGCACTTCACGATGTGCCTCTTTAGCAGCTATGAGCTTACGCTCTGCATCCGCACGAGCCTGTTCAAGTTCGAGACGAATCTCCTCTACACTCTCAGGAGTACAGATAAGCATATCTATGCCAGAGAACTCATCCTCCTGCACCTCCACCTTCTCAGGAACCTCAACCATATTGACCTCTGCCTCTACGGCATCAACAGGCTCTTCATCCTCAGATGTAGTCATATCTTCGATAACGTCTTCAGTTTCATCATCCACCTCTGACGTATCTTCAATGTCTGTTTCGTCTGTATCGTCGGAAACATCCGTTTCCTCATCATCAGCACCCACATCCTCACGAACATCAGGCATATCGCTGACAAGATTAGAGACAAGCAAACCGTCTTCTGGTATAAAATTTACTTTCTTGTATCCGGCTATGACAATACGCTCGCCATTGGTTACATTTATACTTTCTCTACTTGCAACCTCAACCACACGGAACGTACCAAGACCATCAATCTTCACGCTCTCATCATTAGAGAGACCATCGACAACCGTATCAAAGAATGCTCTGGCAAGTTGCTCAGCCACCTTCTTTGGTACACCACACGCTCTTGAAAACGATTCTGCAACGGATTGCAATGTTACTTTATCACTCATTTGTATCTTTTACCATTTAGATTCCAACGGAATAACCTAATCACGAGTTAATCTTATCCTTGAGAGTAGCACTCATCTTGAAATTGAGCGTCACCTTCTTTGGGATAATCTTGTATGACTTAGTCGTAGGATTATACATCTTACGCTCTGCCTTTTCACGAGACTCGAAGTTGCCAAATCCCTGAACAGACACTACCCTACCCGATGCCAGCTCACGTGCAAAGGCACCAATGAACTGCGCTACCATCGGCTCAAGCTGTTCTGCCGTCATACCTGTCTTTTCAGACAAGCTCTTTATGAATTCAGTATTTGTCATATATCTTGTATTATTCCGTTACTCGTAAATTAGCAATTAAAAATCCAGAATACAACATTAAGCGCCAATTCTTAACTCTTAATTTTGAATTTTTAATTTTTCTCCGCATATAGGTCGAAGTCATCACTGTCCGTGATAGTCATATCGTAGAAACAACCTGTGCGGAGTATTCCGTTTGCCACAGGAACAAGTACCTCTGGGTCAACCTCAGGAGAGTCAAACTCGGTACGTCCCACGTAATATTCGCCTTCCTTACGATCAATAATCACCTTCATAGTCGTACCGACCTTCTTTGCCTGAACCTCAGCAGAGATACCCTGCTGAATATCCATCAACTCGCTAAGGCGTGCCTGCTTGACTTCGTGAGGAATATCGTCCTTGAAGTTCTTGGCTGCGTATGTTCCTTCTTCCTCTGAATAGGCAAAAGCGCCCATACGCTCAAACTTTGCCCAACGGACAAATTCCTTGAGTTCTTCAAACTCCTTCTCACCTTCGCCAGGAAAACCAACCATAAGCGTAGTGCGAAGATGAATGCCAGGAACCTCACGACGGAGCATCTCTATCAGCTCGTAAGTATCCTCCTTAGTCACATGACGTTGCATATTGGTAAGCACATTTGTGCTGACATGCTGAAGGGCGATGTCAAGATACTTGCACACATTCTTCCTCTCACGCATCACACGAAGCAAGTCCATAGGGAAGTTCTTAGGATAAGCGTAATGAAGACGAATCCACTTCACGCCATCAATGTCGGAGATATGCTCCACAAGTTCAGCTATCTTCTGCTTACCATAGAGGTCAACGCCATAGTATGTAAGCTCCTGTGCAATAATCTGAAACTCCTTCACGCCCTCGCTGACGAGGTGCTTGACCTCCTCAACGATGTCCTCCATAGGACGGCTCTGATGCTTACCGGTGATGATAGGAATGGCACAATAAGCACAATGGCGGTCGCATCCCTCTGATATCTTGAGATAAGCATAATGCTTAGGAGTGGTTATGCGACGTTCAAACTGGTATTCCGTCTGGTACGTCTTGCCAAGATCCTTGAGAAGCTCCGTCCAGTTGAACTTGCCATAAAACTTGTCAACCTGAGGAATCTCCTTTCCAAGTTCCTTGAAGAAACGCTCTGAAAGACATCCCATGACATATACCTCACGAATCTTGCCCTCTTCCTTTGCCTGACAGAGTTCGAGAATCATATTGATACTCTCTTCCTGTGCATCGGCAATGAAACCACAAGTATTGACAACAGCAATCTCACCCTGAGGGTTCTCGCTGTCATGTGTCACCTTGTAGCCGTTAAGTTCCAACTGACGGATAAGTCTTTCCGAGTCAACAAGGTTCTTGGAACATCCAAGAGTGATTATATCTATTGTATTCTTTCGCACTCTAAATTATTCTATTTGTCAATTTGACGACCATTAAACAACATATTGGCACAAATATAGTTTTTGTCTTTACACAAATTACCATAAATTTGCCACGAACCGTTAGCTCGGAGTAGCCAATTCTCAAAAATTCCATCATCATTACATTTTGCAATTACTACAAGTATAGTTCGATATTATCGAAAAAAATAATTCATGACAATTGGCTACGCCGAGCTAACGGTTCGTGGCAAATTCATGATA
>ODAI011585066.1_pt1 | contig 26004 bp, 41 predicted proteins | sample 1539321 | NCBI WGS metagenome assembly ODAI01 (sample SAMN02144231, study PRJEB22623) | gut metagenome | biome: sheep rumen | host: Ovis aries | place: New Zealand
TGCGGCACCTAGTCGCCGTGTGGTGAAATAAAGAAAGGAGGTGTAACAGTAATGAATAATTATACACCCTTTTCAGATGTTTATAATAATTTTTTATCAAAAATTACAGACGATATGTTTATGGAATTAACCTTATAGGATACCGAAAAAATTTTATACGAATTACTGGTTGCCGCCGTCCCTAAATTTGAATTTCCAAGACAAGATTTATCTTATCAACAAATTTTTGTTGAAGGGTAGGATGAAGATGATGAAGGAGACCTTATCTGGGCTTTTGTAAATAAATTAACTCCATAGGAAATAAATATAATTTCTACATATATGATTGTAGAATGGGTTGGACAACAATTAGCTTCTATTGAAAATACTCGTATGAAATATAGCGGAAGTGATTTCAAATTTACGTCACAGGCTAACCATATGCAGAAACTTTTACAGATGAAAAAAGATTATGAGCGGGAAGGATTTCATTTACAACGGCTATATAAAAGAAGAAAAAAGGATGAGACAGGTGTTTATAAATCTACTTTTGGATCTATAATGCAGAATCATCCAGAAGGGGGGACATCAGTATGGCACAATTATTTTTAAAATACGGTGTCTCAATAGACAAAAAAGATTTTTCTGTAAATATAAAAAGAATTATAAATCAATTATATAAAATATTACCTATGCGTGAATAGGGTAAAGATTGGAAAAAACCTTTAGAAACTTTAATTGAATAGTTATGTGGTATGAAGAGACTAATTGAAAATCAAGATAGTCTCTTTTTTACGATAATATGCAAAATGGAGGGGCTATTTGATTTAACTGATGATGAAATAGATATGCCGTTATACAGACGGACAATATTTGAATGTCTTAGTTTATTAAATAGTTTAAATAGAAATGAATTTGAATCTTGATAGTTTAAGGAACAGAGCTACGTTTAAAGATGATAATTAGCATCTCTATGGAAAATAGCATTTTGGTCTTAATACTTTGCAATCAAGATTGAATATAAGAGGTGGACATGACCAATGGACAAGAATGAGATAGGATAAACTACGAAGTTTATATAGTGCTTTATTCTCATCTTATCAACGGGCAATTGTTCAAAAATATGATGTTAAAAAGGATAGTTTAGCAAAAAATATTATTTCAATAATTACTATATTGCAAGATAAAGGATAGTTATCAGATAATCAAAGCCAACTTTTAAACAAGATTGAAAGTTAGTATGATTTTTCAAATACAGATAGAGATTCATTACAGTATATAAGTCAATTATAGAATGTAGTAGATTCTTTAACCGATACTGAACCTTTATTTAGATGTTTAATTAACCATGATAAATTAAAAGTAGATTATTAGGATAAAATTATATCTATACCTTTTATGTAGCCTCCGCTTGGAGAGAATTAGTCTATTGAAACAGATTTTCATAACGGAACTGTTTTTAAATGGGTACATGGAAATAAAGAAGAATGGACTCCCGATACTTACTGGATTGTATATATGCAGTATTCATAGGAGACAGCTTATTTTAGAGCAGAAATTAGAAAAGCAGATGAAGAAATTGAAATTGTAACAATAGATGAAGAAGGTAATGAAAATACTGTTACATATCACGGATGGATGACTGGTCCTAATGAAACAACAGCTTTATGGAATGTAAAAAAGGGTGTTGTTTGGAATGATATGAATTACACTAAATTATTGTATATAACAAAAGATGAAGATACATTGGCATTTTTTCAACGTTTTGATAGAATTATAATTAATGGAAAACCTTGGTAGGTACAAGCATACAATGAAAGTTATAGCACAAATAAACGCGGGGATGCGGAAACCGGTATAATTAGAGTGGCACTAAAAGAGACTTATACGAATACGCCTCAATTTGTAAAAGAAACGATAGAGGATTTAAATAAAAAATAGGCAGAAAAATAGGCTTATGATACCACTCATACTTAGGGTTATATTGATGGACCTGCGGAAGCCGCACCTTATGACAGATTAACTTACGTAGCAAAGAACCTGGATCCCGCAGAGTGGTCTATATCAGATCCTACTCTTGCTAAAATAGTTTCTACATCTGAAGATGGAAAAACTGTTAAAGTAGATATATTAACGGGATTTTCAAATAAAGAAGGCTTTGAAATTAGTTATGGAGATTTAAAGCTAAAGATACCTATTGTATCATTATGAGAAAAAAGGAGCGTATTGCATGAGAAAGGATTTAATATCTTTTAAACCTATTAGTTCAACGTTTTTATCATGCGATAAAGATATGCAGAAAATTCTAAAGAAGCTTTTTGTTTAGAGCCGTCCTTATAGCGATATATTAAAAAAACTTTTGATTATAAATTCAAAAGATTGTTTAGAAAATAATGCAGAATATCAACGTGTTATTGATAGTTTTTCTTTAAAGGATTTAATAGATAAAGATTATATTAGATTAAATCCTAAGATTTCAAGAGGAACTCATTAGGAAGTAAAAAGTTATATTATTATCTCTTTGGATAATTTTTCTCCAAATATAAGGAATCCTTAGTATCGAGATTATACTATTAATTTTGATATAGTATGTTATAATGATACTTGGGTACTAAATGATTATAAAACTAGACCGTTAATGATTTGTGGATATATAGAAGGAATATTAAAGAGTTTAACTTCTTCTAAAAATGCAAAATCATATGATGCTAATATTAAACTTACTGGTATTGGAGAATACCAGTTTTTAGGATGTAAAGAAGTTGTTTTAAATGAAGATTTATCTATGTATACAATATCTTTTAGAGGAACGCATTTTACAGAAGATATAGGATAGATAAAAGCAAATGGAGAATGAACTTTTATATTTATCTGGTAATGACATACCTTTTGAAAAGGCGAGATTAATTATTCATCAGCCTACAGTAAAAGAAATTGCATACATAGGAGAAAAGAATTTTTTTACAGGATGTTAGTTTTTAATTTTTTCTAAAGAAAAAAATTTATAGGATAAGGACAAAATTCTTTTAGAAGATTCTAATGATTTTAAAATATTAATGACAATGATAAGACAAGATAATGTAATGGCTAAGAATTATAAAATTTGCATGAGTATGGTTTTAGCATTAATTTTTCCTTAGTATAAAATAGATTTTTTACCTTTAAGTATTCGATTATTAAAAGATAAAGAATCTTTTTTTATAGACGAAAATAACTTTGATAATTTTAAAGAAATTATTCAAAATATGTTTTGTTTAGGATCAGGAAAGACTTCGCCAGGGTACAATCCTGGCGGGCCTCAGGCTGCCGCGCTGGCTAAAAAGTTTGAGGAACGTGCTAAAAAATTAGCTAAATTAAAAGGGCAAGGAACCGATTAGGTAAATATTTTATCTTAGTATATTTCAATATTAACAGTCGGTTAGCAAAAGAATATGAATTAGTTATTACAATATACCGTTTATCAATTATAGAATGAAATGCGCCGTTTTAGAATGAAGACAAGTTATGATATATATATTCAAGCTAAAATGGCAGGCGCACAAAATTTATAGGAAGTTAAAAATTGGATGGAAAAAATTTCCACCGATTAAATTTTTAAGGAGGAAAAAACATGAAGTTTGGTGTACGCGAATGTGCAAATATTGTTTTTCGTGCAAAACAGGCTACAAGAATTGGCACAAACACTTTCCAACCTGGACAGCCAGTACTTTACATAGATACAGCAACAACTTCTTCAATGGAGCAAGCAAGTACTTCTGTGTATGCAAGAGGTGGACGTGGTAACCCTCAGTTAATCGCATGGGAAGGTGAGAAAACTCTTACTTTTACCGTTACTGATGCTCTTATTTCACCTGTTTCTCTTGCTATGCTATCAGGTGCAGGTTTGATTAAAGAAGGTGGACAAAAAGTTCACGTTCATGCTACAACTGCTACAACTATGAAAGTTGATGGTGGTGCAGGTACTATCGATTTAACAGATGCTCTTGTTGAATTTGGTCCTTTAACTGGTGAAAATGCTATCACTGTAGATGCTGGTGTTGATGCACCTATTTTTATTATTAAGACTGAAGATGATGGTTCCATTACTGGTGATACTGTTGTATCTGGAACTTCTTCACCTGGTATTTCTTTTACTTATAATGCAGAAACAGGAAAAGCTACATTAACAGTACCTTCTCCAAAATAGAATAGCGCAACTGGAGCAGCTATTACTGGAAGTATTAATGTTTTAGTAGATTATTATGTAATTAAGAAATCTGAGAATGTATCTGAAATTCAAATTACTCCTGGAGATTTCGCAGGATACTATTATGTTGAAGCAGATACCTTATTTAGATCTCAATCAACTGGTATTGATATGCCTGCTAACTTAACATTCCCTAATGTTAAAGTTCAGTCTGGATTTACTATTTCAATGGCAGGTACTGGAGATCCTTCTACTTTTGACTTTACAATGGATGCATTCCCTGGATATACTTACTTTGATAAGAGTAAACAGGTTCTTTGCGTAATTCAGATTGTTGAAGATAGCCAGGCTGCTACAGCGGTTGGTCGTAGCGTCATGCTTAATAATGATGTTGTTGAACATGCGGAGCCTTTAACTGGCGATAGTGATTTATATGATCCCGCTGGTTGATGATTAATTAATTATGGGGAGAGATGATTAAAAGTTATCTCTCCCCATTTTTGTTTTATAGGAGGAAATAAAATATGTATTCTTCTTATTCAATAGTAGAAAATTCTATTTTAGATTATTTTAAAACAGAAACTAAAATAACAAAAAAATAGAAATTTGAAAAAATAATTATAGAATTAGAAAAACTATATAAGGAAATGGTTCCTCTTAACAGAAATTTAAAAGATACTTTTTTATTATTAAGTAATTTACAAAGATTTTATGGAATGGATAGGTATCCTGCTTTATATTATATTTATAATAATAGTAGTTGGCAAGATATTGAAAAGGATATAAAAGAAAAAGAGAATATCTTATTTAAAGACGCTTTAATTGCATACCATAGAATGAATTAGATTAGAACTTTATTAACTGGACAAAAAGTAACTTATAGAATTGCCGCAGGTTCTCAGAAAAGAGAGTATTTGTTATAGGCAGACCTTACATATGAATAGATTTAGAAACAATTATATTTATAGAGACGTGCTAATGGATACGCTATAAGATTAAAAATATCTCAATCAGGATTAAAAACCCTCGCAGGAAATAAAATATAGGAGATTTCAAATTAGAATCCTTCTTCTTTATATTCTGCCGTTTATCGTTATTATGTAAGAGAAAGATTAGGGAAAAAAGGTGCTGGTAACTGGGGAAATTTTTATGAAGCATATCGTTATTTATATTTTAAATACAATGGAGATAATACTCGATTGCCTTCTAATGAAGATTTATTAGAATCTTTTAATGCAGTTTTATCAGGAGGCGGAAAAGGTGGTAGTTTTATAAGAGGTGGTGATGTAGGTTCTGAGCAAGATAAAGCTTCTTTTGGTAGTTATCCTAGTTTAACAAATATTGATACTATTATAGCTACATTAGAAGAAATTATAGAAATGTTAGTAAATTTTATAAACGGGGATAGTGAAGGATTAATTTCATTATTAGTAAATAACAATATTGATTAGAAAGTTACAAATATTGCAAGACAATATGGTATTGAAGAGCTTACTAAAAATATAAAAGAGTTTTTGACAAAATAAAAAAATTTTGTTATACTATAAAAAATGAATTAATTTAAATTCAAAAGGAGATAAAAGGATGAACTATAAAGATTTAAATTTACACACTGATAACGATACGTATTTTATTGAAGTATAGGGAAAGAAAATTAATATAAAAAAATATCTTCCCATCAACGATAAAAAAGATTTAGTTGAAATTACTTTACAAAAAGCAGAATAGGCGGACGGTACATACAATGAAATTTTAATTGATATGTATTTTAATTTACATCTTGTTTATCTTTATACCGATATAATTTTTACTGACGAAGATAGAGAAGATGAAATGAAGCTTTATGATGAATTAGAAAGTAGTGGATTACTTGAAAGGATTCTTGACAAAATCCCTGATGAAGAGTATAATACTTTAATGGATTATTTAAAAGCGATGCGTAAAGAATCTAGCTCTTATAAGCATAGCGCGGCAGCTATGGTGCAGAAACTGATTGTAGATTTACCGAAGAATGCAGAAGCCGCCGCAAAAATTGTTGAAGATTTTAATCCTGAAAAATATAAGGAAGTTGTATCTTTTGCACAACATGCAAATAACAATAGACCAATTCCTATGAACCAATAATAGGTCTAAATAATTTAATTTAAATCGCTCTCTTTGTAATAATATACAAAGAGAGCGATTTTTTTATTTTATTTGAAATATAAAGGAGGAGATAATTAATGGCTCAACAAGGAGGAAGAATAGATTTTCAAATAGGTTTTAAAGCCGATAAATCTGGTATTTAGGATTTAAAGAAATCTTTACAATAGATACAAAAGATTAAACCTGCAAATTTCGATGGCACAAATCAAGATTTACAAGAGGTTAAATCTACTGCTAAAGAAGTTGAAGCAGCGTTATCAAAGGCTTTTAATCCTAATATTAATTCTATAAATTTAAAAACATTTGATAATGAATTAAAATCATCAGGAAAAACTATAAATGATATTTATGCAAGTTTTTCTAAGGCGGGCGCGCAAGGACAGGTAGCGTTTAGCCAAATGGCAAGATCTGTTTTAACTACAAATCAACAGTTAAAATAGACTCATAGCCTTATTAATTAGATGGGAACCACTATGGTAAATACTGTTAAGTGGGGTATCGCATCTAGTGTTATGAATACTTTTACATCAAGTGTTCAAAATGCTTTTACATATGTTGAAAATTTAGAAAAATCTTTAACAAATATTAGAATTGTTACTGGTGATTCTCAAGAGAAAATGGATCAATTTGCGGATTCTGCTAACCGTGCTGCTCAAGAATTAGGTCGTAGTACTATGGATTATAGTAAGGCTGCACTTACTTTCTACCAACAGGGTTTAGGAGATGAAGATGTTCAGGCTAGAACTGAGGCCGTTTTAAAAGCACAAAACATTACTGGCGCAGGTTCTGAGATGGCTGACTATATGACATCAGTATGGAATGGTTATAAAGTTGCTAATGAATAGGCGTAGCTTTACGTCGATAAGCTTGCCGCAGTTGCAGATAGCAGTGCATCTGACATGAGTTAGTTAGCTGTTGCTATGTCTAAAGTTGCATCTACCGCAAATACTTTGGGTGTTGATGCAGACCAGTTAAATGCTCAACTTGCTACTGTTATTGCTACAACAAGACAAGCTCCGGAAGCGGTTGGTACTGCTTTTAAAACCATTTATACTCGTATGAATGATATAAAGGCTGGAACAGAAGATGCATAGATCAGTTTAGGTAACTACTCAGGTAAAATGGCAGAGTTAGGTTTTAATGTACTTGATGCTACAGGCCATTTAAGAGATACTGGGTAGGTTATGTAGGAAATAGGTTCCCGCTGGGATACTTTAACTAAAGAACAACAGATTTATTTAGCTACTACTATGGGTGGTCAGAGACAGGTTAACCAATTAATTGCTTTATTTGATAACTGGACTACTTATAGTGAATTATTAAATACATCCCTTGAATCTGAAGGTACTCTTGCAGAGAAAAACGCTATTTATCTTGAGTCTCTTGGTGCTAAGATGGAGCAATTAGGTGCCGCAGGAGAACGTGTAAAAGCTAGTCTAATTGATAGTGAAAGTTTTGGTAATGTTATTGAATTATTAACAACTGGAACTAATTTACTTGGTACTTTTATTTAGGCTATCGGCGGAGGAGGAACCGCGTTACTTGGATTAGGTGGTATCGCTACGCAAGTATTTAGCGGCGTTATTTCTAAAGAAATTAATAATGCTATTGTTAATTTTCAAAATATGAAATTTAATGCTTAGCAAACTGCAAAAGAATTATAGCTTACTCAACAATTTGGAGAAAGAAATAATTTTGATCAATCTAAAGTTATTGATTAGATGTTAAAAGCTAAACAATAGATGCAAGGATATTACTCTGTAATGTCTACTGAATAGAGAAATGCTTATAATGAATTAGTCAATGCTTTAGGTGTTGCTAAAGAGCAAGTTATTACAGAAGAAGATAAAATAAAAAAAGCTGAATAGTACAATAAAGCTTTACAAGCAGTTGCTGATGAATATTAGATAGATCTTTAGGCTCAACGGTTAGGAGTTGTAGAATATACTGATAGCATTACTAATTTATTAAATAATTTAAAAAAGGGATCAGGAGATAAATCTACTCTTTTTGCAGATTTAAATTTACAAATTGAAGAATTAGAAACTAATTTAGGAACAATGTCTCCTAAATTAAAATCTATGTTTGAATAGCTTAAATCTCTACAAGGAGAAAAGGAAGATAAAGATAGAATTTTAGCAGCTTTTTTTCCAAATGGAGATAAAGGACTTTAGCAATAGTCTTAGGCATTAAGAAGAAAAATTACAAATTTAATAAATTAGATTAATAATGAAGTAAAAAATTTAACAGATTTAAGTATAGATATTGATGTTCATACTAAAGGATTAAAAGAAGCTAAAGAAGATTTGGCAAAAGCAGAAGAAGCTGTTAAGAATTATCAAAAAACAATGTCTCAAGCTTTAGATGTAAAGAATATAGTTTCAGGCATTGGAGAAATAGGTCGAATGTCATCTGCTTTTATGGCATTAGGAAATAGTATAAAAACAGCATTCGATTCTAACATATCTCCTTCTGAAAAATTTTTTAAAATTTTAATGAGTGCTTCTTACTCTATTCCTACGATAGTAACTAGTTTTGAAAGATTAAAAACTTATACTAAATCTTTATCTGATGCTATAAAGGCGGCTAACATTGTAAAATAGGCATAGAATAAAATAGATACTGCTAAAGCAGCAATTCAAGAAAAAGAAATTGCTAATAATGCAATAGAAAGTGGACAGAGAATAGCAGAAGCAACAGAAGAAGGTATGGTTACAACAGCTAAAGGCGCAGAAACAGTTGCTACTAATTTATTAGCAGCAGCTTAGGAAAGATTAGCGGCCGCAAGAGCAACTAACCCTTTAGGTTTAACCTTATTGATAATTGCTGGTGCAGTTTTAGCTATAAAAGGTCTTACTGCGGCATATGATGCTGTTACTATGTCTACTGAATAGGCAGGTTAGGCTATTGATAAATTTAATCAAAAAGCAGAACAAACTAAAAATACAATTAAATAGTATAATACTAATATTAGTAATTTAGATGCTGCTAAGGAAGAGTGGGAAGAGTTAGCTGGTCGTGCTGGAAGTTATAATACAACTATTGATAACTTAACAGAAGACGAAAAAGCACGTTATTTTGAATTAAGCAATTTAATTGCTCAATATAATGAAGGTGCTGTTCAAGGATATGATGAACAAGGTAATGCAATTATTGCAAATAATGACGCTTTAAAAGAAACTATTTAGTTATTAAAACAAAAACGTCAAGAAGAAATTAATGACACTTATTCAGGTGAAGATTTTTAGTAGGCTCAAAAAGGTCGCCAAGCTTACGCTAAAGATGCAGGGAAACAAGGTAAGAAATTTACTAATATTGCAGAAGGCTCTGCTAATGATATTTTAGATTATTTAAATTCATATGGAAATGATTTAGATAAAGGATTAACAGGATTTAGAGATAGACTTGCTGAAATTACTGCTGAAGGCGAAAAAGGTATATTAGAACATCAGGAAGAACTTATTCAAATTTTTGAAAAGTTAATGGAAAGTGGAAAATTACCTGATGCTTATATGTCACAACCCATTTTAGATACTTTAAAAGATTATAGTGATAAATATACTGATGATATAAAGGGAGCCTTAGATGGTTTTAACGAAGATGTAATTGGTGTACTTCAAGTTTCTACAGATAACGAAGGTTCTAATTTTACTAAAGCAGAATAGGCTGGCTTAACAAATATGAGAGGAATCGTTTCTTCTTATATAGAAGGAATGGATAAATACAATTCAGACGGAACTTTAAAAACACCTTAGGAAATTGCTAAACAAGTTTAGAAAGAAATTGTAACTCCTATTTATGAGAGTCTTGGTCAAATTGATCCTTAGACAGAAGAAAGTTTATATCAAAAATTAATTAAAAGTATTACAGAAGACGATAAATTACAAAATAATGATTTTAGTAGTTTAGAAGAAAAAAATAATTATATCGTTCAAAAAATAGAAGATTTTATCCAATCTAATATTGAAGCATTTGAAAATTTAACTCCTGATGCTAAAAAAGCATTAGAAGATTTGTTTGCTAATTTATATAATTTAGATAGTTTAAAAATTAATTTTAAAACTGGAAAAGTAGAATAGTCTGTAGATAAAGCATTAGATAGATTAGCAAAAAGGATTAACAAAGATTGGGATGAGCTTGATGCAAAAACTCAAGATAAAAAGAGAAACGCTTTAACCTCAATATTAAAATCTGATATAGATGAAAAAGAATTAGATTATATTACATAGCACATAGAAAAAGCTATAAAAGTATATGGTAATGAAGTTGAAGCAATAAAAGCATTACAGGAATAGGCTTCTAAATTAGGTAATTTAGATGATAATTTAAACACTATGAGTTTGTTAGACAAACAAGCTAGTGGAGAAAAATTAGGTCAAAAAGAACAATAGTCTTTATAGTCTGGATTAAATACTTTAAAAGATAGTTATCCTGATTTAATCAAGCAAGTTTAGATTCTTCAAACATAGTGGATGCAAGGTACTTCCGCCTATGAATAGGCTTTAAGAAAAGTAAAAATGGCTTTAATAGATACATTAGGAGAATCTTTAAATAAAGCTTTACTTTAGGCAGAAGATAGTGTTTTATAGCAAGAAAAAGCATTATAGGATTATAATAATAAAATTTTAGATTTAACAAGAACTACTGAAGATTATCAAACAATTTTACGATTAAGCAAAGTAACAGATTAGACTAAACAACAAAGTTTAATTAAAATTGCAACAAGCTACGAAAGTTGTAGAGATTAGTTAGAAAAATATTATAAAACAATACAAGAACATCCTGACGATTTATAGGCACAAGAACCTGAAAGATTTGCGCTAGAGCGTTCTACCAGAGCAGCAGAAAATGGAGAGCAGTTTGGTATTGATCCAGAACGTATTCAAACTTTAGCGGCACAATATTCTGAATTAGCAGACCAAGAAGCAGCAGGATATGAAGGTTTAAATTAGAATGCAGAATTAGCAGCAGACGCCGCGACTCGTTATATTAGACTTAATGACGCTATTGCTGATTTACAACAAAATTATGATAAAGTAACATCTGTTTTGTCTGATTTACAAACTTTAGGACTAGAAGAAATTGCGGCAAATAAAGATTTATCTGATACTTTTCAACAGATAAAAAAAGATGTTGCTGGAATAGTAGATACGTCAGAAGATTTAATTGGAGATGATTGGATAAAAGATCATGCTGGTTAGATTCAAGCTGCTTTAGAAGGTGATCAATAGGCTATAGATAGTTTACGAGAAGCTGCTCAAGAAGAAATTTTAACTAATGTAGGTATCGATTTTGAAGGTTTTGATGAACAAAAAGCAGGATTTTTATCTCGCTTAAATGAATTAGAAGATGGTGCTGATATAACAGCAGAAATGTCTTTAGATGATGTAGCTTTTCTTCAAAATCTTGTTTCTGCTATGTAGCAAGCTGGCATGGCGCAAGCAGATATTGAAAATGCTTTAAGCGGACTTGGAATAGATGTTGATTTAGCTCCTTACGAGGAAGGATTAAATTCTGCAATTGATCAAGCTGCAGAAGCAGGAATGCTTTCTTCTGACGCTTTTGCAGGCAATGCAGGTGTAAATTCTACTATAACTACTTCTACGGATACTGCTAAAGATACAGTATAGGCTCCTGGTTATGATGTAACTCCAACAGACGTTCCTTTTAGTATTTCTTTACCTGTAGTTGCACCTGCAATGTATCCAGGAGTAGCAATTCCTACTTTTACAGGAGGAATTGCTACTGCGCCAGGCTCTTATCCCTCAATTGAAGTTACTCCTAAAACAGAGTCTGTTGAAGCTACCAAAGAAACAACTGGAACGGGTTTATAGGTAGTAGGTGCGAGAAAATCTTCTGGTGGTAAAGTTAGTCATAAAAATGCATCAGGTGGTAATAAAAAATCTTCTGGTGGGAAAGGTAAAGGTGGTAAAGGTAAAAAAGGAGGAGGTAAAAAAGGGTCAACTAAAACCCCTAAAGCCTAGAAACCTATTACAGATAAACCTGACCGTTACCATGATGTAAATCTTAAATTAAAAAATATTGATAATGATTTAAGTAAAGTTCAAAAACAACAAGAAAAATTAACAGGAAAAGATTTACTAAAGAATTTAAATAAACAATTAGATATTCTTCAAAAGCAGGTAGAAACCTATAAAACAAAAATAGAATTAGAAAAACAATAGGCAAGCTAGATACGTAATCGCTTAAAGAAGTAGGGCGTTACCTTTGATGCTAATGGAAATATTTCTAATTACGCTAAAGCTCTTACAAAAGCATTAAATGAATATAATAAAACTGTCGCTAAATATAATAAAATGAGCACGGAAGAGCAATAGAAAAATAAAGATATGCTTGATAAAGCTAAATAGAAATATGAAAATACTAAGAAAGATATTTAGCGTTATGACAAAATCGTTTCCGAAGAAATTCCTAATTTACAAAAAGCTGTTCAAGAAGCCGTTGATAAACAAACTTAGATTAATATCCAAAAATTTAAAATTAAAGTTGACTTAGAAATGGATATGTCTGAGGCAGAACGTGAATTTAACGAATTTACTAAAACTGTTAAAAAACAATTAAGAGATGACGATATACTTGGAAACGCTCAGGCATATTTAAAAGATTATTCTTCTTATTATAAAGGCGGATATGATGTAATTCAAAGTTTAACGGATCAAATTCGTAATACTAGAAATTAGATTAATAATATTGATAAACAAGGTTCTTCTTCGGTATACGGAAAAGATAGGGCGGCCGCAATTAAAGATCTTCAAGAATATACTAAAGAGTTAATGAGTAACCTTGAAGATATAGAAGATGTTGTAGCTAATATTAAAAATACTATCTTTGATGCTATTGATAAGGCTCAAGATGCTTTTGATGAACAAAAGAAAGAATACGAATATATTGCAGATTTAATTGAACATAATCAAAAGGTTGTTGAATTATTATATGGAGAAGATGCTTATAATCAATTATAGGAATATTATAAATTACAATAGAAGAATAATAAAAATCAATTAGACTTTTTAAGACAACAAAAAGAAATGTGGTATTCTCGTATGGAAGCAGAGCGGAAGAGGATGAATAGTCTTCCTGAAGGTACAAATGCCTGGAAAGAAGCTAACGACCGCTTTGAAGAATATAAGAGACATTGGATGGATTCTTTAGATGAAATAAATGGTCAGATTGAAGATGCTCTTGAAAATTTAATTGATAAATATACTAATGCTGTTGATAAAATCTTTTTAGTTTTTGAAAATAATATTACTAGCGGAAAGGGCTTAGAAAATATATCTGAAGAATGGTAGTTGATAGGTAAACAAGCGGATCAATATTTAGATAAAGTAAATTCTATGTATTAGATTGATAAACTTGAAAATGCTTATAGAGATGCTATTGATGATAATGACGGTAATTTAAAAGCCCAACAATCTTTAAATAATTTAATGAATGAACAATTAAAATATTTAAAAGATAAAGATAAATTAACTCAATATGATGTTGATAGAGCAAATGCTTTATTACAAATTGAAATTAAACGTTTGGCTTTAGAACAAGCTCGTCAAAGTAAAACTAAATTACGTTTAAGAAGAGATTCGCAAGGTAATTATACTTATCAATATACTGCGGACGAAGATGCAACAAGACAGGCTCAACAAGAACTTGCAGATGCTGAGAATAGTTTGTATAATTTAACTAAGTAGTCTTATAAAAATAATTTAGATGATTATTACGATACTACTGAAGAAATGAATGAAAAAATAAGGGACGTATATAAGGATACAACTTTATCTGCGGAAGAACAAAATCAAAAAATTGCTATGCTTTATGAATATTATGGTGATATTATAAATGGTTTAACATAGCAAAATGAAGATTTAAAGAGATTTATGATGGAAGATACATTTAATGAAATGGCTAAAATGTATGATACCAACGTTTAGAACTTTAAAAATATGACAGATGAAGAAAAAGATATTCTTATGAATGATATGGTTCCTTATTGGAAATCAAGTATTCAAGATATGGCTGATACGTTTGCGGGCGCAGGTGGTTTTGGCCCTATAACCTAGGATCTGTTTAAAGATCTTATAGATAATTCTAAAGATTACCAAGATTCATTAGATGAGATTGGTAAAATTGCGGGAGTTAGTTTAGAATAGATTAAAAATGCTACAGATATAAATATTCAAAGGGCAGAAACATTATTAGAAAAGAATGATGAGTTAATAAATTCTTATAATGATGAAATGTCTAAGGTTCAATAGGTTATTAATTAGGTAGACAGATTAACAGCAGCTTATCAAAAGGCTAAGAATGAAGCAATTTCTGCTACTTAGGCTGCTTATAATTTTAGTCAGCAAGATAATGCTAATACAGTAAACTCTTTAATAAATAATAGAAACACTGCGGGTTCTGCTTAGTATAGAAAAGCAGCGTCTTTCGACACTGGAGGATATACAGGAGACTGGGGAGAAGAAGGCAAGACCGCGATTCTGCATGAGAAAGAAATTGTATTAAATTCTTACGATACAACTAATCTTTTATCTGCGGTAAAAATTACAAGAACGTTAGATAACATTTTATCTAACTTTGCAATAAAACCTTTTAGTTTTGGAAATGTTATTAATAATAACAATAGCTCTCCTAATGAAACTCAACAAAATATTACTATACATGCGGATTTTCCTAACGTTACCGAAAAATCTTAGATCGAAGCCGCATTCAATAATCTTGTTAATAAAGCAAGTCAATATGCTTTCCGCAATAAAAAATAATAAAAAAGGCAAAGATGTACAATTGCATCTTTGCCTTTTCTTTAAGGTCAATTGTTTATAATATTTATTTTTATATTTTTATTATAAGATAATGAGGAAAAAGGAGGTTTTGTTTAAAATGGGCAGTGAACAATATTCAAATAGTCTTTTATAGGCTATGTCTATTATTGCTAACAAAGCCGTATCAGACGCTAGTTTTAATAAAACAATTCAAGCGGTGATAGTAGAGTGTAAAGACGCAACGATAGAAAAATATCGTGTGCGCTACCAAGATGGATTTTGGGAAGCTTATGGAAATGGATCAGGAGTAACATATTTACCAGGGACAAGTGTTTACATTTTAGTTCCAAATGGAGATATGTCTCAACCTAAAACAATAATAGGCACAGTTTAGAAATTGGGAATTAATTATATTAATACTATTTCTGAATAGAATCAATATTACGAAAACGGAAATAATACTTTAATAAATAATATTGCTCAATTTGAATTATGCTCTTATTAGACATAGACAATTTAGATATACAATAGAAATAAAAAAGAAAATAAAGTTAATATAAATGAAGAAGAAACCGCTTTTTATTTACAAACTTCTTCTCATTTAAAATGCTCTTTTAATATAAAGACTTCTTTAGATTTACATCAGAGATTTAATGGAAATTATGGAATAAAATTTTATTTAACTTTTTTAGATAGAGCAAGAGAAGAAGAAGTAATAAGATAGTATACGTTTGATACTTATTTAATGAGCGGAAATCCTTATCTTTTTACAAATAAAGTGCCTCAATCTACAGTTTTTGAAATTGATGGTGCTAATTTTTTAAATATAGATAGAATAGAACTTTTTACGGAAGGTTTTCCTAAACAAACGGAAGGGCATCCCGCAGACATATTTATTTCAAATCTTGCTATTGTTGGAGTAAATCAATTATCTGAATAGGAAATGAATGGAGTTTCTCTTTCTTTTGTTGCTAAAAAGGGATATATTTTTAATGATACCAGTAGTGATAATGATACTAGAGAGATTCAAGCTATTGTTAGAGTTCTTGGAAAAACTGTAAATGATATGATTTCTCAAAAATTATCTTTTTATTGGTTCGTTCAAAATATTAGTATTTCTAAAAGTAGTCCGTTTTATAATAAATATGGTGGATACGGATGGAGATGTTTAAATCCTTATAAAATTTTAGAGAGAGATGAATATGGTAATATTACGTTGGTAGATTTTAATTCAATGGGATCTATCTTTACTATTGCTAAAGAAGATGTTCAAATTAAATAGCAAAAATATAAATGTGTAGTATTATACGGGAATGAATCTTTCTCTAAAGAATTTACTATTATTAATAATAGTGCAAGCTATGAAATATAGATAGAGTCTGATAAAGGAACATAGTTTGTTTTAGATTCTGGTTATCCTACATTGAAATGTATATTAAAACATAATGGAGAGTAGGTATCAGCATATAACAACTATATATTCCATTGGGGAGTAATTAACAATAAAGGAGTTTTTAATTCTTTACCTTAGACAGATAAATTATATTAGGTATGGCATGAAGCAGAAGAAAGAGTTAATAATTTATAGGGACTTTTTGAAAGTAATCAAATAATAAAGAACGGTACTTATAAAAATTAGAATGGGCAAGTAGTAACTAATGAAGAAGCTTATAATGAAGCTAAAGCCATTTTATAGAAATATCGAAATACTGAGATAGTCCATAGTAATTATATTTATCATGTTAATATTAAAAAAATTATTAATTTTAGCACTTTTATTTGTACAGTGTCAGATATTAATTCAAATGTAATTGGGTCAAAAGAAATTACTTTAATAAATGATTTAACCTCTAATGGCGGGTACTCTTTAATTATTAATAATGGAAAACAATCTTTTAATTATAATGAACAAGGAATTAGTCCTTGTAAAAATGAAAAAATTAATTATGTTATTCCAGAACTATCCTTTACTCTATTAAACGAAAAAGGTTAGGAAATAGATCAAAATGAAATTAAACCAGATAATATTAAATGGGTTTTTCCAAATGAAAATAATAGTCTTTTAATACACCGTGAAAGAGAAAACGAGTAGCGGATTCCGCAAACAGATTATACAGTAATATATCCTAAAGCTAGAGTTTTTACTTATGAAATTTCAGATAAATATTTTAGCAATAAAAATGATAATGATATAGAGTTAAGAGTTACATATAATGGATATACATTAACTGCGAAAACAGATTTCTTATTTAGTAAATAGGGCTTTTTAGGAACGAATGGAACAGGAACCGTTTTAAGAATTATTCCGTTACTTAATGGAGAACCTATTGATGAGCTACCTTATTTTAAAATAAATAAAAATAAAAGCGATGATAATATCATTTGTAATTTTAATGAATTAAAAGCATAGTTATATGAAAACGGTGAGTAGGTTTTTGCAGAAAATGAATCATCTTATATTTGGAGTATTTTAAAACCGAAAGAAACAGATTTTAGCAATTTAAAATTAAAAACGCCTTCTCTTGGGCAAAGAATGTCAATAAGTTTTATAGATACTCCTCCTATTGTTAAAGAGGAAGGCAATTCTATTTATAATATTGTTAAAGTTTCAGTATCATATAATAGTAATAAAATTTATGCTACTCTTCCTATTATCGTTTATGAAATTTGTTCAACCGGTTACGATGAAGATGTATATGATTTAAAATTAGTTCCGAATACTGGTTTTCAATATGTATTTTATGCGGAAGATGGAACTAGACCATAGTATGATAATAAAAATCCTTTTACTTTTAAACTTACCGAGACATCTATTGAAAGAACTAATGGTAGAGAATAGGATATTACAAAAATTCAATTACCAGATTTTGAACATTCTTTTGATTATTAGGTAAGAGGTAATTTAACAATTAGAAAAAATTCTGATGATAATAATGTTTGTGATTTAGTTCCAAACACGACTTATGATGGCTCTACGTTAGATAATTGTTTAATTTGTAAAGTCAATAGAATAAAACAAGGAGAATTTTTAACGACAATTGCACAATGTGTAGTGCCTATTCATATGATGCTTAATCGGTATGGTCATGCCGCCTTAAATGATTGGGATGGTAATTCTATTGATATAGGTAATTCTTCTGGAGATACTATTTTAGCCCCACAAGTTGGTGCTGGTTCTAAAACAAATAATACTTTTACGGGTATTTTAATGGGTAGTGTTAAAGGTGCTAATGGAACTTAGAATGGTTTATTCGGTTATTCTGATGGTGCTCGTACTATATTTTTAGATGCGGAAACTGGTAGTGCTAATTTTGGAATACAAGGAAAAGGTCAAATTCAAATTAATGCTCAAGAAAGTATTATTACTGGTGGAGGTTATCTTGCTAATAATAATACAGGTATGTTAATAGATTTAAAAACTCCTGAAATTAAATTTGGTTCTGGCAATTTTTCTGTTAATAAAGATGGATATTTAACAGCAAAAGGTGGCGGAAGTATTGCAGGATGGAATATTAAAGACAATGAATTAAGCAAAGACACTGTTGGAATGAGTTCCGATAATAGCTCTAAGAGTAATATTGCTTTTTGGGCAGGTAATGTTAAACCTTCTGATGCTCCTTTTAGTGTAAATTTTGCTGGTGATTTAAAAGCTACTTCTATAAACATTGGTGGAGATGTATTTATAAATAAAGGTAAAATTTATAGTAAAGATCATCCTTCTTTTGCAAGTATAGGTTCAGGTTTTTATTTATCAAGTGATGGTTTATCTCTTGGAGCAAATTTTTCAGTAAACAAAGCTGGTTCTCTTGTCGCAAAAGATGGTTATATAGGCAACGGTTCTAATGGTTTTAAAATAAATCCAACTTCGATTTCTAATGGAAATGTTTATTTAGGAACAGATAAAATTTCATTAGGTTCTACTTTCTCTGTAAATAATACTGGTTTTTTAACGGCTTCTAAAGGAAAAATTGCAGGATGGAATTTTAATAATAAAGCTATTTATAATGATGATGTAACAGATGCTAGATATGGAAATAGTAATGGAGTTTTTACTAAAGGTGTATATTTTGGAGAAGGTGGACTTCGTATGGGTGCTAATTTCCATGTAGGTAGTAATGGTTGGATGTATGCTACTGCTGGAACTATTGGAGGATGGACTATTGGAAGTAGTACTTTAAAAGGTGGACATTTAACTTTAAATAGTGGCGGTTCTATGTCAGGTCCTGGATGGAAAATAGAATCTGGAGGAAAAGCTACTTTTAATAATATACATATTACTGGTGGAGAAATGTCTGGAGGTACTATTTCTGGTGGTAGAAGAACAGGTGGAAGTATTACAGGAGGTAGTATTAGTCCTGGAGGGGTTAGTTGTGGTGGTTATAACTCTATGAATGACTGGTGTGTTGGTACTCTTAAAGCAGAAAAAGCATGGATTACTGATCTTATTGCAGATAATTTAAAAGCTGAAAATTTAACTTATAAAGGTAGAGGTGTTAAATGGAAAAAAATAGATATTGTTACAGATGTAAAACTAGATAGAACATACGGTAATACAACTGATGGAAAACAATTTGTTACAAGTGTAAATTTAACCGTTAGTCATTCTTATGGTGTTTATGTATTAGCATTTTAAAGAGATAAAAGGAGATATGAGAGATATGGAAACAATTAATTTAAATACCGAAACTTTTAGAAAAAATCTTTATGATTTAATTAATAAAAGTAATTTACCTATTTCAAATATATATTTAATTGTAGGTATAATATATAAAGAATTATAGAATAATTATTATGCTACTTTAAATTCTGAAATAATGGAATTAAATAAAGAAAGTAATGAAGAATAGAGTAATTAGCATAAGGAGGAAAACTAACTTATGAGTAGAATTACAAAATTGGCGAAAAAAGAAAACGGTGTCTTTCAAGAGCCAATTCCTATTGGAACTTCTTCTTAGTATGTAACCGTTGACGATAATAAAACAATAACTTTAAAAGATGTTATCGGTGATTATACAAAATTACCAGAAGGAAAGATTTCGGAAGCAATAAAAGCTCTTGATGAAAAACAAATAGAAATAGGGGATGCGTCTGCAACAGAAAAAGGTCTTATGAGTTCTGTTGATTTTAAAAAAATAAACCCTCAAATTTTAAGCAAAGAAACAGATGATTTAAATGCAATTAAAACTCCTGGCTGGTATAGGATTCTTTCTGATTCAAATGCTTCAGGAATAGTTGTTAAAAATGTACCTAATTTTACACAAGTAGAAGATTCTTGTTGGCTATAGGTACAAAAAATAAAAGACTCAACTTTTTTCCAAAGATTAAGAACCTTTTCAGGATAGTATTTTGAAAGACAGTATGACCCAAATACTTTATGGACAGCATGGAAACAGAAAGATGTTGTTATGAAAGGATCTTCTTCCGCGTCTAAAGGTAATGGGGGATTAGTTCCTACTCCCGCGGCAGGAGATAACGATAAATTTTTAAAAGGTGACGGAACTTGGGCAACTCCTGTTAATACTTGGGAATCTAATACAAGTTCTAGAGCAGGATATGTTGAAAGTCCTGCGGGCGCTGCCTCTAAAGTTTGGAAAACCGATGCAAGCGGAAACCCAGGATGGAGAGATGAAGAAAAAGCCACTTATTCAAATATGGTAGGTGCATCTGCGTCAGCGGCAGGTAGAGCAGGATTAGTACCTGCGCCGGCCGCGGGTCATCAGAATTATCTCCTTCAAGGAAATGGTTATTGGGTAGCTCCTAATACAACCTGGGCAGGATCGACATCTGGATATTTATTATCTAAAGCAGAACGAGACTCTTTAGGAGCATTAACACATTGGGGAAAATCTGTATTAGAACTCACTCCTAATCCTAACTCAGGTCATGGTGGTGCTATTGATTTTCATTTTAATGGAAGTACAAGAGATTACACTTCAAGAATAATTGAATTAGAATCAGGAAAGATAAGTATTCGTGGAGCATTTGATGTAAGCGGCTCGTCTACTGTTAAATCTGTTACAGCTTCTGGGGCAGTTACAGTTAATGGAGTTTTAAAAGCACAAAGAGCTGATTCTAAAGAGAATGGACATATAGTAGTTGTTAGTTCCTCTTCATCAAAAGGAATTACTTACCTATTAAATTCTTATCAACCTAACGTTTTAGATGTAACTGGTAGATGGGGAGCTACTTCTGGAGCATCTATTCGTCATATTGCAGCGAGTTCTTCTGATATTCGTTTGAAAGAGAATATTAAATAGAATACTACTGGCGGGCTAGAATTGATAAATAAAATTCCACTATATGAATTTGATTGGAAAGATTCTGGTAAGCATCAAAAAATTGGTTTTATCGCAGATGAATTAGAAAAAATAGACCCTGATTTAAGTATTGGAGATAAAACTTAGGATGAAAATGGCAATCCTATTTATAAGAGCGTAAATACTTTCTATTTACAAGGATTTGAAGTTAAAGCTATTCAAGAATTATCTCAACAGAATGATGAACTAAGAAAAGAAATTAACATTTTAAAAAAAGAAATAGAAGAATTAAAAGCAAAATAATAAAAAGGGGAATGATATATATTATATCATTCCCCTTTTTTCTTTTTAAAAAGCACTTTTATGCTATTTAATATAAGCAACACCTAAACAGATAGCATCGCTAATATCATCATTAACATCTAAGTTATAAATCATTTTAACTAAACGTTGACTGCTAGCTTTTAAAGCTTCTCTTTTTATTCTTGGCCCAGTTTGTATCCCACATAATCTTCGCCAATGTCCAACTACACAAAAATCTACTTTATAACCTAAAATACCTAATTTTGTAACAGTTTCTCCTTGAAGATATATTAATGCTTTATATACTGATTGATTTTGTCTAACATCCTATGGTAAAACTTCTTCCATTACAATATTAGTAGGTTTATATTTTTCACATATTTCTACAATTCTATTACTCATATTATCAATTCTTTTATATACGTTACGATCATTTTCTATTAAACATTCATAATGTATTAATCTGCCCTACTAAAATATTGCAATTCCGCTAGATTTAGTAGAGGCGTCTATCGCTAAAGTTTTCATCGTTAAATCTACCTCCTTTAATCTAGCTAAAGTATATCAAAAATTTTTAAAAATGTCAAAAAAAGATAGGATGGATTTAAATATCCATCCTATCAATTATTTACTTCCACTACTTCCAAAACCACCTTCTCCGCGAGCAGTATCAGTTAATTCATTTACTTCTTCAAAAGTAAGATTATATTTTGGAAGTAATGCGAATTGTGCAATTCTTTCATGCGGTTCTATTTTCTTCATACTATCTCGATCATTATGAACTGCTACTTTAATCTATCCTCTGTAGTCAGAGTCAATAACTCCTACACAATTCGCCAAGCGGAGACCCTTCTTTGTAGCGATACCGCTTCTTGGGAAAAGTCCTCCCCAATAATTTTCAGGAATCTACATAGCAAGTCCTGTTCCAATTAATTCTGTCTTATGGGGCCATATATATGTATCTGTTTCTGTATTAGCATATAAATCCCACATAGCGGCATCCTAGCTTCCGCAATAAGGAAGTTTAGCATTTTCATCAAGCTTCTTTATTTTTATATTAATATTACTCATCTATAGCATACCCCTCATCTGTATACACAGGCATTAACTCACAATCAGGTTCTTTCTCTTGACAAAACTCTTTAGTAATAATAACTCGTTTCCATTCATCAATAATTTCACCACCCTTTTTTTGCGTTCTAATTTCTTCTCTAACTTTTTTTACAGTATATTGAGAACTTTTTTTTGCCTGTTCAATAAGCCATTTTGCTTCTGCTTCTGTATCACAACGATATTTTTCATCTGAACCAAGAAAATATACACTCATTTTTTTATCTCCTTTAAATTTGTGAATATATAAAAGTTATATCATTTTTATTATTTAATAATGTCTGTTTTTCTTTTGTCTTTTTCTCTATTCTCTATAAAAAATTTTTAGGGCCGCCACTTAAATAAACTTTCTTTAAAGTTTTATCTTTTGCGAAAAAATCAGAAAGATAAGATGTTGGAATTTGGTATTCTTCTGGTGAAGAAAAAAATCCATTTTTTATATAAATAGTTTGTTTCCAATCTCCTATTTTTATTTTACAATACGCTGTTTTCATTGTTTACCTCTTAACATTCTATAACGGCATTATCATATGGAAATAGATAATAAGCAAAAGGCTCATTATCAATTCTTAACCAAATTTCAAAGTTTCCATCAGGTTGTTCTTCAATAGAAAGAAGGTCTCCGCGGTCTGTGCAACATCCTAAACATTCTTTAGCAGCAATCGCTGGAGGGTTTGGATTTTGATTTTCATACATGTGAAAAATAGTAAAATCGCTTCTATCTTTGCAATATAACATCCCATATGAATCACACTTCATATTAAAAAAATTTTCAATCTTATTTTGTGCGGCAGCTATTTCAAGATGAGTCATAGGTTTAAAAATCTAATTATTTGACATTAATTGTTTATTAGCATCATATAATGTGCCCATATTAAGTTCTGCCATTTATTATCTCCTTATAATTCTATTTTTTTATACAATCCGCAGTGACATTCTCCTAATCCCTGCTCTCTAAATTCTTTACATATACATTTAGTATCTTCATTTTTTATTATTTTACAGGGACAATACCCGTTATTAGCTTTGAGCATTGCCCTAATCTAATTAGCGAGGTTTTTATCCTCAGTTACTTTTATTGTCAAAATATTAACCTTTCCGCATATTGATTATCACTAGCGAGATATACTCCCAGAACTTTATCATAATGTTTTTCTTGACCAGGGATAAATCTACCATATTTTATAATTATATTATCAAAATCTTTTAAAAAAGTCAAGTACCATTTTATTTCATCTTTATTATATCCAGTATAAATTACTATATCATCATTAGATACTTCTCGAAATTTTTTAATAAAATCAAGAATCTAATAAAAAGAATCAAATGGCTCTAAACCTTGAAAAACAATAGCTTCAGAAATAGGATTATTTAAATATTTTTTTATAATATTCTCTGTTTCTATTTCTATCTTTGGCGCGGAAGCTAGGTCTGAGTTCTGACAGACCTGCTTCCCGCATTCCTTATCACATTTAAACGTACAATAAGGCATCATTATTGTCATACAAGGTTTTTTATAATTAATAAAATCTTCTTCTATAATATCAATTACTTTCATACTTTTTTCACCGTTTGATTAATAGGTTCCCAACGTCGCATTTTATATTCTTTTACTCTTGAATTAGACCAAGTATTAATTGGAGTATAAAAACCTACAACACGGGTATATTCTGTTTCAACAGGTTTTCCACAAATTGGACATGTCCTTCCATAAAAACCATGATTTTCTTCACATGCTTGAATTTTAGTATTAAAAGCAAAATATGTTACACCAGCATCAGCAATATATTTTACCATTTTATAAGCCATTTTATAAGAATTAAAAGGAGCATCAATGTTGACGTGAAGAATAGATCCGCCATTACAAAAACTATCGAATAAAGCCTGTACTCTAACTCTCTCTTGTAATGTCGTCTTAATTCCTAATGGAATAAATTGATTCCCATAAAGAGGTAAATCGTAAATATTTGCATTAGGATAAAAGAACATATCTTTTTTCATAAGTTTTGCGGCAGCCGTTTCACCAGGAATTTGTTCTGTATTAATCATATAATCACAATTATAATAACGAATAAATTCATCTGCGGTTTGTCTCATTACTTTAAAGATTTTTTCTCCAAATTTACTTGCTTCTTCTGTATAAAAATTATTTCCTAAATTATCTTTTTTTACATAATGGAAACGTTTCATCGTTTCATAAATACCAATAAAACCAATAGTATTATATAAATGTTCAAAATCAACTAATTTATAAGAAAAATTAGGAAGTAATTCTTTATCTACATCACGTTTAATAATATTACGAACCACATCAAGAGCTTTTAAATTTAAAAGAACTCTTTTTTCTAATTCTTTAAGATATTCTTCTTCTGAATTTGTGTCTAAAGCGAGTCGTGCTAAATTAATAGTAGAAACTTTTACACTACCAACTTTAAGGGCGGTTCCACCAATTGAATTAAAGTAACCTAAATCTCTTATATCACTTTTTAGTCTGCAACAATTACTTAAACTATTTACACTATCGTCTACAAAGATATTGCTATCAGACCATTTCATATTATGTTTAATAGCCCATTTCGCAAAATCGGGGTCAACAAATTCTCCATTTTGATAAAGTAATGAAATAGTATTTACAGGAAAAGTAAACATATTTTCATTTCTCGTTTTTGCCATCTATTCCATATACCACTTTTGAAATTCAATAATTTCATCTTCATAATCAATCATAAAAGTACCGTCTGGAAATTCTGCTCCACCAAACAATGCTTCAAAATAAGGTTTATCAAATACTGATGTATTAGTAAATGCGGACTGCTGCCCGTCACGAACATAAGGTTGATTTACAGCATAAATAAAACGTTGAAAGTTTTGGCGAGCATATCCTTCCGCGGATTCAGATGTAGTTATACCAAGGTAATCCGCCTATTTATCTTTATTCCAAAAATAAAACATATATGGAATTAAATTAGGTAAGCCTACTGCTCCGCTACTTCGATTGCTAGCAAAACCAATAAATTCTTTTACAAAATCTACAAAAGTAGTAAGATGTTTAGCAGGTTTATAATTAAACGGATCTCCTATAAAATAAAGACCTTTTTCCGCCAAATCTTTTAAATCGTAAGCAAAACAATAGTGTTTAAATGTTGATGTATCTGAATCATGTAGATATAATTCTCCAATCCATTCCGCACGTAACCATTCATTAGCTGTTTTAAATCCATATTTCTTTTGAATTTCATAA
>ODAI010987058.1_pt1 | contig 26003 bp, 21 predicted proteins | sample 1539321 | NCBI WGS metagenome assembly ODAI01 (sample SAMN02144231, study PRJEB22623) | gut metagenome | biome: sheep rumen | host: Ovis aries | place: New Zealand
AGCTTCAAGCCGCAGCTGCGGACGGTCGGACCGAAATACGGAAAGCTTCTCGGCGGCATCCGCAAATATCTCAGCGAGGTTGACGGGAACCAGGCAATGGATGAGCTTAAGACAAACGGATCGCACAGATTCGTAGCAAACGGCTCCGAAGTTGTCCTGACCGAGGAAGACCTTCTGATCGATACCGCGCAGATGGAGGGTTATGTAAGCCAGCAGAACGGAGACCTGACGGTCGTGCTGGATACAAACCTTACGCCCGAACTGGTCGAGGAAGGATTTGTGAGAGAGCTTGTCTCCAAGATCCAGACCATGCGCAAGGAAGCCGGCTTCGAGGTACAGGATCATATCGATGTATATGAAAGCGCCAACAGCAGGATCCGTGAGATCATGCAGAAGTTTGAGACGGAGCTGAAGAAAGAAGTCCTGGCTGAGACCATCAGCTTTGACGAAGCGGACGGCTACGTCAAGGAATGGACAGTCAACGGCGAGAAAGTGACCCTGGGCGTGAAAAAACGCTGAGAGCGGACTGAACTGTTAACCGGAGATATGAGCGGGCCCGGGTCCTGTCCGGGGTGGGGGCGGATCCCGGGGCCTGTCAGTTTTCAGCTATACGGGAGGAACGAATGGATAAAAAAACACGATATGAGCAGCCGGCTTACAAAGAGACCGCAGGCGTGAGAACCAAGTCTAAGAGATTTGAAAAAGAGGCCTTTAAAGAGGCGGTAAAGGATAATGTAAGAACCCTGTATAGAAAGACGCTGCGCGAGGCGACCACCCAGCAGATCTTCCAGGCCGTATCCTATGCCGTTAAAGACGTCATCATCGATAACTGGATGGCGACCCAGCAGCAGATGGACCAGGATGATCCGAAGATCCTCTATTACATGTCCATGGAATTTCTGATGGGACGCGCTCTGGGCAACAACCTGATCAACCTGACGGCCTACAAGGAAGTCAAGGCAGCTTTGGCTGAGATGGGCCTGGACATCAACGTGATCGAGGACCAGGAGCCGGATCCGGCGCTCGGAAACGGCGGTCTCGGCCGCCTTGCCGCATGTTTCCTGGATTCACTGGCAACTCTGGGCTATCCGGCCTACGGCTGCGGCATCCGTTACAGATACGGCATGTTCAAGCAGAAGATTGAGAACGGTTATCAGCTGGAGGTCCCGGATGACTGGCTGCGCAACGGCAACCCCTTCGAACTGAAAAGACCGGAATACGCAAAGCTGGTCAAGTTCGGCGGTTATGTCAGAGTGGAGTACAACGAGCAGACCCACCGCAACAAGTTCATCCAGGAAAACTACCAGTCGGTCCGCGCGGTTCCCTATGACATGCCGATCGTCGGATACGGCAACAACATGGTCAACACCCTGCGTGTGTGGGACGCGGAAGCCATCAATGATTTCCAGCTGGATTCCTTCGACAAGGGCGACTATCAGAAGGCTGTCGAGCAGGAGAACCTGGCCCGCAATATCGTCGAGGTCCTGTACCCGAATGACAACCATTACGCCGGCAAGGAGCTGAGACTGAAGCAGCAGTATTTCTTCATCTCCGCGTCCGTGCAGGAGGCTGTTGCCAAGTACAAGAAGACCCATGACGATATCCGGAAGCTCTATGAGAAGGTTACCATTCAGATGAATGATACCCATCCGACCGTAGCGGTCGCGGAGCTGATGCGGATCCTCCTCGATGAGGAAGGACTGGAGTGGGACGACGCATGGGAGATCACCACAAAGACGGTCGCCTACACCAACCATACCATCATGGCGGAAGCCCTTGAGAAGTGGCCCATCGAGCTCTTCTCCCGGCTGCTTCCCCGTATCTACCAGATCGTTGAGGAGATCAACCGCCGCTTCCTTCTGGAAGTCCAGAAGAAATACCCGGGCAACCAGGAGAAGGTCGCCAGGATGGCCATCATCTATGACGGCCAGGTCAAGATGGCCCACCTTGCCATCGTTGCCGGATACAGCGTAAACGGCGTTGCCCAGCTTCACACGGAGATTCTGAAATCCCAGACGCTGAAGGACTTCTACGAGATGTTCCCGCAGAAGTTCAATAACAAGACCAACGGCATCACCCAGAGAAGGTTCCTGCTTCACGGCAACCAGCTGCTGGCTGACTGGGTGACCGCGCATATCGGGGATGAGTGGATCACCGATCTTCCGCAGATCGCCAGGATGAAAGTTTTCGCGGATGACGAGAAGGCCCAGCAGGAGTTCATGAACATCAAGTATCAGAACAAGCTGAGACTCGCCGCCTATATCAGGGAGCACAACGGCATCGAAGTGGATCCGCGCTCGATCTTCGACGTGCAGGTCAAGAGACTCCACGAGTATAAGAGACAGCTCATGAACATCCTTCATGTGATGTTCCTGTATGATCAGCTCAAGGATCATCCGGAGATGCCCTTCTATCCCAGAACCTTTATCTTCGGCGCCAAGGCGGCTGCGGGCTACCGCAGGGCCAAGCTGACGATCAAGCTGATCAATTCCGTCGCGGATGTCATTAACAACGATAAGTCCATCAACGGCAAGATCAAGGTCGTCTTCATCGAGGACTACCGCGTATCCAACGCCGAGCTGATCTTCGCCGCCGCGGACGTATCAGAGCAGATTTCCACTGCTTCCAAGGAAGCATCCGGAACCTCGAACATGAAGTTCATGCTCAACGGAGCGCCGACCCTCGGAACCATGGACGGCGCGAATGTGGAGATCGTGGAGGAAGTCGGCCAGGAGAACGCCTTTATCTTCGGTCTGTCCTCCGAGGAGGTTATCCGCTTTGAAAATGAAGGCGGCTACGACCCGAACTACTATTTCAATACCGATCAGGATATCCGCAGGGTGCTGATGGAGCTGATCAACGGACAGTATTCCCACGGAGACATGGAGCTGTTCCGTGAGATCTATGATTCGCTGCTGACCAATAAGTACGGGAGAGCAGACCAGTACTTCATTCTCGCGGATCTCAGGGACTACGACAGGGCGCGCCGTGAGATCGTCGAAGCCTACCAGGATGAGAAACGCTGGGCGAAGATGGCCATCCTCAATATGGCGTCCTCCGGCAAGTTCACTTCGGACCGCACGATCCAGCAGTATGTGGATGATATCTGGAAGCTTCAGCCGATCAAGGTCGAGGTGGATCCGTCCAGTTTTGAGTGATTTTGAGTACTATTGCCTGAGTCTCAATGGAGCGACAAGATGAAGATTGAGAAAATCAATGAGAACCAGATCCGCTGCACACTTACCAGGGCTGATCTTGAGAAACGTCAGATCAAGCTGTCAGAGCTGGCTTACGGCAGCGAAAAGGCAAGGGCGCTGTTTCGGGAGATGATGCTCCAGGCGTTTCAGGAATTCGGATTTGAAGTACATAATATCCCGCTTATGATTGAGGCAGTGCCGTCCGGGAAGGACCAGCTGGTCCTGCTGGTCACGAAGGTACAGGATCCGGAAGAACTGGACGCGCGCTTCTCACATTTCTCACCGGACACCGGCCGCACGGACGAAAATGCTCCCAGCCTCACGGATGTGCTTTCCGGGGCGGATGACGTCCTGAATCTTCTGAAGAAGTTCAGCCAGGCGCGTGCCGGCGGGCATCAGAGCACAGAGAGCAGTATGGCCGGCGGCGAGCGTTCGGACGGGGCCGCTTCAGAGGACGGTACAGCCGGGGGCCTCGAAGAGAATTCTTCAGATGCCGGCGCGAAGACGGCAGCTCCGGGAGAGAAAAACGGGGCGAAGGCAGGCCGGAAAGACATGACGGGATCCGCGAATCCGGGACAGGCGGGCACAGCCCCGCGTCCCGGCCAGACGGGCCCCGGCTTCAGCACGCCCCAGAATCCGAATTCGATGACCGAGGAAGAGATTTACCAGTATACCAGGTTTTATCTTTTCCGCGATCTGGAGAGTGTCGTGAGCGGGGCCAGACGGATCGACGAGGAGTACAAGGGCGAGAATACGCTTTATAAAAACCCGGACGACGGGGCCTATTATCTTCTGGTCAGAAAGCAGGATACCGGGCCGGAGCAGTTCAACCGGATCTGCAACCTGCTTTCCGAGTATGCGATGCCGATGGATTATACAACCGGGATGGATGAATTCTTCCGGGAGCATATGAAGGTGATCGTGGATAATTTTGCTCTGCAGAGACTCAGAGTGATCTGAGAAAACACCATGTGAAGCGGCAGTGTGTCCGGGCCGGCCGGGCGGAATGGATACAGAAGATTTTGATACAGAAAACGAAAAAAGAGATCCGCCTTTTTCTGCGGATCTCTTTTTTTCGTGTCAATCAATAAAATGAAAAACCGGTATTCCGGAATTACGGAGCCTGGATCGCTCCGGTCGGACATGCATCTGCGCAGGTTCCGCACTCGATGCAGGCATCCGCATCAATCTCATACTTTCCATCGCCTTCATGGATGGCTTCAACCGGGCACTCACCGGCACATGTTCCGCAAGCTACGCATTCATCAGTAATTGTGTATGCCATAATAAAAACCTCCGATTAAGTAATATACTCTACCCGTCTGTTAGCGGGTGTTTCATTCATTCTAATACACAGTGCTTGTTTTCACAAGTCTAAATTTAACCGGATATTGAAAAAATACAGCAAAAAGGAAATACAATTAGAAGTTTTGCGCAGGAAACGTCAGTCAGTTGCAACTAACAATATTTTAGGAACCTGTTTCTTACGCGCAAGCGCGACGAAACAGAACCTGCTTTCAAATTCGCCGTGAATAGTAACTTGGAAAAAACTAAATTGTGCAAAATATATCTTGCCACATGCTGCTGTTCAGAGTATAATGCAGCCATATGACGGTCCGGGAGACCGCAAAGGACAGCCATGCAGAAAGATGGCGGAAGCCGGATATATGAAGCGGACAGGCTATAACAGGAGGATTTATATTATGGCAAATGAACAGACTGCTGATAAGGCAATGGTTACAAAGGATATGACAATCGGCGAGATCATCCGTCTCGACCCGGATCTGGCGGGCGTCCTGATGGGCGGCGGCATGTACTGTGTCGGATGCCCCTCCTCACAGGGTGAGTCTCTTGAGGAAGCGGCTTATGTACACGGAATTGACCCGGATCTTCTGCTGGTCCGCCTGAATGCTTTCCTGGAGTCAAAGCAGCAGTAAGACTTTTTTATAGAGAGGCTTTTTCTGACAGCGCCGGTATACCGGCGCTGTTTTTCTATGGAATAAAGGCGGAAGCGTTTTTTCTGTCTGTCAGAGCTGCCCTCTGATCCGGAGCCGGCTGCCCTGTTATTATGAGCGGAACGATACGAAAAACACTGTTACATGCCTGTGCACATATGGCAAAAGTAACATTACAGATTACTTATGTACAATTTTCCGGAGTGATCTGCCGGAGTTTTTTCTGAATCCGGCGGTCTGCAGCGGAAAACGGACCGGTCTTTCTCCAGCTTATACAAATACGGGTCCGGAACTTTGTCGCATTTACTGAATCAGCTGAATGTCACACAAATGTTCTACCACTTCCTGCAAAGCGGCTGTATAATATAGGCACGCAGATCGATGAAAGCATTTCTGTACGGAGATCTCCACAACTCTTATCCGATCACCTCTATACCTGTCCGGATCAGGTCTGATCAGATCATCCTTCTGCCGATACATTGTTTACCATATGGAATCAGGCACAGACTCTGGCAGCTTGCGGAATGATACATCACAGTGCACCTTCGCTGCCTGTTGGAGGAAATCACTATGAAGTATGGAAAAATTGAGCATGTAGCAAAATTCAGACGTGACAGCAGGAGCGTATATGAATTCCTGCAGAGATATGTGCGGGCGGGCTGCACCGTCTGCCTGGAAGGAAAGGAGGCGCTGCCGGACGAGATAGCGACGGCTTGTCTGCGTGAAAATATGAATTACATGATGGATTTTGTCCCTTCCGAGGACAGTCCCTTCCGGATCTCACGGATCGACTTCACAAAGATCCGCGGTGAGAAGGATGAAGCATCCGAAGAAAATGGCCCCGGCAGGCATGCGAATGTAGCCAGCTATGAAGGCTGGTGCAGCTGACCGGAAGCCTGGTACAGTGAAAACTGCGGAGGCGGGACAGTCTGAACATGCCGGCTGAAAGGCCGGAAGAAGGGACGAAAGCATTCAGTCTGCAGCGAATTTCCCCGCATTATGCAGAAGCGGTCTGCAGCCGGGAACAGAGCCCGGCCGCAGACAGATATTTTACGCTTTTTCTTAAGATTTTCACAATCGACGAACCGTTATGAAATTGTTATACTTACGGTTGTATGCAGGATTATGCTGTTCATATCTCAATTTTCGGGAACTGATCCGCGGCCCTGTTCTTTTTGCTGAAAGAAGGCGCGCGGCAGCCATTTTACTGCAGTAAAGGAGGAGATTCATGCAGGATCATTCTAAAGACAACCGTGACGAAAGGCCGTCCGGGAGCAGGAAGTCCTCGGGCGGCCTCTTTGATGCGTATATAACAAGAATTAACGCTATGAAAGCCGCGAACGGCGACGGGAATGTAACTAATGAAGAAGTCCTCGCCGCGGCAAATGAAGTGATCGCCGAAGCGACCACGCGCAGGGCAAAAGAAAGGGCCCGCCTGGATGAGGAACTCCGGCAGCTGGAACTTGCGGAAGCCATCGCGGAGACTGACCGGGAGGTGGAGGAACTGGCCCGGCAGCGCAGCGAAGAAAAAATAAACAGTGCAAAGGCGGCCGCTGCGGGCGGCGAAGCCGGGGAACGTCCGGTTCAGGAAGCTCCGGATGCGGAGCGCGATTCCGGAGCCGGTCTCTTAACCGGTTCCTTCCGGGAGAAAGAGGAAGAGGGAACGGGAAGAGCGGAAAAGGCGCAGAACCGGCCGCAGCGCGGATCCCAAAATGAGGAAAACGGATCGCGGAAAGACGGATCCGGAAAAGAGCTGAGCGGATCGCGGAAAGACGGACCCGGAAAAGAGCTGAGCGGATCGCGGAAAGAGGAGAGCGGATCCGGGAAAGAACTGAGCGGATCGCGGAAAGAGGAAAGCAAATCCGGGAAAGAACTGAGCGGATCGCGGAAAGAGGAGAGCGGATCCGGAAAAGGAATGACCGGATCCCTTAATGATGCAGGCGAATCCCGGAATGAGGTGACCGCTTCCGGGAAGGAGCAGGGCAGCGGGGCTGCAGACGAAAACACCCGAAAAGCTCCGGAAAAGAAAGCGTCCGGAAAAGAAGACGGCGGGAAAAAGAAGAAAAGACGCAGAAGGCGGTCCCGCCGCCGTTTTCTGCTGCCATTGCTGCTGCTGTGCCTTTTCGTGTGCACGATGGGGGCGGTTATCCTGATTCACCGCTACACGCCGACCAACGCGCGGATGTCCTGGCAGGAGTATTTCGGGGACATGGCCGCGGATGAGGCGGCGATCATCCTGCAGGATGAGAATATCAGCCGGCGGGCGCTTGTCTCAGACGGGGAGCTGTATCTTCCTTATCCGATCGTTGAGGATACGCTGAATTCCCGTTTCTACTGGGATAACGCTTCGACCAGGATGCTGTTTACCACAGCGGAGCAGACCTTTGAGATTCCTGTTAATTCCACCAGTTACAGCGTGATCGACGGGGCGCTTGCCAGCGACCCGATCAGCCAGGCGGATTATGAGCATGTGATTGTGCTCAGGGATGATACAGGAAGCCGGAGCCCTTCCGGGGAAGAGGAGAGCACTTCAGAGAAGGAGAAGCTCTACATAAACGCCGAATATCTGGCCCGCTATACGAATGTCGCCTACACATGGGAGAAGGAGACGCAGCATGTGCTGATCCGCTGCCGCTGGGGAGAGATGCTGACCGCCCAGGCCCGCAAGGAAGCCGCGGTCCGCTATATGGGCGGAATTAAGAGCCCGATCCTCACGGACCTTGAAAAGGGAGACGAAGTGTATGTCCTGGAGGAAGGCGAGAAATGGCTGCGGGTTCTGACGGATGACGGCTTCATCGGATGGGTGCGGTCTTCCCGCATGACCAGCCCGGAGACAAAGACGGTTGAGAACAGCGGCTTTACGGAACCTGTCTATCCGGACCTGACAAGCGATGAGAGGCTTACAATCGTCTGGCATTACATGGATTCGGAGAGCGGGAACAGCAGCTATGAGAGCCGGACGGAAAATATGACGGGAGTGGACGTTATCTCCCCCACCTGGTTCTCCCTGACCGATAATGAAGGAAATATCAGCTCCATCGGCAAGAAATCCTATGTGAAGAAGGCACACAATGACAATCTGCAGGTCTGGGGCCTGGTCAGTGATTTTTCCAGCGAAATGGATACTTCCATGGTGCTGGCCTCCACTGCGGCCCGCCGGAACTGTATCAGCCGTCTGGTCAGTGAAGCGGAGCGTCTGAATCTCGACGGAATCAATCTGGACTTTGAGTATATGGAAGCCGCTGACGGTGCTGCCTACTCCCAGTTTGTACGGGAGATGTCGATCGCCTGCAGGAAGAGCGGACTGGTCTTTTCCGTTGACCTGGCCTGCCCGTATGAGTGGAACTCCTATATTGACAGGAAGGAAGTCGGAACGGTGGCGGATTACCTGATCAATATGGGCTACGACGAGCATTATGTGGGCTCCGAGGCGGGCTCTGTGGCTTCGCTGGCATTTGAAGAGCGGGCAGTCAAAGAACTGATCCGGATGGGGATCCCCGCGAGGAAGATCATCAGCGGCGTCCCGTTCTATACAAGAATCTGGTATACTTCCTGGAATGATGACGGGACGATGAACATCAACAGTGAAGAGCTGTCCATGGGTGTCGTGCAGACGACCCTGAATACATGGGGCGTGACACCGGTCTGGGATGCGGAAGCGACCCAGAATTACGCGGACTGGACGCTGGACAACGGCGTCCGCTGTCAGATCTGGATCGAGGACGGAGAGTCGATGGCGAGAAAGATCCTGCTTGTTCCGAAGTATAACCTTGGCGGGACTGCGGCCTGGGTCTTGGGGGCTCAGAGCGACTCCATCTGGCAGGTGATCAGCGACCATCTGAACCTCAGCAGCGAGGAGGCTGCCGGGCTGGAGAGTGAGTATGCCGCGGAGCACACGGCAGAGACAGAAGCTGCCGAAGATACGACTGAGGCGGGATCTGTATAAATGAGTCAGCCCGGAGGCGGGCACAGAGTATGTATTTGTATGAAGAACTGATCCGGTACGGGGCGTCCGACGCCTACCCCTTCCACATGCCGGGGCACAAGCGAAGGCTGGGCTCCCTGCCGGATCCCTACTCCTTTGATATTACGGAAATAGACGGCTTTGATAATCTGCACCACGCGGAAGGCGTGATTCTGGAGGCAGAGCGGCGCGCGGCGCAGCTTTACGGGTCCGGGGAGACACATTTTCTGGTAAACGGGAGCACCTGCGGCATCCTTGCCGCGATCAGTGCCTGCTGCCGCCGGGGAAGCGGACGGATTCTGATGTCCCGCGGCAGCCATAAATCCGCATACCACGCGGCCGGCCTGAACGGCCTGGAAACAGTTTATCTTTATCCCCGGGCGGACGGAGAGCTGAACGGTCCCGTCCGGGCGGAGGATGTAAAGCGGGCCCTTGAGGAGAACCGGCGAAGGGGCGGGGCCCGGATCAGCGCGGTTTTTGTCACTTCCCCCAGTTATGAGGGCATTGTCAGTGACATCGGCGCGATCGCGGAGACGGTCCACGCTTTCGGCCTGCCCCTGATTGTGGATGAGGCTCACGGGGCGCATTTCGGAATGCATGACCTGTTCCCGGAATCTTCCGTGAAGCTTGGAGCGGATATTGTCATCCACAGCCTGCATAAGACCCTCCCCTCCCTTACCCAGACAGCCCTGCTGCATGTGAACGGGGATCTGGCGGACCGGCGGCGCCTGAGGCTGATGCTTGATACCTTCCAGTCAAGCAGCCCCAGCTATGTCCTGATGGCGGGTATGGATGAGTGTATCGGGATGCTCCGGGAGCACGGCCGTGAACTCTTTGACCGCTACGCGGAGGCACTGCTTGCCTTTTACGCGGAGTGGGGGATAATCCCGGGGCAGATAAAAAGGAAGGCGGGGACAGCGGAAAGAGTCCGGATTCTGGACCATTTTGAACTTCTTGTCACGGACGACCCGTCCAGAATTCTGATCTGCCCGGCGGAAACGGACATGACAGCGTCAGATCTGTATGATATCCTGAGAGAGGAGTATCATCTGCAGAGCGAGATGCTGTCTCTTTCTTATGTCCTGATGCTGTCAAGTGTGGGAGATGACGAAGAAGGTTTCCGGAGACTGTCCCGGGCCCTCCGGGAGATCGATCGGCTCATAGGCGAAAGAGAAAACGGATCTCTTCGGGCGGAGTGTACAGCAGGCCCTGCAAAAGAAGGCCGGTGCGAACCGGCGCCGGGTATGGGCAGTCAGGAAAGAGAAGTTACTCCGGCGGATACGGGCAGAATGGATATGGCCCTGACCCTGCCGCGCGCGGAAGTATGCATGCGGATCTCTGAGGCGGAGGACGCGGTACTTTGCAGGCTGCCCCTTGAAAGGTCCGCAGGCCGGATATCGGGGGAATATCTTTATCTTTACCCGCCCGGAGTGCCGCTTCTGGTGCCGGGAGAGCGGATCGGCGAAGAACTTCTGAAGACGGCAGAGAAACTGAAGACGCGCGGCTATTCCCTGCAGGGTCTGTCTGACTACAGCGCGGGAACGATTCTGACTGTGAGTTGAGAACTGAGGCGACTGACGAAGAACGATGGAACATAAAATCTTTTATCTGATGGGGAAAAGCGCGGCCGGCAAGGATACGGTCTATGAGGAACTTCTTCAGGATGAGGAACTGGATCTGGTTCCGCTGATCCCATATACAACCAGACCGATCCGGGAAGCCGAGCAGGATGGGGTCGATTATCATTTTACGGATGAGGAAGGATACCGGAAGCTCGCAGAAGCGGGGAAGGTCATTGAGATGCGGGAATACCAGACCGTGCTCGGCCCATGGAAATATTATACGGTGGATGACGGGACGCTGGACTTCGCCCAGGCGGATATCCTGGCGATCGGGACCCTGGAGTCCTACCGGAAACTGTCGGATTATTACGGGCCCGGGAGGGTTATTCCCCTCTACATCGAGGTGGAGGACGGGATCCGGCTCGGAAGGGCCCTTAAACGGGAGCTGAAGCCCGGCAACCACAAATATGAGGAGATGTGCAGGCGCTTTCTGGCGGACCAGAAGGATTTCTCAGAGGAGAAGCTGGCGGAGGCCGGAATCGAAAAACGCTTTAACAATGATGATGAACGTGAGACCTGCATAGAAGAGATCCGGTCTTTTATCCGGGATATACAGGAAGAGGGAAAAGAGGGACTCAATGTCGGGATTTCGGGATATCTACGGACATGAGAAGACTATTGCGCATCTTAAAAGCGCCATCGTACTGGACCAGGTCAGCCATGCTTACCTGATTTCGGGCGATGAGGGGATGGGCAAAAAGACGCTGGCAAGGGCATTTGCCCAGACTCTGCAGTGTGAAAACCTGCAGATGGCTGTGCGGGAGACGGGCAGACCGGCCGCGGACGATCCGGCGTGGAAACGGATCGATGCCTGCGGCCTGTGCGGCAGCTGCAAACAGGCCGTGAGCGGCAACCAGGCAGATATTCTCACATGGCCCCATGAGAAGCCGAAGCTGTTTTCCGTCGATGACGCGAGGGGGCTGGTTGAGGATATTCAGATCCGGCCATTTTCCGGCAGATATAAAATCTATATAGTGCCGGACGCGCAGATGATGAACGCGCAGGCGCAGAACGCCCTGCTCAAGACGCTGGAGGAGCCCCCGGAGTACGCGGTCCTGCTCCTTCTTACGACCAATCCCGACGCGATGCTGGAAACTATCCGCTCCCGCTGCGTGCTGCTGGATCTGAAACCGGTGGAAGACGCGCTGGTCCGGCAGTATCTGACGGAGCAGTGTGATATTCCGGAGTACGAGGCGGATATCTGTGAAGCATTCGCGCAGGGAAATATCGGAAAGGCGGTCAGCCTGGCAGCTTCCGAGGATTTCCGGGAAACGATGGGACGGGCAGTAAGGATCCTTACGCACATCCGGGACTGGGATCTGGAGGAGATTTCCGCCGAGGTGAAGGACCTGGTTCCCTATAAGCTCAGGATCGACGACCTGCTGGATCTGTTTGCCGTATGGTACCGGGATGTACTGTATTTCAAAGCGACAAGGGAACTTGACGGGATTATATTCCGTGAGCAGACCAGTGCGGTCCGGAAAGCGGCGCAGGAAAGCTCCTATGAAGGAATACAGACGATACTGGACGCGATCCGGAAGGCCAAAGAGCGGCTGAACGCCAATGTGAATTTTGAGCTGACCATAGAGCTGCTGCTGCTTACCATGAAAGAAAATTAATAAACACTGTATAAGGACGTGATATATACAGTTACAGGAAACAAGTGTAAGCAATATGAAAAAGCCGTGAATAGAGTAACAGCAGAGAATCACAGGCCGGGGCCTGTGATTCTTGCATCTGCGGGAGAAATGTGTTTATAATGGGGGATAACGTGAATGGAAGGCAGATCCCCGGGCACACAGCTGAATTGCGGCAGCATAAGCTTCCGTGTGCCGGGCGCAGTTCCGCCGGGGCGGGATTGATCAAAAGGAAGTTGAGAATACAGATATATGATTAAGATTATTGGAGTGCGCTTCCGCAGCGCGGGAAAAGTCTATTATTTTGATCCGGGTGACCTGGAGCCTGTGATGGGCGATCATGTCATCGTGGAGACTGCCCGCGGACCGGAATACGGCACTGTGTCGGGAAGAGTCAAGAATGTCGCGGATGATATGGTGACGCAGCCTCTGCGGGCGGTGGTCCGGATCGCGACGGAGGAAGATACACAGAAGGTCGAGGAGAACCGGGCAAAGGAAAAAGAGGCCCTGAATATCTGCAGGGAAAAGGTGAGAAAGCACAATCTGGACATGAAGCTGGTGGATGCGGAGTATTCCTTTGACGGGAGCAAGATCCTCTTCTATTTTACCGCCGACGGGAGGATCGATTTCCGGGATCTGGTAAAGGATCTGGCCTCGGTATTCCGCATGAGGATCGAGCTGCGGCAGATCGGCGTGCGGGATGAGACGAAGATGCTGGGCGGCCTGGGGATCTGCGGAAGAGAACTCTGCTGCGCCACTTACCTGAGCGATTTCGCTCCGGTTTCGATCAAGATGGCAAAGGAACAGAATCTTTCGCTCAATCCGGCCAAGATCTCCGGGACCTGCGGAAGACTGATGTGCTGTCTCAAGAACGAAGAAGATACCTATGAATACCTGAACTCGAAGATGCCGAAGATGGGCGAAGAAGCCAGCACTGCGGACGGACGGACCGGAAAAGTGGTGGAGCTCAATGTTCTCAGGCAGAGAGCGAAGGTCATGTTCGAGGAAGGGGAAGACAAGGAAATTGAAGAATTTCCGGTCGAAGAGCTGAACTTCCGGCCGCGCAGACGCAAGGGGGAGAAAGCGGAAAAACAGCAGGAGAATCCGAAGAAGGGCCAGAAGAGCGAGCGTCAGGATTCGGAACAGGCTGACCGCCGCCGCGGAGCCAGAAAACGCGCGGAGACGGAGAACCGCCCCGTGAAAGGTCCGGATACGGATGCACAGGCCGGCTCAGCCGGAGCAGACTCCGGCCTTCAGGCAGATAAAGAAGCTGTGGCAGACCTCCTGGCAGATGAAGAGGCTGTGACAGGTCTTCAGGCAGATAAAGGAGCTGTGGAAGACCTTCTGGCAGATGAAGGCGTTATGGCAGGTCTTCTGGCCGGGGCAGCAGTGTCTGCCGCGGAAGCCGTACTTGAAGGGAACGCGGATGCCCGCGAGCAGCTGAAGATAAAAGCGAAAGAAACGACTGTCACAACGACAGAACTGGAAGTGGAAGAGAGCTTCGCAGATGCGGAAGCGGTAAAAGCGCAGATCCGGAGGACAGAGGAAACGGTATTCCGGACGGAAGTTCATGCGGACGGAGGCAGACTGTCCATAGAAGAAAACAGAGAAGAGCGGAAAGAGACATCTGCTTCAGTGTCATTGCCCGGAGCGCGGAAAATGAGCGAAATATCCGGACAGGCGGCAGCTGAATACCGCCGGACGGAAGATGGAACAGAGGCAGCTCCGGAGAGCGGAAATACCGTTTTCCGGGAAGACTTCCGGGAAGAGGGGACAGAATATACAGACCCGGTTTCCGCTGAGGCGGAAGAACTGTACAGCAGCCAGGATACTTCGTTTTCCGACCCGGATGCGGTCCCGGCAGATGCCGTGCAGGAGGAAGGCGGGGAATGGGACGGTGAGCGCCGGAGAAAACCGCGCCGCCGCAGACATAAATATACGGAAGATGGCACGCCCGCGGAAGAGTATGCGGCAGATGCGGAGGAAAGCGCTTCCGGGAATGCCGCAGACAGAAAAGGCCGCCGGAACAGTCATGCAGAGCGCGGACAGCGTGAGGAGCGGACAGAGCGTGAAAACCGCAGAAAATATGCGGACCGCGGCAGGGAGCAGGAGGCTGGTCCGGAGAACCGCCAGCGCAAAAAGTATGCGGACGGCGACCGGACGCAGAGTGGTGATTCCGCAGGGCACCAGCGCAGAAGCAATAAGGAATATGACGGGAACCGCCGGGATTTCCGCGGCGGCAGGAAAAAGCAGGAGTATGACGCGGAAGGCCAGGGCGGCAGATCCGCAGATGAAGACCGCAGGATGAATGCCGGCGGAAACAGCTCCGGGGAAGACCGGAACCGGGATTATTCCAGGGATGAGGGACAGAGAAGGCGCAGACCGCGCCGCCGCCGTCCCGCAGGCGCCCAGGGGGGCAGGAATCCGGACAGCGTGCAGACCGGAGCGGACAGCAGGCCGGACAGCGGCAGCGCAGGGTCCGGGAAGGGAAGAAAGGAGTCCCGCAGCCGCGGCCAGGCGGATGGCGGAACGGAAAGACGCTCGAATGAGATGAGCATTTATTCCGGAAACTGACAGGCGGCCGGCGCAGTCCCGCGGCAGCGCTTTCTGCAGACGTGGCTGCAGAACAGTCATCCGGGGCATTGAGCCATAGTACAAAGCTTTGTTTTGTGAGGAGGAAAACTCCCCTGCAGAGCCGGGTCAGAGCGCGGCGGCAGAGGAGTTTTCTGAAAGGAACGCTTTCGCAGGATAAGAGAAATGATTGATTTAAAAGCCGGAGAGCGGCTGGATGATCTCCAGCGGAACGGCTGCCGGATCATCCAGAATGAGAAGCTGTTCTGCTTCGGGATGGATGCCGTGCTGCTCACAGCCTTTGTGCAGGAGGACCTGCGGGAAGGGGATAATATTCTGGACCTGTGTTCCGGAAACGGCGTCATACCGATTCTTCTGGATGCGCGCTGCGGAGGCGGGCACACGTTCACGGCCCTGGAAATCAATCCTGTGTGCGTGGACATGGCCAGAAGGAGCATTGAATACAACGGGCAGCAGGAACGAATCCGCATGCTTGAGTGCGATATCAGAAAAGCCGGGGAGATCATTCCGCCGGCTTCTTTTGGCACGGTTACGGTGAACCCGCCCTATATGACGGGGGGACACGGACTGACCGGGGACAACAGGGACAGGATGATCGCGCGCCACGAGATCCTGTGTACCCTGGACGATGTAATATCCGCCTCCGCCCGTGCGCTGCGGCCTCAGGGACGGATGTATATGGTACACCGGCCTTTCCGCCTGGCGGATATTTTCCGCTCGCTGAACCTGCACGGGCTGGAACCCAAAAGAATCCGGATGGTCTACCCATTCGCGGACAAAGAGCCGAACATGGTGCTGATCGAGGCGGTCCGGGGCGGACGGCCCAGGATCCATTTTGAAAAACCGCTGATTATCTATACGGAACCGGGCGTTTATACGGAGGAAGTGCGCAGGATCTATGGATGAGCCCATCCGGAATTATCCGTGAAGAAGATGCATTTTTGCCGGGGCGGAATTGTAAAAGGAAAGAAAACAGGGGGACGGGAGGACATATGCCGGAACTCAGATCGAATGATATAGATATGAAAAGGCCGGAAGAATCAGCCGGCCCGGTGGCCGGAGAGGGGGCCGCTCAGGCGCAGGAGCCTGCGCGGGAGCAGGATGGCTGCGGGACCCTCTACATGGTGGCTACACCGATCGGAAACCTGGAGGATATGACCTTCCGGGCGATCCGGGTTCTGCAGGAAGCGGATCTGATCGCCGCGGAGGATACGCGCGGGAGCATCCGCCTGCTGAATCATTTCGATATTCATACGCCGATGACCAGCTATCATGAATACAACAAGTTCGACAAAGCGAAATACCTTGTCGGAAAGCTGCTGGCCGGTCAGAGTGTCGCCTGTGTCACGGACGCCGGAACCCCCGGAATCTCTGATCCCGGAGAAATACTGGTGCAGATGGCGCTGGAGGCCGGGATCCCTGTTACACCGGTGCCGGGTGCCTGCGCCGCGGTAAACGCGCTGATCTGCTCCGGGAAAAAAACCCGGAGATTCAGCTTTGAAGCATTTCTTCCGACCGATAAAAAGGAGCGGGCAGCCGTTCTGGAGGAGATGAAGACAGACACCCGCACCATCGTGCTCTACGAGGCTCCCCACCGTCTGGTGAGAACGCTTCAGGAGCTTATGGATGCGCTGGGGGACAGGGAGATAACGATCTGCAAGGAGCTGACAAAGAAACATGAGCGCTTCTGGCAGACCAGTTTTTCCAAAGCGCTGAAGGTCTATGAGCAGCAGGAGCCCCGCGGTGAATATGTGCTTGTCATCGAGGGAAGAGACCGGAAGGAACTTGTTCAGGAACAGCAGCTCCTGGTGATTGAGTCGATGACTCTGACGGAGCATATGAACAAGTATCTGAACCAGGGGATGGACCGGAAAGAGGCGATGAAGGCCGTAGCGAAAGACAGAGGACTGAGCAGGCGGGACGTGTACCGGCAGCTGCTGGAGACAGAGCCGGAGGGTTGATGCACAGGAGGCGCTGCAGCCGTCGGCAGCAGCTGAGAACGAAGGAGCAGCCATGAGAAAGACAAAAGCCATAAGAATAACGGCGGGCCTGTTCATACTGATCCTGCTTACTGCCGGCTTACTTGTTCATCTGGGAGTGGGCCGGAACGGATTCCGGCCGGACATTCCCCTTACTTGTTCAGGCGGTGATGACACTTCTTTCCTGAGTGAAGTGAAGATGATGAAAGAGGGTGGATTCCTGGCCCGAAGCAGCCGGCTCGGTGCTCCTTACGGGACAGACCGTTCCGTGATGGCAACGACTTACCTGAAAATGGATATCAGCCTCCTGGCCTGGCTGTTTGTGAAGCTAACCGGGAGCATCGGCGCCGCAGTCAATCTGACTTATTTTACCGTGCTTTTTCTGGTGGCCATCGTATCCTTTCTGGTTCTGTGCAGCCGGAAGATCAGGCCGGAATTCGCGGCGGCAGGAGGCCTGACCTATGCTTTTCTGCCCTATATATTCACCCGGAAGATCGGGCATCTGATGCTTTCCGCATATCAGTTTGTACCGCTTGCGGTGCTGCTGTGCATCTGGATCTTTGAGGATGACCGTTTTCTGAAGTTCCGGAAGGGCTTTTTTCATTATCGCCGGAACCTGCTGGCTTTTCTGTTTGCGGGGCTGATCGCGTCTAACGGAATCGGCTATTATCCCTTTTTCAGCTGCATTATCCTGCTTGCGGCCGGCCTTTCAAAATCTCTGAAGGAGCGGAAGCTCAGCGGACTTTTTGCTTCCCTGAAGCAGACCGGCCTGATCGCGGCATGGATGGCGCTTTTCCTGAGTCCCTATATCCGGATCTGCCTGACCGAGCCGGAGAGGCTGGGGGAAAATGCCCGCCAGATCGGCGACGTGGAACAGTTTGCCCTGAAGCTGGTCCGACTCTTTATTCCGACCTTCGGAAGCGGGATCGGACGTCTTGACGCTGCATTCGCGGAGTATGCTTCTGTTCAGGTAGCGAACTGGCCGGCGGAGGCGACGGAATATATCGGCCTGATGGGCACGGCCGGTTTTGTGATTCTGATCATCGTACTGCTGACCGGCACAGCCCGGACTTCTCCATTTTACGAACTGGTTCTTCTGTCGGAGCTTAATATCGTCATGATCCTGTACGGGGTGATCGGCGGCTTTTCGGCATTCGTTTTTCTATTTGTGACCATGTCCGTGCGGTGTACAAACCGTATATCGGTTTTTATCGCATTTGTCTGTATCTATGCCTTCTGCTTTGTCATGGACCGGCTTTGCGCGTCCGTGGAGAGGGTGCCGGAACCGCCTGAGTTTCAGGAAAATGAGCCAGCTCCGCCGGCTGTTGAGGGAAACACTCTCCAGCAGACGACATCATTGAAAAAACAAGCAAACCAGCCGACAGCATCAGGAAGCGGGAGCAGAGGTCACAGATTATCAGGAAGCGGAAGCAGAGGGTACAGATCCAGGTATAAAAAAGGCATTGTCCGTGCCGGCCTTTACGCCGGGGTCCTTGTGACAACAATCGCCGGACTGGCGATTCAGACGCGGGGCTGGTCCTATTCCAATGAAACTTTTGCAGAAAGCTATGAGCTGCGGGACCGCTTTTTCAGGCAGCTTGAGGAGCAGCTCCCGGAAGGAGCCATGGTATACGAACTGCCCTACTGTTCCTACCCGGAAGGCGGCGTGGCAGGGCAGATGAACGCGGATATGCAGTTTTTCGGATATTTGCACACCGATACTGTGAGATGGAGTTACGGAGCGTTGCAGGGGGAGAAAGCGGACGGGCTGAACGCATTTCTCTGCACCCTTCCGCCTCAGGCTCTGCTGAGGGCCCTCTGCTTCACCGGCTATCAGGGACTGTATCTGAACCGGCTGGGCTATGCCGGCGGGCCTGATTTTGAAGCCCTGATTGATGAATTCGCCCGGGAGCTGGATGCAGAAGCCTTTGTGTCGGAGGACGGCCAGATGTACTTTTTCAACCTGACCGATTACGGAGAGAAACTCCGTGCTTCCTGCACGGAGAAAGAATGGAAGAGGCAGAAAAAGGCCGTGCGGCAGGGAACTTTCACAGGTTGAGGCAAAGCCTGCATGGAGAGGGTATTCACGAGTTGGGAGGCTTCCCGTCTGCAGAAGCCCGAGTGGGAAAGGACGGGCCGAGGAGCGGAGAATCCCGTTCCCAAAAGAATGCCGGAAGGCTATAATGGAAGAAGAAATCCCTGTGCAGGAAAGCGAAGATGCGAAAAACATCTACGAGTCCGGCAGAACGATGGAAAGCCGTTCCAGGCAGACAGAGCTGCAGGAGTTTACCTGCAGCTGACAGACAAACAGAAAACAGCCCGAAGACAAAATAGCCTGAAAGCAAAATAGCCTGAAAGTAAAAACAGCCTCAAAGCAAAACAGCTTGTAGACTAAACAGCCCGAAGGCAAAACAGCCTGATAGCAAGATAGCATGAAGGTAAAGGGGCAGCAGGAGACAGCCTCAATATAAAGGAGACAGAAGGATGAGGATCGGCATCGATGCCAGGCCGCTGGCGTTGGAGAGTTATACGGGAATCCCGAAAGCGGTGTATGAGATAACGAAATACTGGCTGGAGAATCATCCGGAACATGAGTACTATATGCTTTCGAGCATACCCGTGCATTTTGAGGAGAATCTCCCGGAAAACTGGCATGTGCTGGACAAACCGGAGATGATCGACAACCAGAAATTCTGGGCGCTTTTTGAACTTCCGAAGCTGATCCGGGAGCTGAAGCTGGATGTTTTCTGGGGCAGCAATTACCTTCTGCCAAGGCGGATACCGGGCGTACGCTACTGCGTGACGGTGTATGACCTGGCTATATTCCGGATTCCGGATATCGGGGAGAGCTACAGTACCTTCCGTCTCAGAGTTTTTGGAAAAAAATCATGCCGGACGGCGGACACAGTCGTGGCGATCTCAAGAGCGACTGCCGAGGATGTGCATGAGATCTTCGGGATTCCCCGGAAGAAAATCGCCGTCAGTTACTGCGGCGGGCCTTCCGGAGACAGCTGTGCGGACGGAGAAAGAAACAGATCCGGGGCAGGGGCCATGTTCGAGGGGAAAGCAGGGGAAACGCTAAATGCCGGAGTATCCGCTGCAGATCCGGCGGCGGCCAAGACTGATGAAATCAGAGAGGAACTGTCCGCGCTTCATAGCGGCGGCTTCTTCCTCTTTATCAGTACGATCGAACCGCGGAAGAATATCGTGACGATCGTACACGCTTTTGAAGAATATAAAAGAAGGGAGCAGGAGCGCGGAAGTATTTGGACAGGCACCGGAGTGGAAGCATCCGGGCTGGAGAGCGAAATTCCAGGCAGAAGCATTCAGGCAGGCTCTGAAAAGGAAAGAGACTGCCCGGTACAGGACATGAAGCTGGTACTCGCCGGAAACAGGGGCTGGAAATACGATGAGATTCTTGCAGCTGTGGAGAGCAGTCCTTACCGGAAGGATATCCTGATGCCAGGATACGTGTCGGATGCGGAGAAAGCCATGCTGCTGAAAAACGCGGCGGCATTTCTATATCCCTCCCTCTATGAAGGCTTTGGCATTCCGATTCTGGAGGCTATGAACAGCGGCTGCCCAGTGGTGACAAGCGGGGTATCCTCGATGCCCGAGGTGGGCGGCGACGCCGCTTTCTATATCCGTGAGCCGAAAAACAGTAAGGAACTCGCGGACCGGATGGAGGAGGTCTGCAGTCTCGGATGTGAAGAACTGACAGAACTGCGATCCCGCATGCAGCGGCAGGTAAGAAAGTTCAGCTGGAAGAAAAATGCGGAACAGATGCTGCAGATCCTCTGCCGCAGAGAAGAAGGAAGCGGAACGGACAAGAACAGGCGTAAAATGGAGCGGGTTCTGAGCCACAGGGACGAAGGAGCGAGAAAATGAAAAATATTGTCAAGAGAGTTCCCGTCCTGTATATTATTATCCCCTGCTACAACGAGGCAAGTGTACTTCCGATCACGGAACCGGCATTTTTGATGAAGCTCCTGGACCTGATCTCAGCCGGCAGCATATCGGATGACAGCAGAATTCTGTTCGTGGATGACGGGAGCAAAGACGCGACCTGGGATCTGATCGGACAGTTCCATGAGCAGGATATTCATGTGGCAGGTATCCAGCAGAGCCGGAACAGAGGTCACCAGAACGCCGTCCTGGCGGGATTGATGGAAGCGAAGGACCTTTGCGATATTACGATTTCCATAGACTGCGACGGGCAGGATGATATCAATGCTATGGATGAAATGATCCGGCAATATAAGGATGGCTGCGATGTTGTCTATGGAGTCCGGGCGAAACGTGATACCGATACTTTCTTTAAGCGCTGGTCCGCGGAGAGCTTCTATAAGCTGCTGAACCGGATGGGCGGTGAGGTTGTCTTTAATCACGCGGATTACCGCCTGATCAGCAGCCGGGTGCTGCAGGAGCTTGCCGGCTTTCAGGAAGTGAATATCTTCCTCAGGGGACTGGTGCCTCTGGTTGGATTTAAAAGCACATCGGTTTATTACGACCGCTCCGAGCGCGCAGCCGGAGAGAGCCATTATCCATTCCGGAAGATGCTGGCGCTTGCCATGGACGGAATCACGAGCCTGAGCATCCGGCCGATCCGCATCATCACAGCGCTGGGCTTTTTTATATCCCTTGCGAGTGTGCTGGCCATTATATGGGTCATCATAGGGCACTTTATGGGGAATACAACGAACGGCTGGTCCAGCACGGTCTGCGCGATCTTCTTCATGGGAGGAGTACAGCTGCTGTCTCTCGGAGTGATCGGAGAATATGTCGGCAAAATCTATCTGGAGGCCAAGCACAGGCCCCGCTATATCATCAGCGACCGGATCGGGATGAGGGAAGAAGAGGAGAGAAAAGAAGAGTGAGAGCAGATCAGAAGCGGAATGCGGATATACCTTCTGTAGGAGAACAATTGCATACTTTTGTGGTCTGCGCCTACAAAAAATCCCCCTTCCTGGAAGACTGCGTGCGCTCTCTGCTCCGGCAGACGGTGAAGAGCCGGATCCTGATCGCCACATCGACGCCCAACGATCTGATCAGGGTTGTCGCTGAGAAATATAACCTGCCCCTGTACATCCGTGAAGGGGAGAGCGACATCCGCAGCGACTGGAATTTTGCCTTTAATCAAGCCGAAACCCCATACGTTACAATCGCACATCAGGACGACCTCTACCATCAGGATTATGTGAAATATCTGCTGCGCAGCGTGAAAGGGAAGGACAATGTAAGCCTGTTCTTCAGCAGTTATCTTCCGATCCGGCACGGCATAATCGGGGAGAAGGATCTCAACTGCCGCATCCGCCGCATCCTGCGGCTTCCGATTCGCAGACACGGATCCAGCAGATTCTGGAAGCGGGCGATCCTGTCCATGGGCAATACCATCTGCTGCCCCACGGTGACCTACTGCAGAGAGAATACCGGACCGTCGCCCTTCAGCTCAGAGCTGAAATTCAACATTGACTGGGATACATTTTATAAATTCGCCGGACAGGATGGCGAGTTCGTCTATTATGACGCCCCGCTTGCCTACTATCGGATTCATGACGGAGCGACCAGCAAGGAGTTTATCGTCGACCACCAGAGGGAAGAAGAAGACCGGATCATGTTCCGGAAATTCTGGCCCGGCTGGCTGGCGGAGCTGATTCTGTATTTTTACAGAGGTGCCTATAAAACCTATGATTGAGAAAAAAAACAGCAGACAAATCTATATCAGCCTGTTTTACCTCGGGCTCATCGCAGCCCTGGAGGTGTTTTTTTTCCGCTCTCTGCTCTCCGCGGACGCTCTGCCCGGCGACCATTCGGATGCCTGCCTGAATAATCTGATCATGGAGCACTGGTTCCACTTTTTCCGGGGGAAGGAGCCCTTTGACAGCCTCTCCCAGTTTTATCCTGTGAAAGATACGGTCAGCTATACCGATATGCTGCTGGGCTATGCGCCGCTTTACAGTCTGCTGCGTTTCGCAGGACTGTCTCTGTTTCAGGCTGGGAAATATACGGTTGTCCTGATTCATGCGGCAGGCAGTTTTTCTCTGTTCACTTTTCTGAAAAAGCATCTGAAAACCGGAAACTACGCCGCTTTTCTCGGTGTTCTTTGTTTTTCTTTTGCAAACGGCTATGCTGTGCGCTTCCGGCATACGCAGATGATCGCCGTCAGCCTGATCCCCCTGATCCTGCTCTTTCTGGCGAAAGCTTATGAGCGCAGAGACGAGAGAAAGAAAAGATGGTTCTGGCTCTGGCTTGCGGTATCTTTCTATGCGCTGCTGGCCTATACGGGCTGGTATACTTTCTTCTTTCTCAGCCTTTTCCTGCTGATCTGCGCAGTGTCAGCGCTGATTGTCTGTGCGGTGCGCGGCAGAAAACTTCTGAAGGCACTGGTCCGGGAAATGCTGCGGCATATCGGGGAAATTCTTGTTTTCTGCGCTTATCTGGTCTGCGCCCTGATCCCCTTCCTGATGCTGTATCTTCCCACCAGCCGTATGGCAGGCAGCCGCAGCTGGGAAGAGGTGGCCTATTTTCTTCCGCGGCCGGCGGATCTGTTCAATGTCGGAAATAACAATCTGCTTCTCGGAAGATTCTTCCCGGCGCTTGCTCAGATGTCCTCTGAACAGAAAGGCGTCTGGGAACTGATCCAGGGCTTTGCCCCAGTGCAGCTCCTTTTTCTCATTCTGCTGCTTGTGTGGTACTTCCTGCATGAAGGCAGGAATGCCGGAAAGACTGGAAATAGCGGGAACAGGGAAAGCAGTCTGCCGAAAAAGGGGAACAGCCGAACCGTTTCGTGCCGGGAAATCCGTCTCTGCGCGGTGACAGCCCTTACCGGGGCGATCGTGTTCTCCTTCCTGATGGTGATGGACTTTGGAGGATTCTCCCTATGGTGGCTGGTCTGGAAACTGGTCCCCGGAGCCGGAGCGATCCGTGCTGTGGCCAGATGGTATTTCTTCCTGCTCCTGCCGCTGGCAATTCTTCTGGCCTTCCTGGCAGGACGTCTGATAAAGGCAGCATGGGACCGGAATTTCTGGCCGGGTCAGCTTCCCGGACCGGGCGTTCTGGCAGCCATGGGAGCCTGCGCTGTACTTCTGTGGATTTCCAATATCAACACCGGTTCCCTTTCCGGATGGAAGGAGAGTGAGCAGAAGGCATTTCTGGAATCCGTCGCAAAGCCGCCCGCGGAGGCGGAGGTGATCGCCCTGGGCAATACAAGCGGCTATGTGAATCCGGAACCCTATACAGACCAGTTAAGAGCCTGGATGCTGGCGGATCATTACGGACTGAAGACAGTGAACGGTTACAGCGGTCAGGTTCCGAAGTACTTTACCATGCAGGATATCACAGCCTTTGATTATGTGCAGCGGATTCTGCAGTACCGGGCGGATACAGGCTGTGAGGAGGACGTGTATATCTATGATCTGGGAAACGGGAGCTGGTCACTTGCAGCGACCGGCCCGGTCAGCTGGGATACGGAATACAGCTTTTCGACTGCGGAGTGGGCATTTTTCGGCGGGGACTGGCATGACTGCGAGCCATGGGGCCGCTGGGCCGGGGCGGATGCCGGGATCAGCTTTACGGCACCGGAGGAAGCGGAGTGCACCCTAGTTCTTACCATGCAGGCTTTTTTCCAGGAGCGGAGGGCGTCATTTACCCTGAACGGCTATGATCTGGGATCCTGTATGATCGGGACGCAGCAGGACCGTTATAAATTCAAGGTTCCTGCCGGCGTACTTCAGGTGTATAATAAACTGTCCTATACTTTGGAGGGAGAGCCGATAAGGCCGGCTGAAGCAGAAGCCGGAAACCAGGACAGGAGAGAGCTGGGTGTCGGATTTGTGTCCCTTCGGCTGAAACGGTAAGATGCTGCGCCGGATAATGCGTGGCAGAAAAGATAAAGAGCCGCAGAAGATGATGCGGTGGTAATACAGGCAGCGGCGGCCGTGAGGCAGGCCGGGAAACTGCGGGATATAAGAAAAGGAGGGCGCGGTACCGTGAACAGGAAGAATTACACGCTTAGTATAGTGATACCCTGTTATAATGAAAAGGACAATATCGAGACGATCGTCCGCAAGGTTCTGGATGCTCCGGTGGAGAAGAAAGAGATCATCGTTGTAAATGACTGCAGTACGGACGGAACCGAAAAGATTCTGGAAGAGAAGATCCGGCCGCTGGTCAGCCAGATCATTTACCATGAGAAGAACCAGGGCAAGGGCGGCGCTCTGAGAACCGGATTTGCACATGCGACCGGGGACATCGTGATCATCCAGGATGCGGATCTGGAATACGATCCGCAGGATTATCCGAAGGTGCTGGAACCGATCCTTGCCGGGAAGGCAAGAGTCTGCTACGGATCCCGTTTCCTCGGAGGAGTCTCCAAAGGATACCTTGCCAACCAGCTGGCCAACCGCGCGCTTACCATGCTGTCCAATTTCTTTACCCACCAGAAGCTGACCGACATGGAAACCTGTTATAAATGCTTCCGCAGGGAAGTCATCCAGGCCGTGGACATCAAAGAAAACCGCTTCGGATTTGAGCCGGAGATCACGGCAAAGGTCAGCAAGATGCGGATCCGGATCCATGAAGTGCCGATCTCCTATCATCCGAGAACCACGGAAGAGGGAAAGAAGATCGGATTCAAGGATGGCCTCAGGGCCATCTACTGTATCTGGAAATACCGGAACGGCTGACGGCAGACAGCCGGCAGGAACTATTGCAGACGACAGCCATTCCGAAAGGGAGAGCCGAAAGCTGCCGCTTATCCGGCGGACGGATGCCCGGCAGCGGCTGAATATGAGGAAATAATGTGAGCAGCGAAAAAAATCCATCCATAAGTCTTTTTGTACCGGGCAGGCTCTGTCTCTTCGGAGAGCACAGTGACTGGGCAGGACAAAATAAGATCTATAACGCGAAGATTATACCGGGACGGGCGATCGTAACGGGGATTGAGCAGGGCATCTACGCGACCGCTTCCAAAGCGGATGAATTCTGCGTGACCAGCAGCCTGCCGGAATATCAGGAAGCCTCTTTTTCCTGCAGAATGGAGAAGGAAGCCCTGCGCGA
>ODAI010419964.1_pt1 | contig 26002 bp, 22 predicted proteins | sample 1539321 | NCBI WGS metagenome assembly ODAI01 (sample SAMN02144231, study PRJEB22623) | gut metagenome | biome: sheep rumen | host: Ovis aries | place: New Zealand
CACCAATGGCGTTCAGACGGTGCTCAATATGCTCGCAGCCACGGTCTATCTGCTCGATATTGTCGATGCGGCTGGGGCCGGTGGCACTCATGGCTGCTATCAGCAGGGCGGGAACGGCGCGGGGGTCGGGGGTCGAAACGGGGCTGGGCCTCAGTGTGAGCTTGGGGGCGTGACCCCCGACACCTCAAATGAAGAGTAATCCCCATGCCGATGCCCGACACCCGCCCGGGTATCGCCCTGCTGATAGCAGCCATGAGCGCCAACGGCACCAGCCGCATCGACAATATCGAGCAGATAGACCGTGGCTACGAGCATATTGAGCACCGTCTGAACGCCCTTGGTGCCAGAATCAGTAGAGAACAATGATCAGAGAAGAAGAGGTCTACAGAATAGGACGGTTGGGCAAGACCCACGGCGTGAGGGGCGAGATATCATTCCTCTTCGACGACGACGTGTTCGACCGCGTAGATGCCGACTACCTGATTCTCAAAGTCGACGGCATCCTCGTACCTTTCTTTATTGAGGAATACCGGTTCAAGAGCGATGCCAACGCCATCATGAAGCTGGAGGGAGTCGACACCCAAGAGCAGGCCCGGGAGCTGACGGGCTGCGATGTCTTCTTTCCCCGTGCCCTTGCCCCGAACGACGACGACGCCATGTCGTGGGCAGAGATTGTGGGCTTCGCCATCATCGATGCAGCTACAGGCCACGAGATGGGACGCATCGCCTCTGTCGACGATACCACCCTCAATATCCTTTTTGAGCTGGAGGACGGCACGCTCATCCCAGCCCCGGAGGAACTGATCACCGACGTGGACAGACAAGCCAAGACAATAACCATCGAACTGCCTGACGGGCTGCTCGACATCAACAAATAAGTTCCCTTATTACTGAATGTGTATCAGCTTATGCGTCTGCAGTGACAATCGCCACTGCGGATGATGCTTGATATATTCCACACACTTCCGGGTCACCTCCTGGTTGCGAACCGCATTGCCAGTGTCGCAAGGCTGCAGGTTCAGATAGCTCCCCTTACAGATGTTTCCATACAGATTCGGGTCGTGGACACCGTCGAACACCACCTTCACCTCGTCAATCTTCTGGAGGGCCAGCGCAGGAGCATGCTCCACGAAGCAGTTCTTCGGCGACAGCGTCACCCAGTCGATGCCCTCGGGCAACGGCCGGGTGCCATTGGTCTCGATGGCCACGTAGAAACCAGCATCGTGCAAGGCCTTGACCAATCGGCCGTCCACCTGCAGCGATGGCTCGCCACCTGTCAGCACCACGAATCCGCAGTCCTTCCACTGGCCCGCCTTGGCGATGATCTCACCAAGCGTCATCTCACGATACTCCCTGAAGTCGGTGTCGCAGAAAGGGCATCGCAGGTTGCAGCCACTGAACCGGATGAACACGGCAGCACGCCCCGTATATCGTCCCTCGCCCTGCAGCGAGTAGAATATCTCATTGATACGATAAGTCTTCTTCATGGCTACAGCAGATATTCAGGTTCGATGGGGAAATGGTCATCGTAGGCCTGGGCGATATTGCCGTCAGACTCCTTCACGATGCACTTATAACAATTAGTAAACTGGGTCACCACCCATGCCGCGATATTCTCGGCCGTGGGGTTGAAGGGCAGCAAGTCATTCAGGTTGCCATGGTCCAGATAGCCATGAATAGCCTTCTTGATATGCGAGAAATCGAGCACCATACCCTCCTCGCTTAATTGCCCCGATGCCAGAAACACGGTGATAGTCCAGTTGTGCCCATGCAGCCTGCTGCATTTGCTTTCGTAGGGCAGGCTCAGCTGATGGCTGCCTGCCACCTCCATCTTCTTCGATATACAATAGATCATACTCTAAAAAGCTTCCACTATCCAGTGGGTAGGGAAAAAACCTGTTGTTTTTTCAGTTCATACTTCATTTGCGGCTGCAAAGGTACGAAGAAATTCGTGAACGCCAAAAGAAATCCTTCTTTCTTTTGCCCATTTTCTAAACAAACGTTAAATTTTGGCGTTCTGCCAACCTATTCTTCGCTCTGCCAACCAAGAGCTCTTTAGAAAAGCAATATTTTTGTGCTCAAAACGTAATTAATTACACATCAATTAGGTGAGCCTCTTCTTGACCATACATGTTATGGTAGCGGTTTGTTGCTTGTTGCTGGCAGGTTGATTCATGGCCCCCAGCGAGTATCTCAAGCAGGGAAAAGATGCATGAAATAAGATAATTAGGTGATGAACGTAATGAATATATCAAAACAGTCAAGGATGCATGGGAAGTTATTTCCCAGTTTCACTGATGAGCCATTTGATGTACTCATCGGAAACATTCTCAATCTCGCCCTTGTCGTAGATTGTCAGCAATGTCACATCAGCATCGTCGCTGACCAATACTGTCAGCGTCAGGACACGTGCACCTCCACTTCTTCCATCCTTAGTTCCTTGATGAATTCATCAACTGTTTGCAACTTACGGCCTTCACGCTTAGCGGCTTTTACCTCGTTGAGTGCGCGGGTCAAGGTTTCTTTCACGTATGCCTTCTGCTTGGCGGTCTTAGCATCGTCAGCCTTTGATTCCAACAGTTTGCCGGCAAGCCACTCACGGTCTTTCTGCTTGAGCGAAAGACCTTCGATGTATGTCCATAAATTGTTCAGTGCAAATGTCGTCATAATCCTAACATGTTTGGGTTTACGGGTGCAAATATACAAATAATTATCGAATAAACAATATTTTAATTAAATAAAAAACCAAAGACGTTATGAAACGAACCATTAAGAATCTTTTCTCGGCACCGACGGACAGCAGGACGGGCGGTGCCAGGCTGGGGGCGCGGATGCTGCCAGCCCCGACGCACTTGCGTCGCCTGTTCGTTGCCCTCGTGGCCCTCCTTACGATGACTGCACAGACGGCGTGGGCAGACAGTTGGACTTCTGCTGGCGGTACGGGCGGCTCGAGTACAAACGATGCCCCGTATTATGTGAATATGCCTTCAAAGGGCACGGCAACCAACATTGGAAGTGCAAAAACTTTGAATGTCCACGATGGTATTACCACCTTCAAGGTGTATGACGATAACGGTAAAAGCTCTAAATATAGCAACGATTACACAGGCTACCTTGTCATTACAGCCCCTGCTGGGAGTGTACTCCTATTATCTGGTAGTATTGTCACAGAAACTAACTATGACAAATTGACCGTCTATGACAATGGCACAGCCAGTGATCCGTAGTTGCTCGATGGGGTAAGTGGCACAGTGAACGACATCAATATTATCAGTTCTGGTAACGTCATGACAATATTATTCACGTCTGACAACTCCCGCACTGGTACGCTTGTGCTGACAGCACCCTCAGGCTATCAACTGCAAGTGACAGGCAGTGCTCCAATAAACTATATCCAAGACTATTTATGTATATATGATGGAACTGACACCAGTAGTCCGATACTCTTCACTCAGGAGGATAAGGATTATAACAGGACCGATAACATTAAAGTCCTTACTTCTTCGTCACAGAATTGACCCCGTGTGTAAGCAAAGAAAAACGAACTTTCCTTTGGCATTTCTCTCGTTTCTTCGTACCTTTGCAGCGGAACAAACAGAATAAAGATATGAAGAGACTGATGATTACTGGCATCTGCGCGATGCTGACGATGGCCGTAATGGCACAGAGCAAGGTGTATTTCACCAAGGAGATAACCCCCGAATCACTGGTTAAGATCTATAAGGCACTCGGCGTGGAGGCCAAGGGGCGCGTGGCAGTGAAGATTTCCACTGGCGAGGGCGGCAACAACCACTACCTGAAGCCCCCGTTTATCCGCAACCTCGTGGAGGAGGTGAACGGCACCATCGTGGAGTGCTGCACAGCCTACGGCGGTACGCGCCAGGACCCCAAGAAGCACTGGGAGACCATCCACGAGCACGGCTTCGACTCCATCTTCGCCGTTGACATCATGGATGAGTTCGGCGACATCCGCATCCCCATCAAGGACCAGAAGCACCTCGTCTGCGACATCGTAGGAGAGCATCTGGCTCACTACGACTTCATGATCAACCTGGCCCACTTCAAGGGGCACGCCATGGGCGGCTTCGGCGGTGTGCTGAAGAATGCCAGCATCGGCGTGGCCTCAACGGCAGGCAAGGCCTATATCCACTCGGCAGGCAAGACCACCGATGCCAAGCTGGCCTGGACGCCCAACTATCTGGCAGCAGGCCCCACACAGGACGACTTTCTGGAGTCGATGGCCGCCGCGGCACAGGCTGTCCACAACTATATGAATGGCCAGGTGGTATATATCAACGTGATGAACAATATGTCGGTGGACTGTGACTGCGACGGCCACCCCGCCAAGCCCGAACTGAAGGACATGGGCATCATGGCATCTCTCGACCCCGTGGCCGTAGACCAGGCCTGCCTCGACAAGGTGTTCAACTATCAGGGCAAGCCGGGTGACGACAACAAGCCGCTCATCCAGCGCATCAACCGTCAGCACGGCACCTACATCACCGACTATGCCGAGCGCATCGGCTTCGGCTCGAAGAAGTATGAGCTGATAGAGATCAAATAGCCCCCTTGTGAACAGGGTGCCGACTGGCATCAGTACTCCTCGAGGATGCGCTCCAGCCGCTCCTGCCGGGCCTTCTTCTTGTTCTTGCGCCACTTCTTGGGGATGAGCTTGGCCAGGAACGGCAGCAGGTTGCCACCTGAGCTGGGGTCTGCCGCTGCCAGCTGGGCCTCCGTCTTCGAGAGGCGAAGCCGCTTCTGCAGTTCCTTGTACTGATCGGTGTATTTTCCCTTGCCGAACACGACTACCTCCTTCACGTTGAGAAGTTTGGAGATGAGGTAGACGGTGTCGCGTATCTCATTGATATTGAGGAGCCGGCTCTCGTAGTTGACATGCGAGAACGACAGTGTGCGGCACGAGTCGGGCAGCGTGATGACTCCCGTGGAGTCCGTCTGCGCCGAGATGCGCTTGCCGAGCACATTGACACCGGCGATGGGGACCAGCGTCTCCACGTCGACCACCCTCAGCTGCCGTTGCGCCACGGATGTCAGGCTGCATAGGAGCAGCAGAATGACCATTACCTTCTTCATTGTATGCAGAGTCAGAGCTGTCTGATGGCATGGAGATAACCCATCAGTGCCATCTTGCCGCGCATGGTCTCACGGGGAGTGAACTCGCCGTTGACCCAGAAGTAGCGCTGGTTGAAGTAGGACTCCTGGCGCGGCCAGGTAGTAGCCTCGGGCTTCCACTCCGGATAGCAGTACTTCAGTATGACCCGTGCGTCGCCGCCGTTATGGCCCGGCGACCAGGTCTCTGTGCCGTTGAACGGCGTCTGTCCGGGATGGCTCTCCGGTGCTCCGTCGTTGCGCCCCGTGGTGTAGCAGTCGGTGATGTGGCGCTCGCCTAATCCCGTCATCTCCACGATGTTGCCGGGGTTGCGGCCCAGGCTCCAGCTGGCCTCGGTGAGCATCACGTGTTCCAGCAGCCTCTTGCGGTTCTTGTCGGCGATATAGTGGGCCAGCATCACGAGCTGCAGGTTCTGCGACACCTGCCAACGGCTGTCGTTGGCACTGCGGCGCGAGGGACGCTTGTCCATGTTGGCAATGTTGTAGGCCTCAGCCTGCGCATTGATGCTCGACTTGAGGTTCTGGTAGAGGGCAGCGTGGTGGCGGGGCTGCTGGCAGGTGAGGTAGGCCGCTGCCGCCCAAGTCTGGTTGAAGGGCACGAGGTTCTTGTTCTCCTCATGCATCACTCCCACGCCGAAGAAGCCGTGACGCCCCTTGCTGAAGACGGGCGACTGGCCGTTCTTGATCATGCTCTCCTGGGCAAAGATGTCTTCCCACGCCGTGTCGCCCGTGAGGTTGTAGAGATAGGCGGCGGCCATCTGCTTGAAGTCGCGGCCTCGCATCTGCATCGAGCCGATGTCCTGCAGGTCGTCGAGCTGTGTCCACTCCTGCTTCTCGGCATAGCGGAAGGCCTTGACGGCCTCGGCGGTATAGTAGCTGCGCAGGGAGTCGGCCAGGACACCACCTCCCATCAGGTGGAAACTCTCGGCGAGGATGGCGCAGTTGGCGGCGTTAGCCCAGGCGGCCATTGTGGTGCAGCCTGCCTGGTACATCACGCTCCAGTCGGCACTGGGGTTGGTGACGCCCTGCGAGTATCCCTCGCCGTCGCGGATGGAGAGGAAGAAGTCCACCTCGTTGCGCGCCTCGTCGATGATGTCGGGGATACCGTTGCCGCTCTCGCGGATGCCGAGGTTATCTTCGCTGAGCCGTCCGCCGCTGAGGATATAGGGCAGCAGCATGTCGTAGATATTGCTCACATGGGCCAGGTGGCGGTCCCAGTCCATGGCGTCGGAGTGTCCTCCGCGCACCTCGGTGTTCACGGGGTTGCCGGGCAGCCGGTGCTGCCAGAAGCGCGAGGCCATCACGGGCTTGAAATGGGGCTCGTCCCACACATCGGTGTGCAGGTCGCGCCACTCCTGCATGAAGGGGTGGAAGTCTGTCTTGTAGACCGTCAGTCCCTTGGGGTCTGTCTCAGGTATGAACTGTGGCTGTCGGGGCACGGGCCACACATGCTCCGGGTCCTTGGGTTCGCCCAGTCGCATGTAGTAGTAGCCGCGCACGGAGTAGCGGTAGGGCTGATAGTAGACGTCGGGGGCGATGTCGAAGTCCATCGAGCAGCCCACGTCCTCCACCACGAGGCGGTAGCGGCCGGGCCGTGCGGCGCGGAAGTCGATGTTCCACACGTCGGTGCCCACGAGGTTCTTGCCGCCGGCTTCCTCCTTGGCGTCGGCGGCACGCTTCCAGAGCTTCACCACGCCAGCCGACTGCTTCTTGCCGCTCTTTATATCATATAGGAATACCTTGCGGCCCTCCCATTCCGAGTAGTCGCGCTGTCCGCCGTCGCCCAGCCACTGGTAGAGGTCGGCTGCATGGACGGTTTCCGTAGGGGTATAGCCGATGATGTTCACATGCACAGCCTCCGATGGCGTGTTCCAGACGTCGAAGCGCACGCTGGCCTCCGTCTTGTCGGCCCCGATGCCCTGAGGGATGGCGACGGTGTAGGTGCAGCCCTGTCGCATGGACTGGGGCAGATGGAGGAACAGCCAGTGGTCGTTCTCGCTGGTGAGCGTATGGTCTGTGTTCATCGGCTTCGACTTGCGCCATACGTTCAGCGGCTGAACGGCGGCAAAGCTCTTGTCGTCAGGTGAGCTCACTCGCCAGAGGGCGGCCTTCTGCGCATCGTCGGTCTTGAGCCGCTCGCCGAATACCACGAGCGTGTCATCTCCTTCGGAGAAGGAGTGGCCGAGATAGGCACTGGGACCCTCGCCGCTGTCGCGGTAGTGTACCTCACCGTCGCGAAGGTGCAGCATGAGGTAGTTTTTGTCGATCACACGCAGGCCAATGACCTTGGTAGCCACGGCGGGAATCGAAGCCAGCACGAGAAGTGTCGCCAGCAGGAAGATGAGTCTGTTGTTCTTCATCATTGGGGTAGTAATAAGTTTATCGGGTACAAAGATATGAAAAAGTTAGCATGCAAACAAGAAAATCCCTCATTTTTTTCTCCAAGTCGTCGCGACGACCTCTGACGTACGGATGCCGGAGAGGCTGGTAATGTGCTTCTGTTGCGAGTAAAACTTCCACAGAGAAAAAAACATGAAAAATGGCATTTGCCTACACTAATTTACATAACCGCCTATGCTTCAATAGATTATATAGTGTAGGCAACCGAATATTTAAGGCCTTTGCCTACACTAAAAGGCCATAAATACGAATTTTCTTGACTGACGTCTGACACTTAGGATACTGTTTCCACATCGTTTCCCACCGAGAAACATTTTGTTTCCTATTGAGAAACAATTTGTTTCCCAGTAGGAAACAAAATGTTTCAAGCATCCTTGTGATAGAGAAATAGGTTAATAATCAATGGTTTATGACGTTATTAGTCCGTAAATACATCCAAAAAATCCAATTTAGTGTAGGCAAAGGCTTAAAAAATCTCCTTGCCTACACAGATTAATCCTCTATATTTCAATAGTTTATCTGATTTAGTGTAGGCAAATAGTAAAAATGGAAGAAAAATGAATTTCGGAAGAAAATACTTTCACATAACAAAGAAATAACTATACATAATGACTGATTCCCAACCGGATAACCTATCACCATCCCAGAGGAAAAAGAACTATTTTTTGCAAAAAATAACAGCTCACGCTTGAACGTTTGGAAATAAATGCTTATTTTTGCAGAAAAGATGCGGATGATACAATTAGTATGGCACTACCAATTAACATAGAAGACTTGCTTGGCGGCCTCGTAGTAGAGGGTAATCGAGTGGAATATAAAAAAGGGTGGAATCCAGACCCGATATATCGTACTATATGTGCTTTTGCCAATGACTTTGACGATACTTGCGGAGGGTATATCGTTGTGGGCGTAGATGAAGTGGACGGAAGGGCAGTTCGCCCTGTTGTTGGCATTGACATCAATGAAATTGAGCCGATAGAAAAGGCGATGGTTGGGTTCAACAACCTGATAGCACCTTACTATCAGCCCCGTGTATTCTTTGAACAAGTGGATGGAAAGACTGTGATGGTGATTTGGGTAACGGCTGGTGAACGTCGTCCATACAAGGTGCCAGATATGGTTACTGCCAAAGAGAAAAAGTACAATTACTATATCCGATACAACTCCAGTTCCATCGTGGCAAAGGACGAATACCTCACTGAACTGCTTAACCTCGCAAACCGAGTTCCATTTGATGACAGGGGCAACATAAAAGCCAAACCAGAAGACGTCTCTATGCTGCTGATACGTGACTATCTGGCAGAAACAAAAAGTTCATTGGCAAGGGATATGGAAAAGCTTTCGCCCATACAAGTAATGGAGCAAATGAACTTGTTGGAAGGACCTGTTGAACAGACTCGCATCAAGAACGTAGCACTGATGATGTTCTCCTATCACCCAGAACGATTCTTCCCTGGCACTCAGATTGACATTGTATTTTATCCGCAAGGTAAGGATGGAGACCCCAATAACTTTACAGAGACTGAACCCTTCCGTGGCCCCATTCATTTGACACTAAGGCGAGCATTGGCCTATCTGAAATATATGGTTGTCAGAAAGAACATCCACAAGCCAAAGAACGATGAGCATTCTATCGTGGTATATAACTATCCATATCAGGCATTGGAAGAGAGTTTGGTGAACGCCTATTATCATCGTCGATATGACGAGTACCAGCCTGTAGAGGTGAACATCATGCCTGATATGATAGAGATAATCAGTTATGGTGGAGCAGAACGGAGCATCAAACTTGAAGATCTTCGAGCAGGCAAACGGGTTCATGCTCGCCGCTATCGCAATCCTCGTCTTGGCGAGTTCCTCAAAGAATTGCATCTAACAGAAGGTAGAGGTACTGGCTTTCCCACCATTCATGAGGAACTGAAAAAGAACGGTTCACCCGACTCCATCATTGAGGCAGACGATGATCATACCTACTTCATCATCCGCATCCCCTGCCACCCAGAATTTGTATGCGAAGAGTTGAGTATGGATAAAGAAGGGCATATTCTCCCTGCCGGAGAGGTCTGGAAGCCAGATGTTACTGAGAATGTTGCTTATGATGTTACTGATGTCAGTGACAATGTCACAGAGAATGTCACAGAGAATGTCACAGAGAAATCTACCGCAAAGAAAAGACGTGAAGAAATGCAGCGATTAATGAAACTGGACAAGAGAATCACGACTGATAATTTAGCCAATATCCTTCACGTATCTCGAAGAACTATTGCACGCGATATCGACCTTCTTCGCTCTCAGAACAAGCTGATGAGAGAAGGCGGCGACTATGATGGAAAGTGGATAGTAATAGAATAATTTAGTGGTTATGCATAAAAACGTGATTTCTGCGTTCGCTCGGCCTTGTTACAGTCTTTTTAGTATCTTTTATAGGTACGGATGCGCGCGATGTGGATAATTTTTAGTACCTTTGCGCCCGATTTCTGAAATCGACAGTTCAATGAAAGAGAAAAGACAGATAGCCATCCTCGGCTCCACAGGGTCGATAGGCACACAGGCCCTCGAGGTGATAGAAGAACATTCCGACCTCTATGAGGTCTATTGCCTGACGGCAAACAACAAGGTAGAACTGCTGGCAGAGCAGGCCCACAAGTTTAAGCCCGCCGCCATCGTCATCGCCAACGAACAGCGCTACGACGAGCTGAAGCGACTGATGAGCGACATGCCCGACGTGAAGGTGTATGCCGGGCGCCAGGCCCTCGACGAGATCGTGGAGGCCGGACCCATCAACATGGTGCTCACGGCGATGGTAGGCTTCGCAGGCCTCTCGCCCACCATCCACGCCATCAAGGCCGGCAAGGCCATCGCCCTGGCCAACAAGGAGACGCTCGTGGTGGCCGGAGAGCTTATCCTGCAGCTCGCCCAGCAGTACCACACCCCCATCCTGCCCGTCGACAGCGAGCACTCCGCCATCTTCCAGAGCCTGGTGGGTGAGGACCAGAACCCGATAGAGAAGATATTGCTGACGGCCTCGGGAGGCCCCTTCCGCCTGAAGTCGATGGAAGAGATAGCCCACGTGACGAAGGCCGACGCCCTGAAGCACCCGACTTGGGAGATGGGGGCGAAGATCACCATCGACTCGGCCTCGATGATGAACAAGGGCTTCGAGGTGATCGAGGCCAAGTGGCTCTTCGGCGTCGATGCCAAGCAGATACAGGTGCTGGTGCATCCGCAGTCGATCGTCCACAGTGCCGTGCAGTTCCACGACGGCTCGGTGAAGGCCCAGCTGGGCGTGCCCGACATGCGGCTGCCCATCCAGTATGCCTTCTCGTTCCCCCAGCGCCTGCCGCTGAGCGGCGAGCGGCTCGACCTGTTCAAGCACCCCCTGGAGTTCTTTGAGCCCGACCTCCAGAAGTTCCGCTGCCTGGCCATGGCCTACGAGGCTATCGACCGCGGCGGCAACATGCCCTGCATCGTGAATGCGGCCAACGAGATCGTGAACCGCGCCTTCCTCGAGGACCGCTGCGGCTTCCTCCAGATGGGCGACATCATCGCCGAGACGATGCAGCGCGCCACCTTCGACAAGGCTCCCGACTACGACATCTACGTGAAGACCGATGCCGAGGCACGGCGGATCGCAACTGAACTATTAAATTAAGACAACATGGAAATTTTTCTGATACGACTATTACAGTTTATGCTGGCCATCGGCCTGCTTGTGCTGCTCCATGAGGGCGGCCACTTCTTCTTCGCCAAGCTCTTCGGGGTGAGGGTGGAGAAGTTCTACCTCTTCTTCGACCCCTCCATCTGGAAGTGGGACGGAAGCCTGTTCAAATGGAAACCCAAGGGAAGCGACACGCAGTACGGCGTGGGCTGGCTGCCGCTGGGCGGCTACTGCAAGATAGCGGGCATGATCGACGAGAGCTTCGACACCGAACAGATGAAGCAGCCCGAGCAGCCCTGGGAGTTCCGCTCGAAGCCGGCCTGGCAGCGCCTGCTGATCATGATCGGCGGCGTGCTGGTGAACTTCCTGCTGGCCCTGTTCATCTACGCCATGATCCTCTTCTACTGGGGCGACACCTACATCCCCGTGAAGGACATGACGCTGGGTATGAAGTTCAACCAGGAGGCTAAGGCGCTGGGATTCAAGGACGGCGACATACTGATAGGCACCGACAAGGGCGTCTTCAAGGATTTCTCCGCCGACCTCTACCGCGACCTTTCCGAGGCCACCAGCGTGGATCTGGTGCGCAATGGCAAGGAGATGAGACTCTCGCTTCCCGGCAACCTCAATCTGCTGGGCATGCTGAAGGCCGAACCCTCGTTCGTCCGTCCCCTCGTGCCTGCCGAGATTGACAGTGTGATAGCCGACTCTCCCGCTGCCGAGATTGGTCTGCAGAAGGGTGACAAGATCGTAGCAATCAACGGCAAGACTATCGACAGCTACAACGAGTTTACCGACCAGATAGGTGTCCTGGAAGACGTCATGACAACTGCCACGACTCCCGAGGACAGCCTGAAGATTCGCACCGTTTCACTGGTTGTAGAGCGTGAAGGCCTCATCAAGAGTACGGCCGACAGTCTGGCAGCAACCACCGGCATGGTGCGCGACACAATGAGCGTGGCACTCACCAGCGACCTGAAGGTAGGTTTCTTCGTAAAGAGCATCGCCGGACTCTATAAGCCCTATACCCGTGAATACGGATTCCTGGAGAGCATCCCCGCAGGCATCAAGTACGGCTGGAACGTACTGGCAGGCTACGTGGGCGACATGAAATATGTGTTCACTGCCGACGGTGCCAAGTCGCTGGGCGGCTTCGGAGCTATCGGAAGCCTGTTCCCCCCGATGTGGGACTGGTACCTGTTCTGGAAGATGACGGCATTCCTCTCCATCATCCTCGCCTTCATGAATATCCTGCCCATCCCGGCACTCGACGGTGGCCACGTGCTGTTCCTCCTCTATGAGATCATCACGCGCCGCAAGCCCTCGGAGAACTTCATGATACGCGCTGAATACGTGGGATTCGGAATACTCGTACTGCTGATGCTGGTGGCCAATCTCAACGACGTGCTGCGCTGGCTGGGATATATGTAGGGAGGTTAGAGGTAAGAGGTAAGAGGTAAGAGGTGAGAGGTGAGAGGTAAGAAGTGATGATCGAAGTGATGCTGACGCTGGCAGCTATTGTCGCCGTAGGATTTGTTGCTGGCAGAATCGGATACCTGGGCGAAGAGTTCGACAAACGACTGTCGACCCTGGTCATCAACATCACCTGCCCCTGCCTGATACTCTCCTCAGCCATGACAGGCGAGTTGCCAGACCGCCAGTTCATCCTGCCGCTACTGCTCATCAGCGTGGTGACCTACGCCGTACTGACTGGCGTTGCCTTTCTCCTGCCCCGCTATCTGACCAAGAAGAAAGACGATGAGGGAGCTGTCGGCTTCGCCCTGCTCTTCGGCAACGTGGGCTTCATGGGCTACCCGGTGGTAGACTCTATCTTCGGCCACGAAGCCGTGTTCTATGCCGCCGTCCTGAACGTGGTGAACACCTTCGCCGTATTCACCGTGGGCACGATGCTCATCACGGGCAAGAGCGACGTGGAGGGCAAGCGCTTCGAGAAGAAGGTGCTCTACTCCACCCCGATGCTGGCCGCCTACGTGACGATGCTCATCGTAGCGCTGAGGATCGACGATATTCCCACAGCCATCAGCATGCCACTGACGATGATAGGCAACATCACCGTGCCTGCGGCCCTCATGATTATCGGATCGTCGATGTCGCAACTCTCATTCCGCACCATGCTGGGCAACGGCACCGTCTATGCCACGACGGCTTTCCGACTCCTCATCCTCCCCGTCGGCATCTATTACCTGTGCCGCGCCCTGGGTTTCTCGGAGTTTGTAGTGAATATCAACACAGTGGTGATAGCCATGCCTGTGGCCACCTACGGCACCATCCTCTGTCTGAAGTACGGCAAGGACACCACGATGATCACCGAAGTGACTTTTATCACCACCCTGCTCTCCATGATCACCATCCCGGCACTTGTCATGCTGCTCTTCTGATACGTCCCACTCTTTGCACCAGGAGCCATAAGGCAGCGATCACGACGTATGCCATCGTCACCTGTATCACGGAAGGATGAAGATGGTCGATACTGGCACCTGGCAGTGAAGCCACCCTGGCCAGTATTCTGTTCAACCAGCCTGCTATATATAATAATAGGTACGCGAGCGACGGTAACAGCATGACCACCGGAGTCAGATAGAGAATGAGCGAGGCAGCGGGAAGTACGATGAAGTTGGTCAACAGGAAATAGGTGGAAAAGCGCCCGAAATAGTAGGCCACCAGAGGCGCCACCCCCATCTGAGCCGCAAAGGAGACAGCAATCATCGACCATCCCCACCTGACCAAGCGATGGCGCTGCAGATACGCTTCGGAGAACACACGGTCTGCCAGGGGCATCCACAACAAGATGGAGAAAACAGCCATGAACGACATCTGGTATCCCACATCGAAAAGCGACAAGGGACTGAACATCAGCAATATGACAGCCGTGAAAGCCAGCACATTGACCGACATCCGGCCACGATGGCCCAGCGAGAGCAAGGCATAGACCGTGAGCATCACTGCCGAACGCACCACACTCACCGGCATTCCCACCAACAGCACGAAAGCCCAGATACCTACCACCAGCAACAGTTGGGAGACGGCATGCCACCGCCTACCCACTACCAGCAGCGACAGCAACGTATAGATAATGCCCAGGTGCAGTCCACTCAGTGCCAGCACATGGGAGCCTCCCGTCACGGAATACACATCCTTCACGTCTCGCGTCAGTGCCGACTTGTCGCCTAATGTCATGGCGGCCACCACAGCATAAGCGTCAAGGTCGTCGGCCCCGTCTCTCAGCCGCTCCAACAAATGGCTGCGCTGACGAAGGAAGGAAAGGCGCACACGGTCCAGCCGGGACAGCCGCGCCAACGACACCTGAGCCTTCTTCCAATTCCTGCTACTGACGTATGTGGAGCCCGTAAAACCATGAATTTCAAGATATCGGCGATAGTCAAACGTGCCGATACGCCACTCCCGATTGGCTTGGATGACCGACATCGCCTTCAGTCCATCGCCGATATGCAACGCCCTACTGCGCCGGTCCTTGGCCATATAGCCCTTGATACGCTGCCCATTCCCCGTCAGCAAAAGGTCTACGGCCATCGTCCTGGGCTTTTCCACAGGGTCGCTCACCACCACAGCCTCATAAGCCACCATTCCCCCTGGCCACTCCACGTGCAGACGCTCTTTCTGCCACTGCATCAGCAACATGCCAAGCACCACGACGCCCACAGAAATCATGAACGACTGCCACTGGGGACAGCGCCAAAGCAACAGACAAACTGCCACCACCGCCGTAAACACCGGTAGTAAAGGCACCGACAGCATCAGGTACTGGCCTGCGATGATGCCCGCCATCAGACAGACGGCCAACTTCACCAACGGAGCCTCAACGATCTGGTTGTCTTTCATCTTATCACAGATTAACGCCACAAAGATAGCAAGAATATCCGATACTCACAAGCCTGAAGGCAATAAAACGTGAAAAAATGTTCACAAATGCATGCATTTCATTCAAAATGATGTACCTTTGCACCGATTTTTTCAGATAATAACAAGTAATGGGAACAGAAATCATACCCTTTTGGGGATGGATACTATTCTATGTGTTAGTATTAGTCATGCTGTTCATCGACCTGAAGTCATTTGGGAAGAACGGACAGCACGAGGTGAACGTGAGTGAAGCACTGAAGATGACAGCCGTATGGATAGGCGTGTCATTGCTATTCTGCCTGGGCATCTATCTTTACTATCCGGGCGACTCGCACGAGATGGCAACAGAATTCCTTGCAGGCTATCTGATAGAGAAGTCGCTATCGATGGACAATCTGTTCGTGTTCCTGATGCTCTTCTCGTTCTTCGGTATTGAGCGGAAATACCAGCACGAGGTACTCTTCTGGGGCATCTTCGGCGCCTTGGTACTCCGAAGCGTCTTTATCTTCGCAGGCACGGCCCTCATCATGCGCTTCGAATGGATCCTGGCCGTCTTTGGCATCTTCCTGATCTATACCGGCATCAAGATGTTTGGGAATCAAGAGGACGGGGATGTGGACCCCTCAAAGAATATCTTCGTGAAAGTGTTCAAGAAGTTCTTCCCGGTTACAGACCAGATGCACGGAGGTGATTTCTTTGTGAAGGGAGGTAACGGTAAATGGATGGCCACGCCGCTGTTTATCGCCCTGATCGTGATTGAGACGACTGACGTCGCCTTCGCCGTAGACTCGATACCTGCCGTGTTCAGTGTCAGCCGTGATCCGTTTATCGTACTCACGTCGAACATCTTCGCCATCCTCGGATTGCGCGCCCTCTATTTTGCGCTGGCAGCCATCGCACAGTATTTCACGTATCTGAAATATGGTCTGGGCATCATCCTGAGCTTTGTAGGTGTCAAGATGCTGCTCGACGTGTTCTGGCACATCGAGGTACCCACGGTGTGGTCGCTGGTCATCATCTTTAGCATACTACTGCTGTCAATGGGTCTGTCGGTGGTTATTTCGCGACGTAAGTCCTGAACACCACGTAAATACCGTCGCCTCCGAGGGAAAACTTCTCCGAAGTAGCCTCGTTGAGCGTACCCTGCCATAACTGTCGGTAGGGGTATGCCTGCCACTTCAGTCCCTCAGAGCGGAGAATCGTGCAGCTGATATTGAAGATACTCACCTGCTGGCCTGCGAACGACTCGAATACGGCATCGCCCTGCGCCACCACAAACCAGCCGTGGTCGGTAGCCATCAGCGGATGCACCCCCATCTCAGTGGCATAGCGCACCATCAGTGAGATATTGCCGAGGGTATGATCCTCACGGCCCCCTGTGGCACCCAGATAGACAATGTGATGATGCCCCTGGGCAAGACAGTAGCGAGTAGCCTTCGTCAAGTCGTTGTCGTCCTGCTCATCCACCTGCACCAGTCGGCTACGAAGCGCATCGGGCACCGAGTCACCATCACCCACCACGACATCAGCCTCAGGATAAAGCCTCACGGCCCCGTCGCAGGCACAGACGAACGGTGCCTCGCGGAGCAGCCTCAGCGGCTGGGGTGCGCTGGGGAAATCGCCATCGGCCAGAACGACGGCATCGTAAGCTCCAAAATCCCCTATCAACGGAAAACAATCACTCATAAACAGCCCAAACTATTCACTCTTCACTATTCACTATTCACTATTCACTATTCACTACTCACTCTTACCCTCCTTCATCATCTGCCGCCACTTGAAATAACCTGCGATGGCTATCACCACATAGAGACCGTAGAGTCCGGCCTTGAAGGGGATGCCCTTCTGTACATAGAGCACCGTGCAGACGGCATCGACGACAATCCAGAAGAACCACTGCTCAATATACTTGCGGGCCAATGCCCAGAGACCTACGAAGGAAAGGGCGTTGGTGAAGGAGTCGAGCACAGGCACAGTGGAGTTGGTCCACCTTATTAATATATAATAGGTGATGCCCCAGGCCACCAAGAAGAAGATGGCGATAGGCAGGTAGAGACGGGCCGGCGTGTGCGTGATGGGCAGAATCATGGGGACAGGTCCTTGATCCGGGCTTTGCCCGGCATCAAGCGACCTGTCCCCATGATTCTTGCGTCCGAACTTCCACACGGCATAGCCATAGACAGCCGCCAGGGTATAGTAGACCGCCATGCCCGCATCGCCATAGAGTCCGTGGCTCCAATAGAGATAGATGTCGAGGGCTGGCATGATGATGCCCACCACCCAGAGGGCGATAGAAGCACGGTACTCGAGCCAGATGTAAATCAGGCCGAGTACCGTGGTCAATATGTCGAGCCAATGCTCACTGATGTATGCTGCCATTTATTAGAAATTGAGAGAGAGATGAGCCATCACGTTGAACGGTGCCGAAGGGGCGAAGCCTGCCTTATACTGGTCGTGAGTATCCCAGCCCGTAGCGACGACCTGTCCGTTCTGCATCTCGAAGGCCGGTGCTGCCCAACCGTTGTTGTCGTACTTGGCCGAGAAGATGTTGTAGAGCGTCACGCCGATGCTGGCATCCTTCAGTCCGAACTTAGGCAGACGGAAATTGTACGAGAGATCGATATTGGTGGTGAAGTGGCCGTCGAGCATCATGCTGACATCCACGGGCCGGTCGTTGTCGTCGAGCGTGGTGTAGCTCTTGAAACCGGTGTTGGTCATGTACTGTTCGCTGATGTAGCGGCTTTGCACGGCGGCCTTGAAGCCACAGTAGCTGAAGGTCAGGATGTTGTTCAGCAGGAAGTTGGGCGAGAAAGCCAGGGGCTGGTCGCCCAGGTTGGCTACCGTTTTGTCCGTCAGGTTGACGGTGATATCCTTGACGCGGTTCTTCGACCAGGTGGCATTGATGTCCCAGCGGAACCAGTCGGCGGGCTTCCATGCAGCCTCCAGCTCTATACCGAGACGGTAGCTTTTGGGCATGTTGCGGGTGATGGCCTCGCCAATCTTGTCAATCTCGCCCGTCAGCACGAACTGGTCCTTATAGTCCATCCAGTAGATGTTGGCACCTGCCGAGAAACTTGCCGACTGGAACTTATAGCCAGCTTCGAGGTCGTTTAGGCGCTCAGTCTTCGGGCGCTCCAGTCCGGCATTGTTGTTGTTCTCGAAGTTGTTGCGGGTAGGCTCCTTGTGGGCGATGGCATACGATGCATACACCTTGTGGCGGGGCGTGATGTCGTAGTTCAGTCCGAACTTGGGGTTGAAGAAGTCGTACGACTCCTTGATGTCATAGACGATGCGCTTAGTGGCATCCCAGTCTATCTCGTCCGTCGGCCCGTTCATCTTGATACCGACATGGCGGTACTGCAGGTCGAGAAAGGCGTTCAGGCCCTGCAGCAGGTCGTAGGTCACCTTGCCATAGACGTTGAAGTCGGTCTTCTTCGTGTTGTTGTCGTAGTAGCGATGGTCGGGGAAGAGTTCGTCGACGGGGTGCTTCACCCAGGGTATGAGTCCGTAGTGGTCGCCGTCATACTTGTTCCAGCCTCCGCCGATGACGGCCTGCAGGTTCTGCTTGTTGTCGTAAGTCAGCGAGGCCACGGCACCATAGAAGTCGTTGGCCATGGTCTTCTTGCGCACCAGGTCGCTCTTGGCCCAGGTCATCTCGTTGTCCAGGTCGTACTCGAAGAGCGTCCGGCCAGCCTTGTATTCATTGTAGTAGCCAAAACCCTTGGTATAGTGCAGGGCAGCGTTTAATTTGAATTCACGACTGATGTTCTGGTTCCAGATGAGCTGGTAGTTCTGCTGGTGGTAGTTGTCGGTCTGGTCTTTGTAGTAGTGGCGGTTGCCCTGCTCGTCCCAGTATTCGCCGCACGAGTTGTAGGTACGGCCGTAGAGGCTCTGCTCGTACTTCGAGGTGTAGTTCCAGGCATGGTAGGTCTCCTCGACACCGTTGAAAGTGATGAATTTCACTACTGTATTGTCGCCGAACCAGCCTGCCTGCAGGAAATAGCTGTTCAGTTTGGTCGAAGCACGGTCCAGATAGCCCTTCGACCCGATGTTGCTGAGTCGGCCCTGCAGTCCCCAGTGCCCTTTGATCAGTCCGGTGCCAAAGCGAATGGTCTCCTTATGACTATAGTAGGAACCGCCGCTGAGGTCGATGCCCACGTATGGAGTGACACCGATATTCTCCGTCAGCATATTGATGGTAGCGCCGAAGGCACCTGCGCCGTTGGTCGACGTGCCCACGCCGCGCTGTATCTGCATCGACTGCACGCTGCTGGCGAAGTCGCCCATGTTGACCCAGTAGAGTCCGGCACTTTCGGCATCGTTCATAGGGATGCCGTTGGCGGTGATGTTGATGCGCGAGGGGTCAGTACCGCGCACTCTGATGGAAGTATAGCCGATACCATTACCAGCGTCCGACGTCATCGTCACCGAAGGTGTGAGCGACAGCAGATAGGGCACATCCTGTCCGAAGTTCACGCTCTTCAGCTGTTCCTGCGACATGTCGGTGAAGGCCATGGGGGTCTTCTTCGTGGCGCGTGTCGCCGTCACCTGCACGCCCTGCAACTCTACCGAGAGCAATGAGTCCACATCGTTCTCTGCATTCATACTCGCAGCACTCACCAATGCTGCAAAACCTAAAACTAGTCTTTTCATACTACTAACTTGTACCTTTAATTAATAAATAATGTAAAGGGGGAAATCAAAAATTTGTGTTGACGTATAACCTTATTCCATCCCTACGCCGGCATTGTCCGGATCAGGTGAGAGGGTATCATCTCAGCCCACGACAGTGGGCACCCCTTGAATAGCGGCTGCAAAATTACATAAAAAAAATGAGAAACCCGTCAGGATTTCTCACTTTTTTCTATTTCTGTACGAATTTCCTCCCGTCGCGGATGTAAATGCCCTGCGATACAGGAGTGGTGAGCCGATGGCCTCTGAGGTCGTAGGTCACACCGTCGCCCTGCCGACTGTGAGGTGTGCTGATGGCCGTCGGGGGTGTCCCTCCCACCGTCAGTGTACCGTCATCAGCCTTTGTCAACAGGATATGCGGGCAGTATCCGCCTGCGGTACGTATTTCCGTAGGCTCCGACTGTATACGCTCCCCGACACGGCCCTTGGTGCCTATAAAGAATTCGTAGGTTCCCGCTGGCAGTGAAGTCACGTCGATGGTCTTCGTATCCTTGTGGAGAGTCTCGCCATCCAAGCCATAGGTAAAAGTTACAGGATCACCGTGAAAATCCAAGAATGTCTTGGTCTCCACTGCTCCCGTGCTCGTATTCTTAAAATAAAAGTCAATAACGCCAGTAAAATAGGTAACACACAAGTTGTACATAAAGCCTTCATACTGCAGCTCCAGGGTATTCTTACCCGTTGCTGTCAGCGAGTATGGAGCGTCACACCCCCATAGGGAAGTAAGTTCCTGGCTGGCACCCGACTGGCCCTGCGGCTTCAGACCTGTGATCATGGAGTGGGAGGAGTCGAAGGTATTTCCTTCGAGACTCAGTCCATCGATATCGAAGAAACCATTGAAAGGTTTGCTGTCGCCCCATCCCCAGTTCACGTAGATCAGGCCATCTTCATCGTTGCCTGTCAGCAGGAAAGCGTGCCCACTCTCCTTTTCCGAGTCGAGGCCTGAATAGAGCACGGGGCGCTTCTCCGCCATCTCCTGATAGACCATTCCCATCCACTCTTCATCGCTGTAGAACCCACGCATACGATAGCCAATGGCCAGTGAGTCATAGCCGAAAATGTCGAAGAAGGCACGGGCCGCATCAGCATCCGAGGCAGCACTCCCCTTCTTCTCCGTGCCATATTCCATGCCCACGGAGCATCCGGCATCGAACATGAGCTGTGCCACGGCCTTCTTGTTGGTCGTACCACTGCTGCTGTCGTATTTGTTGGACATCTTGCTCCAGTCGTAAGTGCTGTTGATGGTGACGTTCCTCGTCACTGCGCCCACCTTGTAGTGCCCCTTGCCCCTGGCTTGCTGAGGGTATTCATAATACTTCATGATCTGGGCCATGGCCGTAGCCACGCATCCTGTCAGGCAACGTTCTTTGAGCACTTTGGGACAGTCGTCGTTATAGGGCTCGGACTGATGCCAGAGGGTGTTAACGAAATTGGGAACGGCCACCATGCCACTGCGCGTTGTCAGCGGTGCCCCTTCCGACAAGCGCGACGTCATCTGACGAAGCCACCAGCCGACGGCAGGAGGCATCTCCCCGGCACTGAAAGGCTCCAGCGAATAAGCCAGTACAGGGCGCTGAGCCACATCACGACTGACGACGGCAAAGCCCACGGCAGTATCACCTATCAGGGCCAACTGGTCGTTCTGATAGACTTCCATCAGATTCAACTCTCCTTCGTCACGTGTGGCAACACCTGCCAGCCGCTGTGCTGCGATGTCACGCATCTGTTGTCCACTGCGGTTGCCTGCCACAGCACCCATCACCGTCGTGACCGCCAGCATCATCAATAGTCCTCTCATCTTCAATCTTCAATCTTCAATCTTCAATCTTCAATCTTCAATGTTCAATCTTCAATTCTCACCTGATACCCATACGAGCTTCAACCACGTTCACCACATAGTCGCCCAGTTTCTCACACTCGTTGATTAAGTCCATATAGATAGTACCCACGGCATAGGTATACTCGTGGTTGTTGATATCGTTGATGTTCTGAGCCTTCAACTGGTTACGGTAGTTGTTGATCTCATGCTCGATGTTGAATGAGCGATTCACGTCGAACGACTCCTTACGTCCACCCATCAAGCGGTTCATCTGCGTCAGCGACTGGTCAGTCAATTCCATCATCTGGTGGATGTGGTCATATTGCTTTTCGACGAAGTGGTCCTCCTTACCATTATATTTACGCGAGATGGTACGGGCCATATTGTAGCAGGCGTCTCCGATTGACTCCAACTCCGATATCTCGCGAAGCATGGCACGGATCTTAGCCTTCGTGTCGTCGGAGAGGTGGGCATCGCTGACGGAGTCGAGATACTTGGCTATCTCCAGTTCCATATTGTCGGATATGCCTTCATACTTCTCGATGCGGGTGAAGAGCTTGTTGAAGTCACCAGCCTTATTATCCTTCTTATTCGTGGCACTCGATGAGAGTACGAGCAGTTCCCTCACCATGCCGAACATGCGCTGCATACGCTCCGAGAACGACTGTATCTCCTTCTGCGCCTCGAGCACCGAGAGCTCCGGGGTCTTCATGAAACCGGCCGTGATGAAGTGCAGGCGGAAATCCTCTTCCTCATCCACTTTCTTGGGTTTGATCACCCAGCATACGAAACGCTCAATCTGCGGGATAAACCAGATGAGGATGAAGGTGTTGGCCACATTGAACGAGGTGTGGAAGGCTGCCAGCACGAAGCTCAGCTTGGCGGCGTTGGCCAGGAACACACTGGTCTCCACGGCTTCCTTCTGCATCGTCACGTCGTAGCCTACCCAGCCGCACACCATATCTATAAAGGGACGGAACACGAACAGAATCCAAATGACGCCAAACACATTGAAGAACATGTGGGCCAGTGCTGCCCTTCGAGCCTGGGTATTGGCCGAGAGGGCTGCCAAGTTGGAGGTGACGGTGGTGCCGATGTTCTCACCCATCACCAGCGCGATACCCTGATAGATGGGCAGTGCACCTGAGGAGCAGAGAATCATCGTGATGGCCATCACCGCTGCCGACGACTGTACGCAGAACGTCAGGATGCCACCCAACAGCAGGAAGATGAGCGTGGTCAGGAACGAGTCGGGGTCGAACGAGGCGAAGAAGTCGAGCAGCGCCTGATTCTCACCTAAGTGCATCTCCGTGCCTGTGGCACGCAGCGTGCCAAGTCCGAGGAGCAGGAACGACAGACCGAAGAGGAAGTCGCCGATGTAGCGGTACTTCTTCTGATAAATCAGGATGATGCCCAGGAAGAAAGCCGGATAGACGGCACTGGTGATGTCGAACGACATACCTGCCGACATGATCCATGCCGTGAGCGTCGTACCAATGTTGGCACCCATGATGACGGAGATGGCCTGAGCCAGCGTCAGCAGTCCGGCATTCACAAACGAGACGGTCATCACCGTCGTAGCCGTAGAGGATTGCACTGAGGCCGTCACCAGCATACCAGTGAGCATCCCCGTGAAACGGTTGGTAGTCATCGCACCAAGCACGTGACGCAGCTGCGGACCTGCCATCTTCTGCAAGGCTTCGCTCATCGACTTCATACCGAACATCAGCAAAGCCAACGAGCCGAGCAGCTTGAAAATAATCCAAATTGACATATACTATTTTTTTGATTTAGCTTCCCGTTGATGCCTCCTCATTAACTGACTTGGCGAATTTAGGTGCAAAGATAAGCAAAAAATTCGAAACTAACGATACGTTTGCGCTTTTTTTGTATCTTTGACTCCGTCGAAGATACTCACACTCGGAAAAATCCAAATAAAATTTGGTTTTTCGCTCGCTTTTTCGTATCTTTGCGGCATTAATTTACTAATAACACTAGAATATGCAACAAACCGTAGAGATATTCTGCCGCAACAACGGGCAGACCATTCAGGTGCCTACAGGCAGCACCCTCGAAGAGACGTACAGACTACTGGACATGAAGATGGAGTACGGCCCCATCACAGCCAAAGTGAACAACAAGGTGGAGGGCATGCACTTCCGTACCTACAAGCAGAAGACTGTCGAGTTCCTCGACATGCACTCTCCCAGCGGCATCCGCGCCTATACCCGCACCCTCTTCTTCATCCTGGCCAAGGCCTCCCACGACCTGTGGCCGGAATGCAAAGTGTCGGTAGACATACCCGTCAGCAACGGCTACTACGTCAACCTGCGCCTCGGACGGCCCGTGACCCCCGACGACGTGGCTGAACTGCGACAGAAGATGCAGGAGATCATCAATGCCGCCATACCCATCCACCGCCACGAGACTACTACCGAGAAAGCCATACAGATGTTCCACGACATGGGGTCGGTCACCAAGGTGAAGCTGCTCCAGAGCACCGGACGGCTCTATACCACCTATTATGATATAGACGGCTACAACGACTACTTCTATGGCGCACTGCTCACCAACACCTCGCAGATATACCTCTTCGGACTGGAATACTACTTCGACGGGCTGCTGCTGCGCATCCCCTCCACCGACAATCCCGCCAAGCTCGGTGCCTTCATGCGGCAGGACAAGATGTTCGAGATATTCAAGGAACAGCACCGCTGGCAGGACATCCTCAACCTGCGCACCATCGGCGACCTCAACGAGGCTATACAGAAGGGCTTCGCACCACAGCTCATACAGATGAGCGAGGCACTGCAGGAGAAGAAGATTGCCGCCATCGCCGACGAGATCGCACGCAGCCGCAGCATCAAGGTGGTGCTCATCGCAGGACCATCCAGCTCCGGCAAGACCACCACCTGCAAGCGACTCTCCGTACAACTGGCCGTCAACGGCATCAAGCCCATCGGCATCTCACTCGACGACTACTTCGTGGACCGCGACAAGACACCCCGCGACGAGAAAGGCGACTACGACTTCGAACACCTGCACGCCCTCAACCTCGAACTATTCAACCAGCAGCTCAATGCGCTCTTCCGAGGCGAGGAGGTGGAGCTGCCACGCTACGACTTCCCCACAGGCACCAGTCAGATGAGCGGGCGGCGACTGAAACTCGAAGGCAAGGAGGTGCTGGTCATCGAAGGCATCCACGCCCTCAACCCCGAGCTCACGGCCGACGTGCCCCAGGAGCAGATATTCCGCGTCTATGCATCAGCACTCACTACCATCCGCCTCGATGCCCACAACTATATCCCCACTACCGACAACCGTCTGCTGCGCCGCATCATCCGCGACTACAAGTACCGTGGCGTATCCGCAGAGGAGACCATCCGCCGATGGCCTTCGGTGCGCAAGGGCGAGAATCGCTGGATATTCCCCTTCCAGGAGAATGCCGACGCCATGTTCAACACCGCCATGCTCTTCGAGCTGGCAGTCATCAAGAGTCAGGCAGAGCCATTGCTCGAACAGGTGCCCGAGAACTGCGACGAGTATGCCGAGGCCTACCGCCTGCTGAAGTTCCTACACTACATCAAGCCCATCCCCGAAACGCAGATACCGCCCACCTCACTCCTACGCGAGTTCCTCGGAGGCTCATCTTTCAAATATTAGATTGCGCATCCGATCCGAATGCTTACCTTGATTGCGCGCAGACCTGTCCCCTTGATCTCCCTACCTTTCGACAGCGATATTATACCTCACTCCGTGCTTTTCCCCATGTTGTCGTTGCTTTATTTGACGACAACCTTCTGCCCGTTCTTGATGTAGACGCCGGGCTTGGTGGGCTGGGCGTCGAGACGGATGCCGTCGACGGTGTGCCATGTGGCGGGGGCACCGGGCATCGTGGCGGTATCGATGCCAGATGCGGCTTCTACGCTGACTGAGAAATCTTTCGCGATATTGAGTCCGTTCCACTGGTCATCTACTGCAATCATCTGACCATTGATGGTATCGCCAGGCTTGTAGCCGTAGCTATTGAGCAGCTCACCGTTGAGCCTCCATTCGAGATTCATAGGGTTTTGAGAGAAGATGAGGTCTTTATTGTCATCTGTGAAAGGAACCCATTGACCATTGATGTTTACTTCAGCACCAGGTATTTGGTAGACTACACCGTGATAGTATCATTTCTCAAGTGGAGTGGTTTCATTAGCTTGGATGTTTGTAGGTAGGGATGTAGGCATCAGATATTTCTGGAAAAATCATGCAGGATTCATCAGAATTAGTGGTTGAGTCTCTGGTTGACCATCAATTGTGTCATCTGTATCTCCATCTCCATTCAGGTCAAATCTGATATAATCTCTAAGCTCGCTAGAGTTTCTGATCATATCTAGTAATTCATCTACATCTTTTACTTCGGCAAACATCTGGAAACA
>ODAI010052800.1_pt1 | contig 26001 bp, 20 predicted proteins | sample 1539321 | NCBI WGS metagenome assembly ODAI01 (sample SAMN02144231, study PRJEB22623) | gut metagenome | biome: sheep rumen | host: Ovis aries | place: New Zealand
CGATATCTACGAAAGGCTTGGCAACAGCTCCGAAAGCCTTGTTCTCAAGCATCTTTACGAACATGTCGTTGATAGCCATAGAACGTCCGAATCCGCCAGCGAGCTGGATGAACAGCTTGGAGCCAGTCTTATGGAATTCAGGCATCCACTCTGCGAGATCTTTGAACATTTTCTTGTTCTGATAAAGCCATCTTCTGCCCATTGTGTCTCTTACGCACTGCATACCCGGAAGAACCAGGCCTACACCATCCTGAGCACGACCGAGAATGTGATGAGCAGCTTCCTTGTCGAAGTGGCAAGGCTCGAGCCATCCGAAGAGCGATGTGCCGCCCATGGATGTCTGAACGATCCTGTTAGGGATCTCAACGTTGCCGATCTTCCAAGGAGTGAATAAAGGTTCATATTCCTTTTTCATTTATTTATCCCTCCCTAAGAATATAAATAACTGGCCTCATTTATTTGTAAAATGATAATCTGTGCAGCATAAGAAACTAATTGCTGCATATTAGTTTCATTTTAAATCATGGGGTATTGTTAGTCAATTGAATAGTGGTAAAATACAGTAATACTAAATGTAGAAAAACAGGAGGAAACACAATGGCCAGAGAATTCAGAATTACTAATTTCACGGAAGAACGAGCCTATCATAGCACGGCCATTCTCATCTTCCTGAAAGCGGTAAAAAGTACCTTTGAGCATGCTGATGTAACCATTGGAAATTCGCTCAATCAGGGGTATTACGCATACATAAATCTCGATGGCAGGCAGCTTACCAGCTCTGATATACACAGAATACGAGACAAAATGGATAGAATCATTGCTCATGACACAGAAATAGTCATAGAGAAAGATACCGCAGAGCATGCCGCAAAAAAATGGAAGTCGCTCGGATATCCTGAAAAGGCCGCTCTTTTTGCAGCACGACCGGGCGATGAGACAGCAGAGATCGCAGAGCTTCACAACTACAGAAACTGCATGTATTCAAACATGCTGCCGTCATCCGGATATATCAATCTTTATGATATAAGGCCATACAGGCAGGGCCTGCTGCTGAGGCTGCCGAACGCTCTTCATAACCATACCATACCTGCCTACAGGGACGATGACAAGCTCTATGAGGCTTATGCTGAGTGCAAGCGCATGCGCAATTACACAGGCATCAGCTATCTCTCAGACCTCAACAGAGAGATAGAGAACGGAAATGCGGAGGGTGTTATAAAGGCGAGTGAATGGCTCCAGTCCAGGCAGCTCGAGGAGTATGCAAAAATGGTGGTAGAGAGCCACAGGAAGGTGGTGCTCATAGCCGGCCCTTCAAGCAGCGGCAAAACAACAACAGCCAAGAGGATATGTCAGGAGATAGGCAGACTCACAGATCAGGAACCTCTGTACCTCGGAACAGACGACTATTTTGTTGAGCGCAACCATAATCCTTTGGGACCAGACGGCAAGCCTGACTTTGAGGGGCTCGGTGCGGTAGATCTTGACCTTTTCAACCGGCAGATGGAGGACCTTCTGGCAGGAAGGGAAGTGGACATGCCTGAGTTCGACTTCGTGCATGGCACAAAGGTGTTCGGAAAGAGAATAACCACTCTTAAAAAGGATCAGATCCTGGTTATTGAGGGCATACACAGCCTGAACGACCTGCTTACAAAGAATATTCCAAGAAAGGACAAGTTCAAGATATACATCAGTCCGCTTACGCAGATAGGCATCGACAGGCACAACAGAATATCCACCGCTGATGCAAGGCTGCTGCGCCGCATGGTGAGGGACAATCAGTTCAGAGGATACAATGCGGAGGCTACTCTTGAATCCTGGCCTAAGGTAAGAGCGGGGGAGAGCGTAAACATCTTTCCGTACAGCTCGTCAGCAGACGTGGTGTTCAATTCGAGTACGGTGTACGAGACCAACATGCTCAAGACCTTTGCGGAACCGCTCCTCAAGGCAATACCTGAATCGAGCGGGCAGTATGCAGAGGCGCAGCGGATACTTATGTTTATGAAGTACTTCAAAACCATCGAAGAGACAGATACAGTTCCTGATAACGCGATTCTGAGGGAGTTTATAGGGCCAAGAAAGGAGCAGTGATTCCGGGTCAAAATCATAAAAGGCTGCAGAGGACTTCATAAAACATACAATATAGTGTATTATTATAGAATATTACATACTACAGGTAAGAATTCGCTGTACTCTGAAACACAGAAAGGCAGTTGTTTGTTATGAAGAACATATTTATTGAAGAACGTGAAATTAAAAGACCAACCATAGCACATGCGCTGATATCACTGTTTGGCTTAATAGCAGTCATGGTTATCGGCATCGTAGGATTCGGACAGGATCCGCACATTCCTATGTTTTTTGGAGTTATCATCTCAGCGATAGTGGGAATGACGCTGGGCTATAAATGGTCAGATCTTGAATCTATGATGATAGACGGAATATCCAAGGCGATGCAGTCCGTGCTCATCCTTGCCATCGTAGGAATGATGATAGGAGCCTGGCTTCTCTCGGGAACCATACCTACAATGATCTACTATGGACTGAAGCTGCTGTCGCCAAAGATCTTCCTTGTAGCTGCAGTGCTCATCTGTTCCATCACATCCCTTGCTACAGGAACATCCTGGGGAACGATGGGAACCATGGGCCTTGCTCTTATAGGTATCGGTACCGGTCTTGGAATGCCGATCGGTCCTACAGCAGGCGCAGTTATCTCGGGTGCGTACTTCGGAGACAAGCTGTCACCGCTTTCCGATACAACAAACCTCGCTCCGGCCATGGCCGGAACCGACGTATTCACACACGTCAAATACATGCTTAAGTCAACTATCGTCGCATATGTGATCACACTCGTGTTTTTCGGAGTTTACGGATTCATGCATGCTTCATCGGGCAGTGTAGACAGCTCGCAGGCAGTAGTCATCATGGAAGGCATCAGAAACAACTTCAATGTCAATCCGCTGCTGCTTCTGCCGCCGCTGGTGGTAATTCTGGCGATCGCCATGAAGATACCTGCTATCCCGGGAATCACAATGGGATTCCTTGTTGCGTGCATTATGGCTCCGTTCTTCCAGTCAGGAGTCAGCTTCAGCGACATTCTCGATGCTTCGCTCAACGGATTCGTATGCGAAACAGAGCTTGAATCGCTCAACGACCTACTGTCCTCCGGCGGACTTCTGAGCATGGGATTCTCCATTCTCATGGTACTGATAGCCATGATGTTTGGCGGGATCATGGAGGGCACACGCCAGATGGAGGTTATTATTGAAGCGCTCCTCAAGGTGGTCAAAGGCCCTGTGGCTCTCATCGGAGCAACAGAGCTCACATGCATCTTTGCAAACGCGATCATGGCTGAGCAGTACATTTCAATCCTGATTCCGGGCCGCATGTTCGCACCGGCATACAGAGAAAAAGGCATCCACCCAAAGAGCCTTTCCAACGCCCTCGAGTCAGCCGGCACGGTAACTTCGTGCCTTATTCCGTGGAACACATGCGGACAGTTCATTAAGACAACGCTCGGCGTCCTTACAGTGCAGTACCTGCCTTGGGCAGTATTCAACTACACGATGCCTATCGTCTGCTTCGTCATGGCATTCTTTGGCGTCACAGTCGCCAAGATGACTGCTGAGGAGCAGGAGAGAGCCGACAGAGGAGAGCTCGTATGACAGTTCTGATCATAGGAGGGTCGCGCGGCATAGGAGCCGAGGCGGTAAGGCAGTTTGCTGCTGCAGGTCACAGAGTGGCATTCACCTTCCACAGGTTTGAAATCGATGCTGATAAGCTGAGGCAGGAGACGGGAGCTTTTCCTGTGCGCTGCGACGTAAAGCACCACGACTCGGTAAAGATAGCCGTAGACAAGGCTGTATCGGTGCTGGGTCATATAGATGTGCTGGTATGCAACGCAGCCATAGCTGATTACAACCTTATCACTGACATCGAAATAAGCAGGTGGGAAGAGGTGATAAACACCAACTTAAACGGCGTGTTCTACTGCATAAAGTACGTGCTTCCTGCCATGATAAGCCGCAAGAGCGGATGCATCATAACGGTGGGGTCAATGTGGGGAGAGATTGGCGCATCCTGCGAGATTGCTTACTCTGCCGCAAAGGCCGGTGTAATCGGACTAACTAAAGCCCTGGCAAAAGAAGTGGGGCCATCGGGCATAAGAGTAAACTGCGTTTCCCCGGGAATGATAGACACCGACATGAATGCTCAGGTCAGTGAGGATGCTGTAAGAGAGATAGTAGACGAGACTCCTCTCTGCAGAACAGGCAAACCGGAAGATGTCGCAAAGGCCATGGTATTCCTTGCATCTGAAGAAGCATCGTTTATTACAGGGCAGATAATAAGTGTCAACGGGGGCTTAGTGGTATAGACTGACCTACATCTTGTGGACGCGCCCTGAGAGCAGCACAAGGTAAAAATATGTAAAGAAATCTTTACCTATATGTTGTATAAAAATGTAAAGCAGACACTACATATTGTGTCTGCTTTTTTATTTTTAAAAAATGGAGGTTTGTAAAGGCAACTTTACACAAAAAAGTGGGGGAAACATAACAAAAAATAAGATTTTGAGTTGGAAAAGTGGGGAAAAGTGGGGTAAAATCAAGTTGTCACAAATCGATGCATCTAATGACGAGGCCGAAAAGCCCTGAAATTTCAACGAAAAAATGTTCTTAGGCACTTACACCAACAAAATAGATGATAAGAACCGGATGGCCGTACCTGCAAAGTTCAGGGACCAGCTGGGCGGTAAGTGCATGCTCACAAAAGGATTCGACGAATGCCTCTACATTTATACAATGGAGGACTTCGAAAAGATGGCCGAGAAGATAGCGGCCCTGCCGCAGTCAGACGCCGACTTCCGTGAGTTTATAAGAGACTTCTTCGGTAACTCAGAGCTCTGCGAGCTCGACGGTCAGGGAAGAATAAAGATCCCGCAGAACCTCAGGGAATACGCTCACATAACCAAGGATCTGGTCACAACAGGAGCCATGAACAAGGTGGAGATATGGAGCGCAGAGACTAAAGCGGACTTCGACCTTGCAAAGAAGATGAAAGACGTCAGATTCACTGACAAACTCAGAGAATTCAGCATTTAAAGTGGTTTCAGATGGAATTTGAACATGTACCGGTACTGTTTAATGAAGTGATCGAATCCCTGAACATAAAACCGGATGGCATCTATGTAGACGGCACCGTCGGTGGAGGCGGGCATTCCTCGGGGATATGCCAGAGGCTCACAGAAGGCGGAACGCTGATAGCTGTAGACAGAGACCGCGAAGCTCTCAGCGCAGCACAGAAGAGGCTCGAAGAGTACAGCTGCGAAAAGAGATTCGTACATGCGAATTACAGCGATGTGGAAGCTATAGCCGAGGCTGCAGGGGGTAAGGTGCAGGGCATACTGCTCGATCTGGGAGTCAGCTCTTACCAGCTGGACAATCCTGAAAGAGGCTTCAGCTATATGCAGGACGCTCCGCTGGATATGAGAATGGACGACAGTGACAGACTCACAGCCTATGACATAGTGAACGGCTACAGCAGAGATGAGCTTACAAGGATCATACGAGAGTACGGCGAGGAACGCTGGGCATCAAGGATAGCCGAGTTTATAGTCCGTGAGAGAGGCGAGTCGCCGATAGAGACTACCGGACAGCTAACCGGGATCATAAAAGCTGCAATACCTGCAAAGGCCAGGCGGACCGGACCGCACCCTGCAAAAAGGACTTTCCAGGCTATAAGAATAGAAGTAAACGATGAGCTTGGACACTTGAGAGAAGCAGTAGCAAAGCTTCCGGACCTTCTGGACAGCGGAGGAAGGATAGCAATCATAACCTTCCACTCACTCGAGGACAGAATAGTAAAGACCGAGTTCGAGAGAAGACTGGATCCGTGCACTTGTCCTAAAGACTTTCCGGTATGCGTATGCGGCAAGGTAGCCGATGTAAAGAGGGTAACCAGAAAGCCTATAGCACCTTCAGAAGCAGAAAACGAAATAAACCCTAGAGCAAGGAGCGCAAAGCTCAGAGTGCTGGAGAAACTGTAACGCTTACAACACACTTCGAAAGAGGCATACTACCATGAATAGCAGAGCACAGAGGATAAGAGAAGAAAGAGTCAGAGCTGACAGAAAAAGCGTAGCAATGATACTGACTGTAGTAATGATCGGAATATTCGTACTCGTAGGAATGAGATCGTATGCTGCTATCATCCAGCACGAGAACAACATCCTGGAGAGAGAAAACGAATATCTTCAGGCTGAGATAGACTCACTGCAGAGCCAGATCGTAGATGAGACAAGAGTCACAAGAATAGAGGATGTGGCTACACAGGAATTCGGTATGATCTATCCATCGGCAGAAAATGTTGTGAAGCTTGGCAATGCTGAATCTGAGGTAAAGAATCTTGCTGATGCCATAAGAAGTGAAGCGTTCAACTAGGCAGAATACAGATATCTGAGTGCCACTGATCCGGCGACGGTTCGGTGGCATTTTTAATAGATTGGTTCTTGCTAAATACAGTATCGCCCTTTAAATCCGAATACAATATGTGGTATAGTATATCCGTATATGTATGCTTAAATGAGGAATAATGGATACAGATAAAAAAAGAGAAAAACTTAGAAGAAAAGCTCTTGAAGATAACAGCAGCATAATCACTTCCAGAAACCGCAACCGTCTGGCGCTCGGATTCGGAGTGATTCTTGCGCTTCTTTTTGCGCTTATCTTCAGAATGGGATACTGGCAGATCTACAAATCCGACGAGCTGAAGGTTATGGCTGCAGATATGCAGAAGGTAGACACTGAGATCGCTCCGGTAAGAGGTCCTATATATGACTCCCGCATGAACACCCTTGCAGAGACTGTTACAGAGTATGAGCTCTATGCGTATACACAGTATATGTATAAAGATGACAGCATAAGCGCAGACGACAAGGCAAAGAGAGTGCTCAGACTTGCGGAAATCACCGGCAAGGATGCGGCAGAGATAAAGAAGCTCCTCGAGGGTGAAGAGAATCTGGTGCTCATAGGTGAAGGTCTCACGAGGCAGCAGGTAGAGGCTGCAGAGGAAGAGTTTGAGAGTGATGTTGTAGTTAAGACCCGCACCGCAAGGTATTATCCTAACGGCGCTTTCGCGGCACAGGTGCTGGGCGGCGTCAACAAGGACAACGTTGGACGCTCCGGCCTTGAATACGAATACAATTCAACTCTCGCCGGCATCAACGGAAGAACGGTCAGAACTACAGATAATAACGGCGATACTCTTTCAAACAGCAAAACAAGATATTACAAGGCCCAGGATGGCTACGGCATTGTTACTACCATAGACTCAGTAATCCAGCACTTTGTTGAGGACGCGCTCGTCACAGGCATGCAGAAGACAGGTGCGGATGCCATAACTTGCATAGCAATGGATCCTAAGACAGGAAACATACTTGCCATTGCATCGACTCCTGAGTACGACCCTAACAACTCCAACGAGCCTTCTGATTCAAAGGCCAAAAAGGCATTTGAGAAGATGAGCGATAAAGAGAAGACCGAGTACCTCAGCAACATGTGGAAGATCACCGGTGTAACTGACGTTTACGAGCCGGGTTCAACCTTCAAGCTTATAGCTGCTGCGGCGGCCCTCGATTCCGGAAGCGCAACTCTCAACTCAAAGTACAATTGTACGGGATCCATCAAGGTAAACGATTATTACCTGCATTGCCTGTTCACACACGGCAGGGAGAACCTCAAGGAAGCTGTAGGAAACTCCTGCAACCCTGCGCTTGCCAAGGTAGCCTTAGACATGGGAGCAGACACCTTCTATAACTATATCGATCTGTTCGGATTTAACGATCTTACAGGTGTTGACCTGCCGGGCGAAGGCCTCTCCATCGTAAAGGATCCTAACAACATGACCGATGTAGATCTAGCTACTACAGGCTATGGTCAGGGAATCGCTATCACGCCTATACAGATACTCTGTGCAGTAAATGCACTGGGCAACAAGGGCATTCTCATGAAGCCTAAGATCGTAAGCAAGATAGTAGACACTGACGGCAATGTAGTAGAGGAGGTACCAGACACAGAGGTCAGACAGGTAATTTCCGAGGAGACTGCAGCTCAGATGTGCGAGGTCATGGAATACTACGTTTCGGACGCAGGCGGAACCACAGCGTATATACCGGGCTACAGAGTCGGCGGCAAGACTGGTACAGCTAACAGGGTAGCAGACCAGAGATACAGCGAGGAGACCAACACATCCTTCGTAGTAATGGCGCCTATGGACGATCCGGTTATCTCAATGATCTGTATCGTATATAACCCTAAAAAGGTGCAGTACGGAGCATACACAGCCGGTCCTATCGTAAAGGAGATCACCGAGAAATCTCTTGAGTACCTTGGAGTTGAGCGTAAGCTTACAAAGGAAGAGAAGAAAGCTGCTCAGGAGAGCACCGTAGAGGTGCCTGACGTAACGGGCATGGACAGCCTTGATGCCATCAGGAACATCAAGCTCTACGGACTTAAATACACAGTCATACCTGAGGATCAGACAGATCAGTCGTTTGTTGTTCTCGATCAGTATCCTAAGGCAGGCACAAGAGTAGAGAAAAATTCGGTCGTATACATCTACAGCGAGTAGCTGTGCGGCAGAACGGAGAATGAAAGTATTAATGATTACAGGTCACGGAATAGGTACATACGCACTCATAGCGGCAATAGCGTTTGCAGTATCGATGCTGGTAACAGCCAGGATGATACCGTTTCTTAAGCATAAGCAGTTTGGCCAGTTCATAAGAGAAGAAGGCCCTCAGGCGCACCTGAGCAAGGCCGGAACTCCAACAATGGGAGGACTGGCGTTCGTTATCGGAATCACGGTCGCCCTGGTGGTGAGCATGTTCTTTAAGAGCAGCATGACTACAGAAAAGATCGCCATCCTGCTCAGCATGTTTGCTTTCGGAGCCATAGGCTTCATAGATGACTTCAACAAGGTTGCAAAGAAGCAGAACGAAGGACTCACTCCAAAGCAGAAGCTGGTTCTTCAGATCGGGTTTGGCGCTGCACTCGCCATTTTCATGATGGTCAAAGAGGGTACCACAATGCTGATTCCGTTCACAGGCAAAACTGTGGACTTCGGGATCATGTACATTCCGTTCATTATCTTCATAGAAGTTGCCATGTCCAACGCAGTCAACCTTACGGACGGACTCGACGGCCTGGCAGCGAGCACTTCGTCGATCGTGGCGTGCACGTTCGCAATCGTTGGAATGACCGTGCACGGCGGCAGCGAGCCTATGGCTGCTGCCGGCCAGGCCGTATTCGGAGCGCTCCTGGGATTCCTTCTCTACAACCATTATCCGGCAAAGATTTTCATGGGCGACACAGGCTCAATGGCGCTTGGCGGAGTCCTCTCGGCAATGGCCATTGTAGGTCATGTTGAGTGGCTGCTCCCTATCGCAGGCCTCATTTACGTTATTGAGGCTCTGTCTGTGATCATCCAGGTAACATATTTCAAGAAAACAGGCGGCAAGAGAGTGTTCAGGATGGCACCTATCCATCATCACTTTGAGCTAGGTGGCTGGCACGAGACAAAGGTGGTACGCGTATTCTGCATCTTCACCGTAGTCTGCTGCGTCATAGCTTACTTATCTGTCCGCTGATAGTAGCAGATATTTCTATATAAGGGGTAATTAATAATGAACAGGGGAAATACATACAAACAGACTCTGAAAGGACGCAATGTCCTTGTAGTAGGTCTGGGAAAATCCGGAAAGGCAGCTGCAAGAGCCCTCAATGAGGCTGGTGCAGTCGTTACCATTCAGGATTCCAAAACAGCTGACAAGCTGGACACACAGTTCCTGCAGTATATGCAGAATCAGAATATAAAGGCGTATCTTGGCGGAGCACCAGAAGACATGACAGCATATGACATGCTCGTGCTGAGTCCGGGCGTGCCTCCGACAATTGGATTCATTCAGGAAGCCAGAGACGCCGGAACAGAAATCATAGGTGAGCTGGAGCTTGCCTACAGACTCGGTGAGGGCAATTTTGTGGCCATTACAGGCACAAACGGCAAGACTACAACAACTACACTGGTTGGCGAGATTTTCAAGGCCTCAGGGCGCAATACGGCTGTTGTGGGCAACATCGGGAACCCGGTCGTCACACAGTCCATGGACAGCACTGCAGAGGACTGGCTCGTAACAGAAGTATCGTCATTCCAGCTCGAAACAGCAGTCGATTTCAGACCTGTTGTTTCTGCCATCCTCAACCTTACGCCGGATCACCTCAACAGGCACGGCACAATGGAGGCATACGGAGCAGCCAAGGCACAGATTGCAGCAAACCAGACAGAGGACGAGTTTCTGATCATCAATTTAGATGATAAACAGGCATATGAGCTCTCAAAGAACACCAAAGCTACAGTTATTCCGTTCAGCAGAATGGAAAAACCTGACGTCGGGGCATATCTTGACGGTACTAAGATTATCGTAAAGGACCTTGACGGCGCTGAACACTTCATCTGCGACAGGTCTGATCTCCGAATCATAGGTGATCACAACGTGGAAAACGTGCTCGCAGCAGCAGCGATAGCCTTCTTTGCAGGCATTGAGCCAGAGGTTATTTCCGAAACTATCAGGGAGTTCCCGGGCGTTGAGCACCGCATTGAGTTCTGCGGCAGAGTCGATGAGGTAGATTACTACAACGACTCGAAGGGCACTAACGTAGATGCTGCAGTCATCGCCATTAAGGCGCTCAGAGATGGAATCATCCTCATCGCCGGCGGAGACGGCAAGGGCCAGGAGTTCGATGAGCTCGCAAACCACTTTGAAGGAGCTGTAGAGGCGCTAATCCTTCTCGGAAGAGACGCACCTGTCATCGAAGAAGCTGCAAGAAAAGCCGGATTCACCAATATTTACAACTGCAAGGACATGCCGGAGTGCGTCCGCAAGGCAGCCGAGCTCGCAAGGCCAGGGGAGAAGGTTCTCCTGTCGCCTGCATGCGCAAGCTGGGATATGTACGCTAATTTTGAACAAAGAGGCAGACACTTCAAACAATGCATAAAAGAGATGCTGAAGTAAAAAAGAAAATGACGAGGGCCGAGAAAGCCGAGGCCAGGGTAGAGAAAAAGCGTAACGACCGCAAGGCCGGAAAGACCAGCGCTGTAGAAGAAGCCAGGGATTTCGGCCGCGGACTCGGCAGGGTAGTGAGCGGCTATGACTTCGGTGTAGTTGCTCTGGTAATAGCGCTTTCTCTCTTCGGAGTCGCAATGGTATTCAGTGCGGGCTATTACCAGACAATAAACACAGCGCATCCTGATCCTACTTACTATCTGTTCAGGCAGCTGCTGTGGGTCGGCACCGGCCTCTTCGTAATGCTCATTGTGGCCAATATCGACTACCACGTATACATGAAGATCAGTTACCTTATTGTGCTCATTTCCATAGCGCTCCTGGTGCTGGTAATCATGACGAGTTCCACTGTCGGCGGAGCTCAGCGAGGCATACGAGGCATCGGTGTAACGCCGAGTGAGTTCTCCAAGGTAGCCATGATCGTATTCACATCGTGCTTCCTTGTGAGAAAACCGAGTTACATCCATTCGGTCAAGGGCCTGTTTGTGCTTATCGCAGTAATGGGCATACACTTTTACCTGATCGTAATACAGCCTAACCTGTCCACCGCTATCGTAATCGTGGCCATCATGATAGCCATAATGCTCGTAGCCGGACTGAACTATCTGTTCCTCGCTATACCGCTTGGCGGAGCCATAGCAGGTTACATGTACATCATGGCGGCTAAGACGCCGGCGCACTGGTATCAGAGAATCACGAGCTTCCGTGATCCGTTCGCTGACTTCCAGGGCAGCGGATATCAGGTATCGCAGGGCCTTATAGCACTTGGCAATGGAGGCCTCAGAGGACTCGGCTTCGGACGAAGCATCGCTAAAAACCTGTATCTGCCTGAGCCTCAGAACGACTTCATTCTCGCCGTAATAGGAGAGGAACTCGGGTATATCGGATTTGCGATTCTGATGCTCGTATACATAGTATTGTTATTCAGGATATTCATGGTAGCTCTCAAAGCTAAGGACAGACTTGGATTCTACCTTGCGACCGGAGTAGGCGTAATGCTCGGGCTTCAGGTCATCATAAACGTGGCGGTCGTAACATCCTCCATGCCGGCAACAGGAATCACTCTGCCGTTCATCAGTTACGGAGGCACATCGATCTGGTCGTTCATGATAGCCATGGGTATAGTCCTTAACGTTTCAAAGAAGCGAAGGCGCGGAGTTCAGGTAACAACAGAAGCGGAGGCGGCGGCATGAAGATAGTACTGACAGGAGGCTGCACGGGCGGCCACATTTATCCGGCACTGGCCATAGGCGACAAATTCAGGGCAGAGGATCCGTCCGGCGAGGTCATCTATATAGCAAAGGGAGAAGACCTCGAACGCCAGATAATCCCTGCGCATGGCTATGAGCTTTACGAGGTGGATTCCACCTGGTTCGACCGCAGCAATCCGGTAAGGCTGGCGACCACTATCAGAAGAACTCTTAACGGCAGGCGCGATGCAATCAAGCTTATGAAGAAGTTTAAGCCTGATGCAGTCATAAGCACGGGCAGCTTCGTGAGCGTACCTGTAGTGCTTGCTGCAAACAGGCTCAGAATACCTGTGTATCTGCATGAACAGAACGGATTCCCGGGAGTTTCAAACAGGCTCGGAGCGCGCAAGGCAAGGAAGGTGTTCCTCGGGTTTGAATCTGCGCGTGAGCACTTCAGGGATAATGGAAATATCATATACAGCGGCAATCCTGTAAGAGCTGAATTCGACGGCAGGGACAGGTCAGCCGACAGAAAGGCACTCGGGATACCGGAATCCGACTTTGTGATAATGGTGTTCGGTGGAAGCCTGGGTTCTGAAACTACAAACAGCATAGGCGAAGCGATCGCCCGTGAATACGCCGGCAGAGACGGATACACTGTAATCTGGGGAACCGGCAGAGAATATTACGAAGCAATAAGCAAGCGTCTGGCAAAAGAAGGATTCAATCCTTCAAACGTCAGGATCAGCGCATACATAAACGACATGCCTGCACAGCTCTCGGCATGCGACCTCACGATAAGCAGGAGCGGCGCGCTCTCTGTCGCAGAGGTAACCATGGCAGGAAGGGCCGCCATATTCATCCCTTCACCTAACGTAACTGCAGATCACCAGTACTACAATGCAAAAGCAGTAGAAGACGCAGGCGGGGCAATAATAGTCAGGGAGAACGCTGACACAGCAGGCAAGGTCATGGAAGAAGTGAAGAAGCTCGACTCCGACAGAAGCAAACTTGAAGAGATGAAAAAGGCGAGCCGCAGCATAGCTCCTGTAAGTGCAACTGACATCATTTACAGAACAGTGACTCAGACCTGTAAATAATGAATTGAAAGACGAAACAGAAAAGCTAGAACAGAATACCGGAATCGCTGAAAATCCTACTGCAGGAAGTGTGCTGGATGATGATATCGAGTACACTTTTGTGGTACCTAAAGGTGAGATATACGTGGATCCGGATCTGCCGGCATCGGAACCAGAGAAACCTGAGACTGAGACAGATGTGACAGTGCCGGAAGACCAGACAGCTGAAAGCGCTGAGCCGGAAGCTGAAGCGGAAGAATCTGAAAATGCGGTGGAAGGCGCTGAACCGGATGAGCCGGAGGAGATAGGCGAAGAGCTGGAAGAGCCTGCCGGTACGGATGGAGAAGAAGAAGAAGACGAGAAAACGGGCGATCCTGTAGATGCTGCTCCAACGATAGTGATGGACCGCAGAAGGCTCAGAGAGAACGTTCCTGAACCTCCTGTATATGCATCGACCGGACTCCCGGAAGGCGAAGACATCGTTTACACCTTTGTAGTCCCTAAGGGCGAAATCTACCACGAGCCTGGTCCTGATGAGGAAGAAGAGCAGGGCGTGCCGGCTAAGACCATAGTCGTTACCAGAAACAAGTCCGGTGAAAAGAGCGGAAGCGGAGAAGGCTACGGACTCCCTGCGGGCCATCCGGAGATGGGAGAGCTCGCAAAGAAGCAGGCTGCACGTAAAAAGTACAAGCAGAAAAAGAGAAATACCTTCAGGACGCGCTTTTACATAGTTCTGACTGCGATCATATTACTCATCAGCTGGTTTATACTGTCGAACACAAGCCTTTTCACCATCGATGCAATAGTGGTGCAGGGCAATTCGCACTATACCGCAGAAGAGATAATCAACATGGGCCATGCATCGCCTGGCCGCAATATTATATATAAGGCCAACATTAAGGAGACGACTGAGTACCTCGAAAACAACCCGTACATAAAGCATGCGGAAGTAAAGCGGAGACTGCCGTCGACTCTGGTCATAAAGGTCACCGAAAGACAGGAGCGCCTCGCGTTCAAATACGATGATGACTATCTCATCATGGACGAAGACGGAATACTGCTCAAGAAGACCAGGAATGTGCCAAAGACCACCCTTGTAAAAGGTCTGGTGGTAAGCAAAATAAAGCTTGGCGAAAAGATCGGCACCGAAGACAGCAAGCGCATGGATAAGGTGATACAGATCATAAAAACCATGATCAAGTCAGATCTGTTCTTTGTCAGTATCGATATATCTGACGAGAAAGAGATCAAGGCTTACATCTACGACACACTCGTTGTTAAGGCCAATTACGACTCTCTTATTGAGAACATGAAGAATGGCAAACTGCATCTGGTGCTCGAGCAGCTGTTCAATGACGGCATCAAGAGGGGAACAATAACCTTCCTTGAGGACGGATCAGCATCATTCATGCCGATATTCTAGTTTACAAGTAATTGTGTCATGTAAAGCGAACACACCCTAAATGTTGTGGTTTTTCCCAAAAAACTAATGCATTAAGGTTATCAATATGTTACTATTACCATATATATTTATAAGTATATTTATTTGAGGAGGACTTCATTATGGAATTTGTTTCCGATTTTGTTTCCGAACCGGACAATGCCGCAATCATCAAGGTCGTCGGTGTCGGCGGCGGCGGATGCAATGCGATTAACCGCATGGTCGATACCGGACTTCAGGGTGTGACCTTTATTGCTGTTAATACAGACAGACAGGCTCTCTCGAGATGCAAGGCTGAGATCAAGATTCAGCTTGGCGAAAAGATCACCGGAGGCCGTGGTGCCGGAGCTAACCCGGAGGTAGGCCAGAGAGCTGCTGAGGAGAGCATCGACGAGATCATCGCTAACATTCAGGATGCAGACATGGTATTCATCACTGCAGGAATGGGCGGCGGCACAGGTACAGGAGCTGCACCTATCATCGCTAAGGCATCAATGGACTGCGGAGCTCTTACAGTAGCTGTAGTCACAAAGCCTTTCACATTCGAAGGAAAGAAGCGCTGGAACCGCGCTGCAAAGGGTATCCAGTATCTCAGCAACTTCGTTGACTCACTCGTAGTTATCCCTAACGACAAGCTCATCGATTCGAGCGAGAAGAACACTTCAATGCTCGAGGCATTTGCAATGGCAGATGATGTACTCAGAAAGGGCGTACAGGGAATCTCCGATCTGATCTCCGAGTACGGACTCGTCAACGTAGACTTCGCAGACGTCAGAACAATCATGGAGGGCCGTGGTGTTGCTCACATGGGTGTTGGTACAGGCGAAGGCGAAGACAAGATCGAACAGGCTATCACAAACGCTGTTCACAGCCCACTGCTAGAGACATCCATCTCAGGCGCAAAGTCGATCCTGCTCTACGTTACAGGCGGATACGACATGGGAATGCTCGACATCAACACTATTGCTGACAGAGTACAGAGTGAGGCAGATGCAGATGCCAACATCATCTTCGGTGCTACAATCAGCGAGGATATGACAGACAAGATCTCCGTCACAATCATCGCTACTGACTTCGGAAGAGTCACAGAGGGTATGGAAGGAATCAACGTTGCACCTGCAGCAGAAAAGGATACTCTTGCAACTGCAAAGAGGATCACTGTTGACGGACTCGATGCTGTTGAAGTTGAACTCGACAAGCTCTTCGACGACAACGACGCTATGGCTTCAGGCAGATCAGATGATTTCGATATTCCGGAATTCCTCAAATAATCCGGGATAAAGCGATCCATACGCCAAACTATGCTGATAAGAATAACATCAGGTGATAACAGCAGGATCCGGCTTGTCAGAAAGCTCAGCACCCGCAAGGGCCGCAGCACTGAAGGGCGCTTCGCAGTAGAGGGCCGCAACCTTGTAAGGGAAGTGCTCGAGAGGGGCCTCGATGTTGACTTTATAATGATTCCTGCCGGAACCTCAGCTGATCTGCCTGATTTTGTAAAAGACTGCATAAAAGCTCCGGACATGACCGTGTGCGAGGTATCTGAGCGCGAGTTTGCATGCCTCACTGACGCAGGCGGAGGTATAGGCATGCTGGCTGTGGTAAAACAGCAGCCGTGCGGAACGGAGCTTATCGACAGATTAAGTCCGGATGACAACATTCTGGTGCTCGACCGCATCCAGGATCCCGGCAATATGGGCACTCTTATAAGGACTGCTGTCGCTGCGGGTTATAAAGCTATTATCGCCATGAGCGGCACTGTAGACATATATTCACCTAAAGTGCTGCGTGCCACTGCGGGCATGATTTTTGAGATACCCGTGGTATATGTGAGCGGCGAGGAAAGACTCAGAGAGATCCTTAAGAAATCGGGCAGACGCATTGCTGTCACTGCCGTGGACGGAGGCGTGCCATACTACGAAGAGGATCTCAGCAAAGGGATAGCTCTGATAATAGGCAACGAAGGGCGAGGTGTTTCTGATGCCATGATTAAAATGGCAGATGTTAAGGTAACTCTCCCTATGCGCGGAAGGATCGAATCTCTTAACGCGGCTGTAGCAGCGGCCATACTTATGTACGAGGCTGTACGTGGCAAATAACATATATAATCAATGCGAGGTAAGAAATGGAAAAGAACAGAGCCGATGTAATCATTTGCGGAACCAATTATGTGCTTTCCAGCGAAAAGAGCGAGGAACGCATCAAGGATATCGCTAAGATGGTGGATGAAGAGCTCAGAGCTGTAAGCAAGGCTCTCAATGTCAATCCTAATTACAAGGCTGCGGTACTGACAGCACTTAATATCGCAGAGAAGCTGATGGACAACACAGACATGATTCTCAAGCTCCAGACAGAGAACTATCAGCTGGACAACGACGTGAAGCACTACATCCAGATGTGGGAGCAGACAAAAAAGCAGGTCACAGATCTTAAAGACAAAATGTCCTCTGAGTACGACAAACAGACACAGAACACTGAAGACCAGAAGAAGCTTCAGGACAAGCTCGTAGAGATGGAGAACGCTTACTTCGACCTTCAGATGGAGAACGTCAATCTTAAGAACGAACTTAAATCCATCAAGAGACTTAACAGCGAAGATGAATTCTAAGATACTCACACTCCTCGAATTCAATAAAATACTAGCCCTTTTGCGCGGTCAGGCCGGCTCGGGGCTTGCTAAGGAGAGAATATCCCAGCTCGAGCCAATGACCAACATGCGCATGGCAAAGGATGCACTAACGGAAACTACTGAAGCGGTTTCCGTTATTGTTCATAAGGGAAGCATTCCGGTCGGAGAGATCGGAGACATCAGCAGCATAGTATCCATGGCCAGAAGGGGCCGATGCCTCAGCATGAGAGAGCTGCTGCAGGTGCGGGCGAGCATTGCAGCGTCGAGGACTGTAAAGACTTTCCTTAAAGAAGACATGCCTGAGGGGCTTTCCATAATTCCCGAGATAGCAGGGCTTCTGGATCCTGTGGTGAAGCTTGAGCACGACATTTCCGACGCCATAATCAGTGAAGATGAGATGTCAGACAACGCCTCGCCTGAGCTGAAATCCATAAGGCGCGATATGAGAAACAAAAACGATCTCATAAAGTCGAGGCTGCAGAAGATGGTAAGCTCATCCTCTGCGAAGTCGCACCTTCAGGATGCGATCGTAACGATGCGCAACGGCAGATACGTAATACCGGTCAAAAGAGAGTATATCAGCCTGTTCCCGGGCATGGTGCACGATCAGTCCTCCACGGGAGCAACTCTTTTTGTAGAGCCGCAGGCAGTGGTAACTCTCAATAACGAGCTCAGGCAGCTTGAGCTCGATGAGCAGGCTGAGATAACAAGGATACTTGAGCTCTTCAGCAGCAGAGTAGGAGAGCATCATCAGAGCCTGCGGAATGACCAGCGCCTGATGGCTGAGCTGGACTTCATAAACGCCAAGGGAAAGCTGTCCGTTATGATGGACGGCGCCGAGCCTCAGCTGAACGGGGATAATATAATAGATATAAGGACGGGTCGTCACCCGCTCATACCGGCAGACAAGGTTGTGCCTACAAATATAGAGATAGGCCGGGACTGGACTACGCTCCTCATAACCGGGCCAAACACGGGCGGCAAAACCGTAACGCTCAAAACTATTGGCCTCATGTGCCTCATGGCTCAGAGCGGTCTGCACGTTCCGGCAGACGAGACTACTAGCCTGCCTGTGCTCAACGAGATATTCGCAGATATTGGAGACGAGCAGAGCATAGAGCAGAGCCTGAGCACGTTCTCATCGCACATGAAGAATATCATAGAGATATTCAGAAGCGCCGGAGAAGGCAGCCTGGTGCTCCTTGATGAGCTTGGCGCCGGTACGGACCCTCTCGAAGGAGCTGCGCTTGGAATTGCGGAGCTCGAGAGGCTGAAGGAGGCAGGCGCGCTGGTTGCTGCAACAACTCACTATACGGAGCTCAAAAAGTACGCTCTTTCGACTCCCGGAGTAGAGAACGCTTCCATGGAGTTCAATGTAGAGACACTGTCTCCAACATATAAGCTGAGAGTAGGGCTTCCGGGCAAATCCAACGCTTTTGAGATTTCCAGGAAGCTCGGCCTCGATAAATCCATAATAGAGCGGGCGGCGGAGCTCATGGGCGAGGAGCAGCTCGAGTTCGAAGAGGCCGTAAGCAGGGTAGAAGCCGATCAGGCTGCAGCAGAGGCAAGGCTCGCAGAGGCCGGGCGAGAGAGAGAAGCTGCCCAGGAGGCCATGAGCGAAGCCGAGAAGGAGCTCGCAAAGGCGAGGGCCGAGGCTGCTAAGATAGTTGAGGATGCCCGTAAAAAGGCCGGCGTTATGCTGAGAGACGCTCAGGGAACTATTGACGAGATCGCGAGTGAGCTCAGAGACATTCAGCATAAAAAGAAGAACGCGGGGTTCAACGAAGGTCACATAGCCGGTGGAGCTGCCGAGGGCCGCAGAAAGCTCAGGCAGGCCGAGTCCGCGCTCAAGCCAGCAGATGCACCTAAGGTTGAGACCGTGCAGACAGGCAAGATGCCTGATCCGGAAGACCTCAAAGTGGGCATGAGAGTGAAGTACACCAAGCTCGATCAGACCGGAGATGTTGAGAGCCTACCGGATTCAAGAGGCAACTTCGGCATAAGACTCGGATCGATACGCATGACTGTAAACGTGAAGGATGTTGTCATAGCGGAATCCGAGCCGGCAGGCAACAAAGAGAGAAAGAAAGCCAAGTACGGCAACATGTCGTTCGGCAAAACCAAAACTGTGAGCACCGAGATCAATCTCATAGGAATGAACCTCGATGACGCCACAGAAAGGATGAACAAATATATCGACGACGCTTTCCTGGCAGGCCTCAAGACTGTTAACATCATTCACGGAAGAGGGTCTGGCATACTCAGGAAGGGACTCAGGGCAGAACTCAGGCGCAACAAGCACGTTGAGTCCTATAAGTCCGCACCTTACGATCAGGGCGGAGAGGGAAACACCATAGTCACGCTTGTCGACCGCAAATAAGCAGATAATAGAGAAAAGAGTAGAAAGATATGTTTATAGTCAGCAGGTGCCTCCTTGGATTTGACTGCAAATACAATGGCGGCAATAACAAAAATGATGAAGTCAAAGAGTTCTGCAGAACTCATGATTATGTTACAATATGCCCTGAGACAGCCGCGGGACTTGCTGTGCCGCGCGAGCCTGCCGAGATAGTTCCGATAGATGACGAATACTTCAAGGTTCTCGATAAGTCTGGAAACGATCTCACAAAAGCATTTGATGCGGGCTCGGAGCTTTCGCTCAACTCGGTGCTCGTTGAGCACGGGTCCAGAAAGCATGGCACATGCAAAATAGAAGGCGCTATTCTCAAGGCAAACAGCCCGTCGTGCGGATCCGGAGCCATCTATGACGGATCCTTCAGCGGCAAGCTTACAGGCGGAAACGGAATGTTTACAGACAAGCTCATTGACGCCTGCCTTGCAGAGAGGGCAAACGCGGATATAGAAGCGGAAAACAGAGTGTTTGCAGATGATTTCAGAATCTGCGACGAGAATCATTTTATGAAAGTGTTTGGGAAATAAGATGGTAGATTTTAAAGAACTTATAGCAGATTCAATTTACAGCGAAGAACTCGGACTTACCAGGGCAGAGATCGTGAACATGATCGAGATCCCTGCCGATGAGAAGATGGGAGATTACGCTTTCCCATGCTTCAGGCTTGCGAAGGCACTTCGCAAGGCTCCGCAGCTTATAGCTGCGGACATCGCCGCCAGAGCCGGCGATGCTGAAGCATTTGCAAAAGTAGAGAACGTTAATGCTTACGTTAACTTCTTCATCGACAGAGCGTATTTCGCAGGTGAGGTCATAGAGGAAGTAGAAAAACGCGGCGCTGACTACGGCAGGTCAAACGGAGGAGCAGGCCGCAAGGTCATAGTTGAGTACTCCTCGCCTAATATCGCAAAGCCGTTCCACATCGGACATATCAGGAGCACAGTTATAGGAAACGCTCTTTACAAGCTTTACGATGCTGTCGGTTTCGATGTAGTACGTATCAACCACCTCGGTGATTACGGCACACAGTTCGGAAAAATGATAGTTGCTTACCGCAAGTGGGGAAGCGAAGAGGAGCTCGCAAAAGAGCCTATCAAGGCCCTGCTCGGCTACTATACAAAGTTCCACGAGGAAGCAAAAGAGCATCCTGAGCTCGAAGACGAAGCAAGAGAGACTTTCGTTAAGCTCGAGGCGGGTGAACCGGCAGAGCTTGAGCTCTGGGAGAAGTTCAGAGCACTGAGCCTCGAAGAGTTCAACCGCGTATACGACATGCTCGGAATCACATTCGACTCATACGCAGGCGAGAGCTTTTACTCAGATAAGATGCCAAGATTCATCCAGGAGCTGAAGGATAAGGGCCTCCTGATCGAATCCCAGGGCGCACAGATAGTAGACCTTGAGCCATACGGACTTGGTGCAGCAATGATCACTAAATCCGACGGCTCCAGCCTTTACGTTACAAGAGACATCGCAGCAGCCGTATACCGCAAGGAGCACTATGACTTCTACAAGTGCATCTACGTTGTTGCATCGCAGCAGAACCTCCACTTCAAGCAGTGGAAAAAGGTACTCGAGCTCATGGGCTATGAGTGGGAGAAGGACTGCATTCACGTACCGTTCGGGCTTGTAAGCCTCTCTGACGGAGACGATATCAAGATGATGTCTACACGTGAGGGCAGAGTAGTATTCCTCGAAGACGTTCTCAATACTGCAGTTGCAAAGACAGCAGAGATCATGCGCGAGAAAGACGCACAGGGCGTAGACATAGACGAGGTCTCAAGGGAAGTCGGCATCGGAGCCGTTATTTTCCAGGAGCTCTCCAACAACAAGATCAAAGACTACGTGTTCTCATGGGACAAGGTCCTCAACTTCGACGGAGAGACCGGCCCATACGTTCAGTACACACACGCCAGAGCATCCAGCGTTCTCCGCAAGGCTGAGGAAGCAGGCGTAAAGGCAGATGAACTCGGAAGCATAGATACAGCATACCTCGGAAGCGACAGCGCATACACTCTCGCAAAGCTCATCTACAGAGTGCCTGAGGTAGTCGTAGAGGCAGCAGACAAATACGAACCTTCGATCCTCACACGCCATCTCGTAGATATAGCTCAGTCGTTCAACAAGTTCTATCATGACGAGCATATCCTGGTAGAAGACGAGTCCGAGAGGAATGCAAAGCTGGCTCTCGTAAAGGCTTCAAAGACAGTAATTGCAAACTGTCTGGGCCTGCTTGGCATAGCAGCACCTGAGAGAATGTAATAAGCTGAGTTCCCGGCAGAACCATCATGCTGATTTAGCGGCACTGCCGCTGGTCAGAAGAATCAATAAGGGGTGTACGGATATGAAATTATTGTTGACTACAATTGAAACTGACTGCGCGAGCACCGATCTTGCCCTTAAATCCATATACAGCGTCCTTACCGACGCTCCTATGGACGTGCAGATCAAAACCTTCGGACGCAATGATCTTTATACCGACATCTTTGAGACCATTGCAACCGGCCAGTACAACATCGTTTACTTCCACGCCAACGGCTGCAACATAAGGCAGCTGACCCGCGTTGCGGATATGGTAAAGAAGGCTATCCCGAGCATCGCTATTGTATTCGGAGGCATGGAGGTGTCGTTTGAGACGCGCGATTTCATGAAGAGAAACACCTTCGTAGATTATGTTATAAGAGGCGAGGGCGAGAGCGTTCTTTTCAACTTCATGAAGTCCGTGCTCGACTTCGATTTTGACTTCGAAAACATCGCAGGCCTCGCATACAGAGAAGGCGATCAGGTGGTAGTCAATCCGTACGATGCGCCGGTAGAGATGGAATCCCTGCCGTTTCCGTACGAGAGATTCGAGGCAGGGTCTGGCGTCATCTACTATGAGTCAGTAAGAGGCACTTCGGACAGATCTGTATACTCGCAGTTCCTTCCGAACGCAAGAGTCAGAGCGCTGAGCCTCAGCAGAGTCTGCACGGAACTCAGATACTTCCTCGCCAACGAGGCTGACCGCGTGGTATTCCTCGATAAATGGTTCAACTTCAACAGCGAGAGAGCTTACAGGATCTTTGAGTACATCATAAACAACGATAACGGCATCACATCGTTTGAGTTCAACATCGACGGTGACACACTCGACGAAGAGACCCTCAGGCTCCTCTCAGAAGCCAGAGAAGGTCAGATAATCTTCAACATAGATATAGCAAGCACAAACGCAGAAGTGCTCGCAGCATGCGGCAGGGGTGAGAACATCTATCGCCTCATGTACAATACAACAAAGCTGCTCCAGAGCGGCAGAGTCCGCACCGAGATACATGTGAAGGCAGGGCTCCCGCTCGAGACAGAAGCCATGTTCGCGAGGTCCTTCAACAAGGCGTTCGGCATGGCAGAGGGAATGCCTCTTCATATCGACAGCATGTACATGAGCAAGGGCACGGCTCTCAGGTCAAAAGCCCATAACTTCGGCTACATCTACGCTTCAGAAGCACCTTACGAGGTGATCGCAACCGGAAGCATGACTTCAGACGAGCTCCTCAGAATAAGAGCGCTCGCGCGCACCGTTGAAAGCTACATCGGAGACGGCGGTTTCAAGAAATCCTTCCCTAGGATACTGAACGACACCGGCGTAAAGCCATACGATCTCTTCAGCAGGCTAACAGCCTATATTAAGAAGAACGATCTTACAGGAAAGACCCGCAAAAAAGAACACCTTGCCCGCATACTCTTTGCGTACACGGATGCCCTTTACGAAGACCTTGCTGATCCCGTGAAGCACGAGATACTGAAAGACGTCATCTACGCCGACCTCGAGTCTATGGTAGACGAAGACGCAATGAAGAAATTCGATAAAAAAGGCTGGTACCTGGATTGAGTGATAAAAAAACCGAAGACAGAATAAGCAAATACCTTTCTCCGCGAATTCAGAACATGATGTTCGCGGAGCTTTCGCCTGAATACCTTTCGCGCACAGGCTCTCTAGACATACTCGGAGGGATTCCTGTTCCGGTTGGCTATGAAGGCAGCGATGCAAAGGGCGAGATTGACCTGAAAAACATAGTGCTCAACATGGGCAGGGTGATAGGCGGTGATCCTTACTTTGTGTACGCAGATAAATACGTGGAGTTCATAAAGCACGCAACAGGCGATAACGCAGCTCCAATGCTGGTATCCGAAGGCGCACACGCTGCAGATATGGGAGACTTCGAGGATGCGTGCATGCTCCTCAGGGGAGCTCTCCGCATGGAGCCAAAGTCAAAAGAGGCTCTGTACCTCTACGCCAGAGTCTGCAAGGAGATATACGACGAAGAAGCCGTAGACAACCTTGGCGATGAGGAGAAGACAGGTCTTTTCAAGGCGGAGTCGTCAGAGACCTTTGAGCTTCTCACCATGATCCACCCGGATTTTGCGATGGGCTATTATTTCCTCGGATATGCGTACCTCAACATGGGCCTTTACCTCAAAGCCAGGCTCACCTGGCAGGATTTCCTGAAGCATTCTGCAGGCAGCGAGCTGGAGACACACGAGATGGATGATCAGCTTCTGGCTTCACTCAGAGAGGAGATATCCGAAAGGGTGGAGGAGCTTGAGGAGCCTGTACAGATAGAGCTGGGATGCAACAAGATAATGGGCGGAGACTTTGCCGGAGGCAGGGATACGCTTGCTAAATATAAAGAAGGCAGGTATTCCGAATGGTGGCCGCTGTGGTATTATCTCGGAATCGCAGAATCATCACTGGCCAATCCTGATGAGGCGATAGCGGCATTCAAGAGGGTGCTGCAGCTTTCACCGAGCAACACAGATGCCATGGATGAGCTGGTGCATATTTATGAAGCAACAGGCGATGCCGTTAATGCAGCAAAGTACAGAAAAAAGATAGAAATTATCAATGGGTAAAATGAAATCAACTTAAAAGACGGCGGAAAAGCCGTTTTTTTATGTGTAATTATGTGCGAAATTGTTAAGCAATGATCAGATATTGTTAACTTTTTCTCGATTATGTGTTGAATTAGTGAATATCGGGCGTATAATTATTCATGGTGGCCTATAGGGCCATGATGTGCTTTATGTTTTTTAAGGAGGTATTTAAAAATGGCTGGTTTTTGGATGGGATTAGTAGGCCGTGAGTCTCTGATCGCAGCTGATGACATGTGGGGGCTTCTCGTTATAATGACGATGGGCGTTTTCTTCTCCATCTGGCTGGAGCAGAAATACGCATGGGCTTCAAAAGTATCCGGAGCTATCATCGCACTGATCATAGCTATGGTACTTGCTAACCTTGGAGTAATCCCTACTTCTTGTGTGCTTTATGATGACATTGTCTGGGGCGTTATCGTTCCGCTCGGTATCCCAATGCTCCTGCTGCAGTGCAACCTGAAGAAGATCTGGGCTGAAACGGGGCGTATGCTGGTAATATTCCTGATCGGCGCTCTCGGAACCGTAGTCGGTGCATATCTTGCTTACTTCCTGCTCAAGGGACCTTACGGAAACGCTGCGGATCTTGCAAGGGTAGCTTCGATGATGACAGGTTCATATATCGGCGGAGGCGTAAACTTCGCTGCAATGGCTTCGCAGTATGCTGCCGGTGAAGACGTAACAGCTGCTGCAACAGTAGCAGATAACCTGCTGATGGCTATCTACTTCTTCGTACTCATCTTCTTCGCAGGAAACAGCTGGTTCCGCAAGAACTTCAAGCACCCGCTGATCGAAGAAGTCGAGTCCGGCGCAGTTGATCTCGAAGAGGCAAAGACACTTGCTGCTCAGTTCTGGAGCCGCAAGGATATCTCCCTCAAGGATATCGCGATCAACATCGGATATGCTGCAACTGTAGTATGGGTCTCCCAGCTTATCGCTGGTATTTTCGGCGGATTTGAGCCGAATGGCGTATTCATGAACTTCGTAGTAAGATTCCTCGGATCACAGTATGTATGGATCACTACAATTTCCGTACTCGTTGCTACATTCATGACAAAGACTGTAAAGGAAATGCACGGATCACAGGAAATCGGTACATACTGCATCTACCTGTTCCTCTTTGTAATCGGTGTTCCTGCAAATATCTACACTGTAGTTACAAAGAGCCCGCTCTTCCTCGTACTGACAGCTATCATGGTATTCGTAAACATGATCTTCTGCTTCGGAGCAGCAA
>ODAI010666410.1_pt1 | contig 25995 bp, 25 predicted proteins | sample 1539321 | NCBI WGS metagenome assembly ODAI01 (sample SAMN02144231, study PRJEB22623) | gut metagenome | biome: sheep rumen | host: Ovis aries | place: New Zealand
ACAATAGCAGATGGTAAAAAAACTGACGAAGAGATTAAAAGAACATATGAGGTTATGAGTAGAGATATTAGTATAAAAGCAGATAAAATTCGAAGTATGATGAGGGAAAAGGCTGTTGCTAATAAGTGAAAACTTATGATAATGGGAATGGTCATGGGAACACCATGTGATCAAAAAAACAGCGAGACTTGGGGCTCGCTGTTTTTTTGATTGATTGTATAAAAAAGTACTTGCTTGGGAATAATTCCCAAGTGTATAATACAATCAGGAGGTGATCATATGTTTGAAAAATGTTCTTCAGAGATACAGGATATATTCGGATTAAGTAGAGATGATGTGAGACGTCTTGAAAATGAAGGTTTGTTAAAGCCTATAAAAAGAGGTCAAGGTAAGGCAGCTATATATGGTGAAGCCGATCTGTTTCGTCTGTTAGATATAAAGATATATCTACTTGCCGGCTACAGAATAGCTGATATGAGCAATATCATAACAGAAGATATAGATTCGGATACAAACCTAGATGAACAGATACACCTGTACAAAAAAAGAATACTGATGCTTGAATTCATCAAGGGCATGAAGGCGTACTTAAAGAGGATAAGAACACTTAGTGCCGAGCAATATAATAGCCTTATCAGTGTATCGATTAATAATAGTAATCTGTCGTCGCGTAACGCAAATGAATTCTTTGATATGATATGGGATATGTATAAGCTTTTGTTTATAGCGGATTATTTGAGCCAAAGAGCTAGCTTTAAGGAGAAAAGCGAGATAGTATCAAAGCGTGTATCAGATGCCTATATCACAGTTAAAAAGTTATACCAGGTGACAGGAAATACCAAGGGATGGGAAGAACTAAAGGTCAATATGGCAGCTATGGCTCATGAAATCGATGAAGAGGAGGTGAAAGAATTCGTTGATGAATTAGTTGACGAATATCAGCAAGACAAAGAAAAGATAATAGATGATTTTATAAGTGATTGTATAACACCAATCACAAAAAAGCTAGATGTTCAAACTGGTGATTTAGTTAGGGAGTTTTGGGAATATGTAATACGTTTTTTGATGGATTACTTCTTTGACAAGAACGAGTTGTATTGCATATTTATAAATGTTTTGAGATTCTTAGAGTAAGAAAAGTTAAGAAGAATACGACAGGAGGAAATACAGTATGAGATTTACAGATGAAGAAATAATGTTATTAGATAAACTTGCTAGCGGAGTTCTTGACGGAGTGGTTGGAGATATAATGACATGTGGAGGATACAAAACTGTGTACGTTGGAAAGTATATAAAAGACGGCATGCCAGTGTCATACAAACAAGGAGAATCGATGAGATTCTTTGATGGTAGAGAAAATGAACGTATTTCAGGAAATAGAGAGGAGAAATATTACGATACTGATGAGAAGAAACTTGAGTTTCTTCAAAAATATGGGTGGCTTATGGATGACGAAGATGTAAGAGCATATAGTGCCAAGTTTAAGACGAAATAAAGAAGAATATGTTATATGGGGATGGTTGTAAGATCAGTGGCTGTAATTTATCAAGGGGGTATATTACAGCCTCTTTTGGTAAGCGTTTAGATATGATGGATGATTTTGATTTTTGTTGTAAAAATGTGTGAGGAGGTGTAGATTGGCGGAAATTATGACGATATATATTGTGGAATATTTAACATAGATTTAAGAGAGGAGGTATCATTAGGAGCAGACGTTTTATATCTATTTTTCTGTCGTTTTGTTTAATTCTTTGTAGTATATCGATTCCGATTAAGGCTCAGCCTAATGATGAGAATGATCAAGATACGCAATATGAAATCGAACCGTATGAAGATTCTGATAATAGTGGTATTATCGAAAATTCTTCAACCATTACAGTGACAACTTATAGAACGGTTGATGATATTATACCTCGGTTTAAGTTTTCTCAAAGCGGTGGACATGGTTTTGCTGCAGAACAGGGAAATAATCTGATTGATAGAATAAAAGGCAATAATGTTTATGTTGTTGGTGATAATAATGTAAAAAATGGTCCTGATAGAATTATAAAAAGAAGGGGTGGTAGCCTCAGTTTATATTCAGGATAAATATTATAATTCCTCTTCAGCAAGTGTAAAGGCATGTTTTGATGAAAAGGGATTATTTAAGTATTTAACCAGCGATGGACTTCCGATGCAAATAGAAGTGCCAAAAGATCAGTATTCTGAGGCAGTATCAATAATGGAGGAAAGAATTCGTACTGGAAAGGTCCCTGAAGTTACAGACCCAAATGAAGCTAAGAATATTATAAGAAAAGGTAACTTGACATATGCGCAGATTAAGAATCTAGGGAAGGAGAACGAAACTATGGCGAAATACAAGATTATTTTTGAGGGTATAGAAGAGGATGAGGTTTTTGATACCTATGAGGAAGCGGATGAATATGCTCTATATATGGTTTCTTGTTATCATACGGGTGCAGAGATTTTTGAAATGAGCAATCCAGGGGATTATCCTTATGATCCAGATTATGAACCAGACTATGAGATTATAGAAGTATAAGATTGGATTTGAGTCCAATATACTAAAGAATCTGCTGTTGTTTATTTATATTGGGATAGTTGAGACGTATAATTTGTATTTCGTTTGATGGGAGGTGTCTTCATGGGCAACTATTATTGCACTAATTGTGGAGCAGATCTTGATAGTCAATCTGGATTTGATCCTAATGTTGGTTATTGGACTTGTACAAATTGTGGTAAATTTTTAAATGACCCAGACGATGAAGAAATAGATGATTATAAAAAACGATTTGAAGATGTTACATGGTTTTGTGATGGATGTGGTGCATTACTTAATAAACAGCGGGGTTTTAGGGATTGGTATAGTATTTGGAATTGTAAAAAATGCGGTTATACTAACGACATCTCGGAAGATAATATATATGAGTCAGAAGATGATTATAAAAAGAAAAAGCTGAAGAGTTATGATTGTTATTATGATAATTATTATAACTATGACGATGATGAATACGACGATGATGATGATGACGATTATGACGATGATGATGATGACGATTATGACGATGATGATGATGACGATTATGACGATGATGATGATGAAGATTATGACGATGATGACGATGATGATGATGACGATTATGACGATGATGACGATGATGATGATGAAGATTATGACGATGAAGATGATGATGAAGATGATGATGAAGATGATGATGACGATGAAGATGATGATGACGATGACGATGATGATTACGATGATGAAGATGTCGATGCTGATGCTGATGAGGAAGATAATTATTATGTAGAGAGCATAAAGAGTAATTATGAGGATAAAAGCCAATCTATTATTTACAAAGCTTTCGGTGTTTTAAAGAAAATAAGATTACCCAAGAAAGTATGGGGAGTTGTGGCGGGTTTATTGATGGCAATTTTAATCATTAGTAATATTCCGAATATGATTGCGTACATTCATAAGATAAATGCTCCGCATGTTCCGCAGGTTCCATTTGGTCCGATTGAAGTTAAAGGGAAAACTATTGATGATGTATATAATGCTTTTATAGAAGAGGGGTTTGACAATGTTATTAAAAACCCTAAGTCTAGTGGAATTCAAAAAGGTGGAATAGTTAGTGGTGTGATTATAGGTGATTCGACTAGGTATAAAAAGGGTGATACTCCTAAACAGGATGTAAAAATAGAAATTAGATATTTTAGTGAAGATAGAATATCATTAACCGATGACCTTCATGATTGGAAAAAGGAGGAATACACGCAATTGCGCGATATTTTAACTAGTAAGGGAATCAATAATATTAGCTATAAAACAAAAGTTACTGTTGAAGAAAAGCAGAAAAACCTTGTTAGTTCTTTAAAGATTAATGATATTAGTTATACTTCTGGCGAATGTTATATTCCACAGGATGCGCCAATAGTAATTGAATATTATATATGGAAAATTAAGATTGGTAGTAAGTCGTCTGAATTACAGGACAAAAAATATTCTACAGTTGTATCTGATTTAAAGAAAAAAGGTTTTACTAATATTCGATTGCAGCGTTCGGATGATTTAATAACAGGTTGGGTAAATAAGCCTGGAACAGTGAAATCTATAAGTATAGATGGAAAAAGGAATTTTAAAGCAGATACTTTTTTTGATCCGAATTCGCAGGTAACCATTGTAGTAAATACGTATAAGGGTAAGGGATATAAGGATATTACAGAAAAAGTTAAGTGATTATGCTTGAAGTTTTTGCTCAGAAGACAGGTGTGCCGGGCTTCATTTTATGTATAAAAAAGAGTTCGTGATAGAGCCAAGCATGCTATAATAAATGATAGTGAGAAGTATGTATTTATTGCATAATTGGAGAATAGTATTACATGACGTAAGCGTCTTAACACTGACACACTTCCCCTCGTATTCCCAATCTGACATAATAAATCACTATAATAAATCACGGAGGTGATTACATTTATGTCAAACAAATAAAACTACGATTGGGATGTACTGTATGATGAATATAAAACTACAGGTTTATCGATTTCTGCGTTTGCTAAGAAGAAGCATATCAGTGTCGGTACTGCGTATAGATACTTGAAGCCATATGATGAAAAATATGGTGTCCAGGAATTTATATCACTTATAATCTGAGAAGTAAATGGAGAAGATAGTGGAGAAGATAGTGGAGAAGATAGTGGAGGTGATAAAACAGGTGAATTGTCCAAGAAATTATCTGGCAAGATTTGATGTTGTTCAATTTAAAAATAATTTTGCGGATTTAATGGTTAAACTTAGTGATGAACTAGTATTTGCAGAGGAGGTTAATATTAAATATGATATGTGTGACTTTATAAAGAAAGTATTTAGACCTGGTTATTATGTGGTATGTGGCGGTTTGGTAGCTGCATTTGCAATAATAACAAAGAGATAATTAAAGGAGGATGAAATTATGACTATATATAAAACTAAGGAATATTCAGGGCATGGGAAACATAATTATTATTGGAACGAATATCGACTTGAGGGAGGAATGGTTATAAAGTATAAGTGTCACAGACGAAAATACTTTGATGGTAATGAAAATAATTGGGATTATGATGAGAGTGAAGTCGACTCATGGGATATCGATGATGATAGTATGCCAGGATGGCTTCATAATTATCTTTGATAGGATAGTCATATGAAGTATCCCGTTAGATGGAGGGGTGATAGTAAAACCTATAATCTATATTGCCATAAATGCTGTTTGGGTGTATAATGTAGTTACCCATGAATCTGAACCCTTTCTTTTTTAGAAAGCTGGCTAGCTAATCTTCTGGAATGCTATTATGAGGATTGCCCTTTGAGGTTTATAGCGGTAGGTTGTACCTATGGTTGGTCACATGCATTTGTGGGAATAAAATCATAGGAGTTTTGTTTATGGAATTAAACAGAGAAACTGCTATGCGACTTTGGGCTAAGTCCTTTGGCAAGGAGACTAAGGTTAAGGATTATACTGGTCGAATCATTGCCAAAGGTGCTTACAATGATCGCAATAGTGAATTTGGATGGAATCTTGATCATATTCTTCCGCAGAGCAAGGGTGGCAAGACCGCTGATCACAATTTGGTGTGTTGTCACATCTTGACAAATGACGAGAAGGCGGACAAGTTCCCTGGTTTTAAGGCCAATGGGAATGCGTATGAGATTGTCAAAGTTGAGAACCACTACGAGATTAGGCAAGTGGATAACAAGAAGAAAAAGACGCCTACGAAACCAGAGGAATCCGGGGTTAATTTTATGGATTCTGCAGCAGGCGTGCATTTGTTCAAGAGGCTCAAGGAGGCACAAGATAGACAGCGATTCGTCGGAACAGTTTTTATTAGGCTTAAGAAGGTTCAAACACCAGCGCTTGTGAACTTTATCTCTCGATTGTTTGAAGATGATAACATGACTTATTCGATGAAAAAAGGTCATACTCCCGAGATGTATATAACCATAAGGAATTATGATGTACCGCTTAAGGCGGATGTTCAAGCTGTGCTTGATAAATGCATCTTGCTTAATACATATATGCATAATTACTTTATACCACTCGAGTATGTTGATAAATATGATATCTTTTATCGCGTTAATTGTTATAGTAATAATCGTGAGATGTATGAGCATGCACAGGACGATGTGTTAAAAAATGAGTGTATGAGTGGTATGTATTGTCATGCTGGTAGTACATATACGAATATGTTGTATATCAGCAACTTGGTTATATGTAATACGGATGCCAAAGATGAAGTAGAAGCTGATAGACATACAGATTATGCGAAATACGATTATAGATATACTCGTCTTGAGAATAATCTTAATAAGTTGGTTGATAGAGAGGGATAATGTGAGAAGACTGGTGCGCCAGTCTGCTTTTTTGTGGAATAAAAGGAGTGCGGAATGGGGGGAGGTATGGTATAATGAAGGAGTATAATATAGGTCTCATAATAATGAAAACTGATGAAGGAGAGACGAAAGAGATGAATGTTATTAGTTTGTTCAGTGGATGTGGAGGCTTGGATCTTGGTTTCGAAAGAGCTGGATTTAGCATTCCGGTAGCCAATGAATTTGATAAAACTATTTGGGAAACTTTTAAGATAAATCATCCTGATACTCATCTTATAGAAGGAGATGTTAGACAGATAAATAAGAGTGATATGACAGAATTTATTCAAGGTGATGTTGATGGTATTATTGGCGGACCACCGTGTCAGTCATGGTCTGAAGCTGGTTCTTTAAAAGGTATTGATGATGCAAGAGGTCAGTTGTTTTTTGATTATATCCGCATTTTGAAGGAGTTTAAGCCGAAGTTTTTTTTGGCAGAGAATGTTAGCGGAATGTTGGCTGATCGACATTCTGATGCAGTAAAAAACATTATCTCAATGTTTGAAGATGCTGGATACGATGTTACTCTCGATCTTGTTAATGCAAAAGATTATGGAGTTGCCGAAGAGAGAAAGAGAGTCTTTTATATTGGTTTTAGGAAGGATTTGAAGATTAAGTTTGGATTTCCTAAAGGATCAACAAAAGAGGATGATAAGAAGATTACATTGAGAGACATTATATGGGATCTTCAAGAAACTGCAGTTCCATCAGGTGACAAGAATCATCATAATCCGAATGCCATTAATAACAATGAATATTTTACGGGAGCATATTCACCTATTTTCATGAGTCGAAATCGTGTGAAGAGCTGGGATGAGCAAGCATTTACGGTACAAGCGTCAGGAAGGCAATGTCAGCTACATCCTCAGGCCCCGAAGATGGAAAAGGTAGAAAAGAATCTTTGTAGATTCGTACCTGGAAAAGAATCTTTGTATAGAAGAATGACTATTAGAGAGGTTGCAAGAGTTCAAGGATTTCCAGATGATTTTCAATTCATATATAAAGATACTAACGATGCATATAAGATGATTGGAAATGCTGTTCCAGTTAATTTGGCTTATGAAATTGCATGTGCCATTAGGCTTTATCTTAGTGGTGAAGGCGATAAAGTTGTAGTGGATGAAGAACTAATAAAGAAAAGGGGGGTTAAGATAAAATGAGTTCGAATAGTAATGATCAAGGAAGAGCTTATGAATATGCATGGATGAGAGCGATTTATGGAGCATTGCATGAATATAGAAATACCACGATTGTTGAGAATTCGAGTCTTCAAGCAAATAAAAAGGCGTGGTCATTCATGGATGAATCAATGAAAGAAATTCTTATGAATTCTGCAGATGCTGCAGTAGGTACAGTTATAGAGTTAGAGCCTAGAATGATAGAAAAAGATGATGATATCTTGACCTTGGAATTTCAGCAAGATGGCGCTGGAATTGAGGGTGATGTGAGAGATATAGTTGTAAGAAGAGATAATATCAAGTGGGAAATAGGCTTAAGTATTAAGCATAATCATGAAGCTGTTAAACATAGTAGATTAAGTTATAAACTTGATTTTGGAAAAGAATGGTTTGATATTCCTTGCAGTATGACATATTGGGAAGCAGTAACTCCGATTTTTGATATGCTTAAAGAAGAAAAACTTAAGGGTACAAAGTGGTATGAAATCGAGAAGAAGGAAGAACTTGTTTATGTTCCACTGCTTAAAGCTTTTATGGATGAAGTCGAGAGAGCGTATGAATTAGATAAAACTATGCCTCAAAAAATGGTGGAGTATCTTATAGGTAATAAGGATTATTACAAGGTAGTAAGTATGGATAATAAAGAACTCACTATGATTCATACATTTAACATTCATGATACATTGAACAAACCGAGTAAATATAAAAAATCAGATATTGAAGTGCCAGTAGTAGAACTTCCAAATGAATTGATTGCTATTAGGTTTAAGAAAGGGAGTACAAACACGGTTGAGATGTATTTGAATAATGGATGGCAGTTGAGTTTCAGAATTCATAATGCTAGTACCATAGTTGAACCTAGCCTGAAGTTTGATGTGCAGTTTATTGGTATGCCTGTATCGATATTAAATATTGAATGTAAGTGGAGAAAGAGGTAGATGACATGAGGGAAATGTTGTTGAGTGTTAAGCCATATGTTTATGAAAAAATTGCATCTGGCACAAAGATTTTTGAACACCGTAGAAATTTCCCTAATGAGCCAATTAAAGCATATCTGTATGTTAGTAGTCCAGTATGTGCGATAAAAGGGATTATTATTCTTAAGAACAGGCATTCCTTAGCTGAGTGGAAGGAACAATTCGCAAATGATTTGGAGGCTGTTAAACGAATTGAAGAGTTTGAAGAACGCGCAAGATATGCGGTCGAAATTCATGAATTTATTGAAACTAATGAAATCCCTCTGAATAGATTAAGACAAGTGATTGATTGCTTTGTTGTTCCACAAATGTATTATTTCATCGATAACAAGCCTATAAAGAAATACTTAGATAGTAATTTGAGTAAGAATGGAAAGAGGGTTGTTCATAATTTTGAGTTGATAGAGTCGGATATGGTTTGTAGGCATTGAAAATGAGGTGGAGTATAATTAAAACCAGAGCTTAAGCATAGTGTGGTAAAATATTAGAAATAATGTTTCATCAGAAAGGAGTGAAGAATAGAAACGAATATTAACATTTTGATGTAATTTGTTTTATCTAATGAAAAAAGAAGTATTACGATTCGAGAAAGGAGAAGAATATGTTTCAAATAGAACCTAAATCGTTAAAAGAATATGTTACAGATGAGAATATAAAGATGCCTCGTTTTCAAAGATCAGAGGTTTGGAAAGAAAAACAAAAATTTGATTTGATGTTATCAATATGCAAACAGTATCCTATAGGTTCTGTTATTTTGTGTTGTGAAGTCAACAATGCGAATGGTATGACTGAAAAATGGTTGATTGATGGTAGGCAGAGATATTCAACAATTCAGCAAATATTATTATCTCCAGATTTGCTTTGGAATTGGGCTAAGAAAACATTAAAAATAAAAGATACTTCTTCTGAGGAGGAAATACGTGAGAAGTTCATTGATTACCTTGAGGTATATACAAATTATGATAAAACCGAACATGAAGATGATCCAGAAGTAATACAAGGAATAGATGAATTAAGTGAAGTGACAGATGTTGATGAAGAATCTGATGATGTTTCTCAAGGAGATAATGAGTATAATGATAGTATTCGAAATGTTAGCGACTACTCTAAGGATACTACAAAACTTCCTGTAACTGCCAAGAGCTTATTGGATGTAATGTTATTTTGCAAAAGAAACAAAAAAGGTAATAATTATGGATTAACACAAGTCTTTAATTTTGTGAAGTATATCAAGAAAGATGCGAAATTCACTAGAAATTTTATTGTTGCTGATGATTCTAGGCAAAGAATATCTGGTCAGAAAACGCGAGTTTTTGTAAATGCATATAAAGATAATTGTAGGTCACAGAGAATAGATTATAAGGATAAAGAAAATTTTTTGAATTATATTGATGATGAATATGAATTCAAAGATCAAAAAACAAGAGATAAGTATGCAAATACTGTTCTTTGTGATTGGGAAACTCTTCAACTAAAAGCTATCGGATTTTATGAATGGGCAGAAGGATTATTATCGACTTCATATATAGGTGTTATATCTGTGTCAAATGCTTCAGCGGCAGATGAACAAAAGATATTTAGCCTTATTAACTCTAATGGTACACCTTTGAATGCTGCTCAAATACTCAGTGCGAAACCAGCATGGAATGAACCAATAAGTAATTTAGGAACATCGAGACAGAATTCAATTAGACGGGTTTATAATCATTTACATAATGATGATGTTGATATTGATAGTTGTGTTAAATGGGATTTGCCAGCCTGTTTGTTTATTGAAATTAATAATGGAGATTTTTTATTCCCTTTTTCGTTGTATAAATCAGACGAAAGCAAAATCGGAAAAGCCATTACCTTAGGTTTTAAAATATTGAGTGGATTATACATTGGAAAGGTAACAAAAGATGCGTATGATGAGTTGAGTAATAATGAGCATATGAACAATTCTGATTTTTCAGATTTTGTAATTTGTCTTAATGAAATGTTATCTAAGATGGGAGGAATGTCGTATTTTCAAACATTAAGTAGTTGGAAATTGACATTGTCTTCTTTGATTGGAGAAAATGCAACTGTGTATTTTATGCTTGCCGCTTATCATATGTATGTGAAAAGTGGAAGAGCTAATGCCGGAACAAAGGCTTATCGCATTTTTGAGAAGAATCTCTTCATAGTTTTGGATAGTATAATTTTTGAATATGTACATGCTGGTTGGAGGGGATCGAGTGATTCTTTATTAGCGACCAAATTAAAAAATCTAAAAAACACATATGATAATAATAGGTTATTGGCGACACATTCTAAGGATGAATGGATAAAAATGCTTGATGAAATAATTGAGCAGGGTACTGTTTCTGGAAAAGACATAAAGTTTGATTTGATTAAGCCTCTAGTGGCTCACTATTACTGTATTATGTCGAAAAGATGTGGTGTTACTTATGAGTATACTGCTGAATTTGATCATATTATTCCTCAAAAATCATTTAATTCTAGTGGACTTAATAGAAAAGAAGTTAAGAGAGATTCTATATACAATATTGGAATGCTTCCAAAGGGGGCTAATGCATCAAAAAACGATAGAACACTCAATGAGATTAGTGATAATGAGGCTTTGGTGAATGCTGTAGTTGAATATGAAGAAATTGAGAGGGAAAGATTTGAAGAGTTTTCATCTGTCATTAATTGGGAAAAACTAAAGGCTTATAGAGGGGAAAAGATCAAAAAAGCGTTTGAAAGCGATAGAGAAAGAATTATTATTGGATAAAGTATTTATAAATAATAGTTTTTTGCGATATTTAGAAAGATCGCAGTAAATAATTTGATGTAAAGAAGCTAATAGGTGATAGTATGACAAGTATTGATAGAGAATTATTTGATAAGCTTGCTGCTGATAGAAGTGAAAGTGCGAAGACTTTTGAGAAACCTTCTATCAGGAAGGTTATGGAGAGTATTATATACAAGTACTCAGATCAGGCGCATTTTGTGTATGAATTGATTCAGAATGCAGATGATGCTAAGGCTACGAGTGCGCGGTTTATATTGATGCCTGATCGGTTGATATTCATTCATAACGGTAAGAAGCTTTTTTCAATATCTGATGTTGATAATGAAGAGGAAGACTCTGCTAAGGGCTTGCTCGGTGATTTGAATGCTATCACTTCATACGGCAATTCTATGAAGAACGAGGCCTCGATTGGTAAGTTTGGAGTTGGATTTAAGGCTGTTTTTCAGTATACGACCACGCCGTATATATACGATCCTAATATTGCATTTCGATTAGATAAGTATATCGTTCCAGTTATGCTTGATGATGAATGTAAGTATCGTAGGGATGATGAAACAGCATTTATATTCCCTTTTAATCAGCCAAGATATGGTGCGGAAGTTGCGTATAGAGATATAGGGCATAAGCTTCAAAACCTCGTGTTTCCGACTCTTTTTTTGAATAACTTGAAGAGAATCTCTTATCAGATAGGTGATGTTTCTGGTGAATATATAAAGAGCGCTTTGGAAACACGTGAGTTTGGAGAAACTCATGCTGAAAAACTTAAGATGATTAATGGCTCTGCTGACATAGAACATATGTGGCTTTTTACAAGGACGACCGAAGAAGGATATAAGTATTCGTGCGGCTTCTTGCTAGATGAACGAGGATTGTTAAAGGCTGCTGATTTCTTTGCATTTTGCTTTTTCCCAACCAAAAAGAGTACAAATCTAAGCTTCTTGATTAATGCTCCTTTTTTGCTTACTGATAGTAGAGAAGGTATAAAAGCCAATGAACCTCATAACATTCGGATGATAGAGTTGCTCTCGCATCTTGCTGCGGATAGTTTTGTATATATGAGGGATATGAGATCTGATTATGGTGAAAATCTCATCAATGACAGTCTTATATCCTTAGTTCCTTATGATACAACCAAGTTTGTGGTTAGAGATTCATATTCAGATATATCATTATTCCCTTTTTATGCCAATATATTACAGATGCTGAAGACAGAGAAGATTCTTCCAAGTTATGATCAGTACTGTTATGCACAACATGCGCATATGGCTTCTTCGCTTAAGATTACCGGATTGTTTTCGAATGAACAATTAGTGCAATTATGTGGAGATGAAGAAGCTAGATGGGTATTTCCGTCTGTCAATCTTGATGCTGTTAAGAGACTTCATAATGGTCAGTCAGATTATCTTAGACAAATAGTAGGTTCAATCTATGATACAGTAGATGATGCATTAAGAATGATTGATGCAGAATTTATCGGTAAGCAAGATTATAAGTGGTTACCGGTTCTTTATGCATTTATCGCAGAAGAAAGTGGCAGAGCGCAAAAGTATAAGTCTACACCTGTATTTTTAGATGAAGAGGGTAATCCTGTTGCGGCTTATGATAAATTAGGTCGTGCGATTTTGTTTTTGCCAGATAATACAGCAACAGGTTACACTGTAATAAACCATATTCTGTATGAAGATGAAAATACGCGTAATCTGTTACATATGCTTCAGATTTCAGTACCCGAACTGAAAGATATGGTCAATAACAAAATACTTGTTAAAGAAGAGTTAGATCCTATAGCTGACTTTAAGGTGTTGCTTGATTATTATATACAATTGATTGAACTTGGAGATGCTAGTGAATGTAATAGCTACATACATCGTTTGAAACTATATAGTTTTGTTCAAGCCATAACGGAAGATAAGGTTGAGGCTAAGTGTTGTATGGCCAAAGAGGTTTATTATCCTACAGATGATCTTACAGCTTTGTTAGAGGGAACAGGTCATGTTCTGTTTGCTGATATAGATTGTTATAAAGCTAACCTATCGCCTAAGCAATTGCATTATATGGAGCAATTTTTAAAGGATCTTGGAGTTAAGTTTTTTCTTAATCGTATTAGATGTGAGTACGCCAAGGAGGATATATATAAGGATTTTGGAAATAATTGGCATGTATCTAATCGTGAAGATATATGGTATGAGTATAGGTTAGATTGTGACGAAAGTATTGTCGAAAGAATTGTAAGCAATAAAGATTATGAATTGTCGAAGATTCTTTGGAAACAGCTTATAAGAGTATTTGAGATGCATAATTCAGCTGAGTCGATTGGTGAACCTGTACTTGGTGCGAGACATAAGTACTTTCATAGGACGTGGAATTATGAGAAGTTTAAAGGTTATGGTGATAAAGCTTTAAGGAATGGCACATGGATATTTGATAATATTGGCAATGCATGTGCTGCAAGTAAGCTATCTATTCAGGAAATAGGAAGTGATTATGATGTTAATAGTTCTGCAGCTAAGAAGCTGATCAAATACCTTCAGATAGAGGATAAACATCCTGAATACGAGAAACTTGAAGATTCCATCAGACAAAAGATAGAACTCTATGATAGTTACGAAAAAATCGGAATATATGATTTGTCAAAGGATGAGTTGGAAAGTCTTGTGAAACTAGTTAAGGATTCCAAGGGTGAATCTAAGAAGTCTGATGATGATGTTCAGATGAATGAATCATCTACAGATGTTATATTGAAGGATATCTCGAAAAGAATAAAGGATAAAAAGGAAACAGTCAATAAACTCGATGTCTTTGAAAAAGAGAAATCGAATTATGAGAATGATGATGATCAGGTGGATAATGAGGAAGTAACCAAGGCCCCTGTTGATTATGGTAAGAAGATAGAGCAGGCTAAGAAAAAATGCGAAGATGAGATAATAAAACTTGCTCAGCTTGAAGAATTAAGAGATATAGCGCACGAATCAACCAAGTATTCGTATGGATGGTTTAAAGCGCTTCTTGAATTAGAAGTGTTATCTGCTGTTGAGGAAAATGCCCATAGTAGAGAAGTATCTATATGTTTTTCAAGGATGGAAAAGGATCCTGATTCCAATAATACAAGAACAGTGATTTTAAAATATCCAGATAAAAATATACCTCAATCCATGGAGGAATTAGTAGATATTCCGATGGAAATCACACTAAGTGATGGGCAGGTTAAGAAACTTATAATCGATGCGGCAAGTGTTCATTCTTATACATTAAGAGTTAAGGTTAAGAAGAATGATTGGTTATATACGCTCGATTTTTCGGAGGTTACTCAGGTTAAAATAGTAGCGAAAAATCAGGTGTTCTTAACACAGGCACTTCTAGCAGAATTCCTAAAATTCGAGGATGATAAGTATAACTTTGGTGATGATTACAATATGAGAGATAATCTCTGCGAGAATATAGAGTTTATCTTTGGACCTCCCGGTACGGGAAAGACAACTTACCTCGCTGAAAAGATGCTTATACCGATGATTGAGAATTCTCATCGTAATAAGATACTTGTGCTTACTCCGACTAATAAGGCTGCTGATGTGTTAGTAAACAAGATTGTTAAATCGTATGGTGAGAACAGTGATTATGAAAAGTGGCTCATAAGATATGGTATTACTAACGAGGAGTCTATCGAGGAAAGTGCGATATTCCACGGTAAAGAGATAGATATCGATTTCTACAATAAGTGTGTTGTAGTTACTACAATGGCTAGATTGCCTTATGATTACTTCATAGACAAGAACGGTAACTTTAGGTATCTGAGAGATATAAAATGGGATTGTATAGTGGTTGATGAAGCGTCTATGATTCCACTTGTATATATGACATATATGTTGTATAAGATGACTCCTAAGAGCTTTATTGTTGCTGGCGATCCTTTTCAAATAGAACCTACTACGGCTGTTACTGAGTGGAAAAGCGAGAATATCTATGAGATGGTGAATCTAAAGGAGTTCTCAGAGGAGGCTGAAACTGTACCTCACAGATATGACATAAAGCTTTTGACAACTCAGTATAGAAGTGTTGAAAGTGTAGGTGAGATTTTCAGTCAATTTGCTTATGGAGGATTACTAAAGCATCATAGAGGTAATAGTGAAGCTAAGAAGCTTAATATTGAAAAGTACTTAGATTATAGCAATCTTAATATTATCAAGTTTCCTGTTAGCACTTACGAGAGTATATACAGACCAAAGAAGTTGTTGCTTAGTAATTATCATATACATTCGGCGCTTTTTGCGTATGAATTTGCAGTCTATATAGCTAAGGCTTTGGAAAGGGCTAATTCGGAAGAAAATCGGTACTCTATAGGTATTATTTCACCATATGGAGCGCAGGCTGGCTTAATTTCAAAACTCCTTCCTGCAGCTGATATCCCAGCCAATGTGGATATTTCAAGTGGAACTATTCATGGTTTTCAGGGAGATGAGTGCGACATCGTGATTGTTGTTCTAAATCCACCACCATATATCTCACAGAATAAAGAGATGTTTTTGAATAGAAAAAACATAATTAACGTTGCAATAAGTAGAGCTAGGGATTACTTGTTTGTATTAATGCCTGATGATAAGACTAAGAATGTTACATCACTTTCTTTAGTGAATCGTCTTAAGCGTTTGATTGATAAGGATCTTCATACTCTTTATTCAACTGGTGAACTGGAAAAGATGATGTTTGATGACGAAACATATCTTGAAAATAATGCATTTGCAACTGGTCATCAAGCTGTCAATGTATATGATGAGCCGGAAAAAAGGTATGAGATACGAAGTGAAGAAAAAGCGATAGATGTTCAGATTCATGGTGATGTAGAATATGCTACATTTGTTCGACTAGATGATGAAGTAAAGCATAGTGATGTGAAAAATGGTGGAACTGATGTTATTATGACTTATCTAAAAGGAAAGAGTGTAAAACACTCTAGCTTTGGCACCGGTGTTATAATAGAATGCGATGATAAGAATGTTACAGTTTCTTTTTCTGGCGAAAAGAAGTTCTTTCAATTTCCTGGTTGTTTTGAAAAATTCTTGGTTATCGAGGATGAATTATTGCGTGATAAGATGAGGTATTATATCAAAAATCAAAAGTACGTGTAATTGTAATTGGAGGTAAACTATGAGTTTGGATTTGTTTTCTTATGAGAATTTGCAGGGGAAGACTCTTAAGGAGTTGATTCCTGTGAGAGATGATTTACTTTGGGAGATTTCGGAATGGTTAAAGGGTTCGGATTTTGAAGTGTTCCCGATAAAGAAGGAGAATCTCAGTAACGGTATGGTAATTCATAGAGTCGGAAATAAAAAGACTGAATGTGAAATCTATGTTCAGAATGGTAAGAAATTTGGATGTACTATAAGGATTTGTACAAATGAGTGGACTCCTTTCTTGCATGAGATTATTGATGATGCTGAACGAGAAGTATTTCATGCTAGTTGGGTTCAGAAATCAGAATTTTTCTTGCATATATATGAACTTGAAAGTTTTTTGGAACGTCTCTCTGGTGAAAAATCAGAGCATGACGAAACATTTGCGATAAGAAAAACTGAGGCTTTATCTGATGAGGAAATTAAGAAACATGCCGACTCACTTGATATGGATTCTTTGAAGGTGATTGCTATTAATCAAAGCACAGTAAAGCCAAAAGAAGCGACTGTTTCGATTAAACAAATCCAGAGAAATGTATATATTGCTGAATATGCTAGAAGAAGAGCAGATGGAATATGTCAGCTTTGTGGTAATAGGGCACCTTTTAATAGGGCTGATGGTGAGCCATACCTTGAATCGCATCATATAGTTTGGCTCTCGGAGGGGGGTGCAGATTCTATCGATAATACTGTTGCTCTATGTCCTAATTGCCATAGAAAGATGCACGTGGTTAAGGATCCGATGGATATAGAGGTGCTTAAGGCGAAGGCTAAGAATGTAGATTGAGTAGATAATGAATAATATGAATTATAAGATGGATATATATACCGTTCAAACCATCGGCGAAGCCGATTATGGTTGTGAGGACCTGGGAACCAAAGAACCCGCTGCTTTACTTAAGCTTGTGAAGTGTTCTGAGTGCGCTAGTGATGTTAAGGATGAAGATATTAAGTGGGTTGAAGTGAGCGAGAAGATACTTGCTGAGCGTGGTATCTCAGAAGGTAAGAAGGTGTGTTTTACGGACTCTGGAGATATCCTTAAGTATGTCAGGGTTGTGGCTGCTGTGATATGTGATGATGGCAGTGCTACTGGTGAGAAGAGGATATATGCCACTGCCAGAGGCTATGGTGAGTATAAGGGCTGGTGGGAATTCCCGGGAGGGAAGATCGAGCCTGGCGAGACGCCAGCGCAGGCTTTGCGTCGCGAGATTAAGGAAGAACTGACTGTTGATATTGAGGTCGGTGAGTTGATTGCGACTATTGAGTATGATTATCCGAGCTTTCACTTGTCGATGGATTGTTTTGTGGCGAAGGTTATCGAGGGTGAACTTGTGCTTAAGGAAGCTGAGGCAGCTAGGTGGCTTAGTTGGGGTGAGCTTGATGATGTGAAGTGGTTGCCAGCGGATGAGGAGCTTATAGGGGTTATTAGGAACAGTGATAGTATTCTATGAAAGGAGGCCCTATGCCATCAACTCCAACTTATCTAAACTTCATACTAGACCAACTCTCTTTGCTTGATGGAATCACTTATCGTGCTATGATGGGTGAGTATATTCTATATTATCGAGATAAGGTACTGGGCGGGATATACGATGATCGCTTTTTAGTGAAGCCGACGAAGTCGGCTGTAGCTATGATGCCGGATGCTCCTAGGGAGCTTCCGTATGAAGGGGCGAAGGAGATGCTTCTTGTGGAGGATGTTGAGAACAGGGAGTTCTTGAGAGAACTTGTAGAGGCTATGCACGGTGAACTGCCGGCTGCCAAGAAGAAAAAGTGAGGTAATACATGTCAAAGAGTTTAATCATTTACTTTAGTCGTGCGGATGAGAATTATGCCGTAGGATATATCGATAAGGGCAATACTGAGATTGTTGCAGAGTATGTTAGAGAGCTGACGGGTGCGGATGTGTTCAAGGTGGAGCCGAAGGTTCCTTATGCGAAGGACTATAAGACGTGCATCGAGGAGGCGAAGGAGAGAATCGGACATGCGCCTATCAAGGAGGCTATTACGGATATCTCAGGTTATGATACTGTGTATGTGATGAGTCCTATATACTGGGGGACTTATGCGCCGGAGGTGGAGACTGCGCTTAAGGGACTTGACTGGAGTGGCAAGAAGGTGCGCGTCATATCTACGCATGAGGGCTCGGGGCTTGCTTCGATGCCTGCTGATGTGAAGAGGGTGTGCGTGGGTGCCGATGTGGATACTAAGGGGCTTGCGATTAAGGGGTCTAGGGCGAAGGAATCGAAGGAGAAGGTTAGAGAGTGGATAGGGGGGATATAGAAACCCCATAATATCTATTGACAAAACGCACACAATCGGTTATAATATATACAAAGGAGGTGCGTATTATGGCACAGGCAACATTTAGTGTTCGTATGGATGAATCCTTAAAAAAGCAGTTCGATACGCTCTGCTCACAGTTTGGAATGAATGCATCAACCGCTATCAATATTTTTGCAAGGGCTGTCGTATATCAGAGAAGAATCCCGTTTGATATATCAGCCCCTGATAATGAAATCACAAGAGAAGGTGCTATGCAGGCTCTTATGGCACTCCGCAAGAGTGCAGAGACAAACGGCATTCAGGATATGACTCTTGACGAAATCAATGATGAGATCGGTGCGGTAAGAGATGGGGTTAAGAAATGATTTGCTACGCAGTAATTGATACCAATATTCTTGTTTCAGCACTCTTATCTAAAAATGAATCAGCCGCAACGGTTCAGGTCATGGTTCAGCTTATTTCCAGCAGGATTACGCCCGTTTACAGCAATGAGATAATCGCTGAGTATCGTGAAGTTCTATCAAGAAAGAGATTCCGATTTCCAACAGAACAGATCAATTATCTTTTGAGTGCTATCGAAAAATTCGGCATTCTTGTTACTCCCACACCAACAGGCGTGGTTTTGCCGGATATGAAAGATCTGCCGTTTTATCCTCTTCCAGCATGAAGACTCCCACCTCTTAGGTAGGAGATGAATTGCGTTCCTTACTCACTTGACTTTCCGTTCTGTTCATGGTATAATATATTCAGTCGAATAATACAGAAAGGCTGAAACATTGTGAAATTAGATAATAATGCACATTCAGTATTCTTGCTGCACTATCACCTTGTGCTTGTGGTCAAGTATCGTAGACAGGTATTTAATGATAATATTTCAAATAGGGCAAAAGAGATATTTGAGTATATTGCACCGAATTACAATATCACTCTTGAAGAATGGAATCATGATCAAGACCATGTACACATACTTTTCAAGGCACATCCGAATACGGAAATAAGCAAGTTCATAAATGCTTACAAGAGTGCAAGCAGCAGACTTTTGAAAAAGGAGTTTCCGCAAATAAGGCAGAAACTATGGAAAGAATGTTTTTGGAGTCAGAGCTTTTGCTTGCTGACAACAGGTGGTGCGCCGATAGAAGTGATAAAGAAATATATAGAAGGTCAAGGACAAAAAGACAGAAAAAGGAAGTGAATGATGTGGCAAACAAAGCATATAAATTCAGAATCTACCCAAATGACGAGCAGAAAGTTTTGTTTGCCAAGACTTTTGGGTGTGTCAGGTTGGTATATAACCACTGGCTTGACAGAAAAATCAAACAGTATAAGGAAGATAAGACGACTGTAACATATAATGCTTGTGCAAAAGAAATGGCTGAATTGAAGAAAACAGAAGAATACGCATTCTTGAAGGAAGTAGACAGCGTGTCATTACAGCAATCGCTTCGTCATCTTGATACAGCATTTCAAAATTTCTTCAAACAGCCGAAAGTGGGATTCCCGAAATTTAAATCTAAAAAGCTTAACAAGAACAGCTATTCAACTGTATGTATCAATGACAATATAGCTATATCCGATGGATATTTGAAATTGCCTAAAGCAGGACAGGTTAGATTGAAACAGCATAGGTCTATACCAAGTTTTTACAGCTTGAAATCGGTAACGATAAGTCAGACACCAAGCGGAAAGTATTATGCAAGTGTTTTGTTTGAGTATGAAAATCAAGTACAGGAAACAGAGCCACATAACTTTTTGGGATTGGATTTCTCCATGCACGAACTGTACAAGGACAGTAACGGTGACGAACCTGCTTACCCAAGATACTACAGACAAGCCGAAAAGAAGTTAAAAAGAGAGCAAAGGAAACTATCGCTCATGCAGAAAGGCTCAAAGAACCGTGATAAACAGCGTATCAAGGTTGCCAAGCTGCATGAGAAGGTCGCAAATCAGCGCAAGGACTTTCTGCACAAACAGTCAAGACAGATAACCAATGCTTATGATTGCGTGTGTATAGAAGACCTTGACATGAAAGCAATGTCACAGGCTTTGAATTTCGGTAAATTCGTTTCAGATAACGGTTGGGGAATGTTTGTATCCTTTTTGAAGTACAAACTGGAAGAACAGGGTAAAAAACTTGTAAAGGTGGACAAATTCTTTGCAAGCAGTCAAACCTGTTCTTGCTGTGGATATGTAAACAAGGAGACAAAGAATCTCGCTGTCAGAGCGTGGGATTGCCCACAATGCACCACACATCATGATAGAGATATAAATGCTGCAATAAATATCAGAAATGAGGGTATGCGGATAGTATTTGCATGACCCAAACACAATAGAACCGTGGGACACACGGGGTTAGCTCGCTTATGCTTAGTACATCGGTACTATCGAACGAGAACCAAACCCGTTGGCGGGAAGCCCTCGCCTCTTTAGGCGGGGGAGGATGTCACGAAGTTGTCATGGAAAAGCGTTCTGACAACGCATATCTTGTCACAGGCAATCAAAAGCATTTTCCTAAAGAGCCGTTCATCGTAACTGCAAGAGAAATGATTGATGTTCTTGCTCAAACGTCAGAAACACCGAATTAATGAAGAAAAAATTGTAAAGCCTGTGATGTGCTTTTCCATTTATCTAATGTAGGTAATTGGGGTGTCTTACAGGCTTTTTGTGTAGATGATGAATAGAAAAACAAGCGACAAAAATAGGTGACTACATGAACAAAACTATCGATTTCTACAACAACCACGCGGATGCCTACGTATCTGACACGGTTGATGCTACATTTGCCGAGGTTCAGGATAAGTTCTTAGCGTACCTTGAGCCAGGCTCATATATACTTGACTTTGGGTGCGGCTCGGGTAGAGATACGAAGTACTTCCTGGGGAAGGGCTATAAGGTTGATGCGATGGATGGCTCTGAGGCGCTATGCAAGGCGGCTCGTGAGTACACGGGTATCGTAGTGTCGCACATGCTCTTTGATGAGCTTGAGGCGGATAAGAGGTATGACGGTATATGGGCGTGCGCGTCGATTCTGCACTTGCCGATGGATGATCTTAAGCGAGTGATGTGGAGGATGGTTCGTGCTGTAAAGTATGGTGGATACATATATGCTTCCTTCAAGTACGGTGAGTTCGAGGGAGAGCGCGGTGGAAGGTTCTTCACGGATTTTACCAGGGAGAAGTTCGAGGTGTTCTTGAAGGATTATCCGGGAGTTGTGATAACTGAAGCATGGATTTCTTCGGATGTTAGGCCGGGTAGGAGTGATGAGAAGTGGCTGAACTTGATTTTGAGAAGGCATGGGTATGAGATGTAGTATGGTTATCGTATGTACACGATAAAATTCACTTGATTTTATCGTGCACATACGATAAAATATAAGTAAACTATAGTGCAGATACGAAGGATTGCATTCTGGAGGTTTGTTAGATGAATCATAGTATACTTAAGACGGTTATTCTTGAACAGCATGAAGTTATTCAGGATGCCAAGATTATAGAGAGAGATTATTCTTTTGAGAAGGGTGTTAATTATGTGCTAGTAGGGCTTCGTAGGTCAGGTAAGTCTACACTTTTGTACAAGATTGCGAAGGATCTTGTCGATGGCGGATGCGATTGGTCTCAGATTGTATATGTGAACTTTGAAGATGATAGACTTCTGGGGTTTACAAGGGATGACTTTGATGACGTTGTCGAAACTGCGCATGAGTTGACAGATTCTAAGGAGATATATTATTTTTTCGATGAGATGCAGATTGTGGATGGGTGGGAACATTTTGCAAGAAGGATGGCTGATCAGAAGAAGCATGTCTATATCACCGGAAGCAACGCAAAGATGCTAAGCATGGAGATGGCTCGTGTCCTTGGTGGCAGATATATCCCGAAGATGATTATGCCTTTTTCGCTCAGCGAAGTTCTCGATTACAAGAGCATCGCTCATGATGAGGCGGCGATGCTTACTGCATCGAAGTCTGCGAAGATCAGGCGGGCATGCCTTGAATATATATCTAATGGTGGTTTTCCCGAGGTCCAGTTTCTTAAGAATAAAAGAGAGTACATCAAGAATGTGTATGATAAGGTTCTTCTCGGAGACATAATCGAGCGAGAACATGTTAAGAATACGATGGCTATTCGACTTATGATGAAGAAGATTGCTGAGACGGTTATGCACGAGGTATCTTTTAACACACTTGCTGGTAACGTCAAAGCTTCTGGTGTTAAGACGGCGACTGATTCGATGATAGAATACTCATCTCATGCCGAGAATGCTTATCTTCTGTTTCGCATGAGCAATTATGTGTCTAAGTTTGCTGAAAAAGAAAGCATCCCGAGATTCTACTTCTATGACAACGGTCTTTTGTCCCTCTTTTTAGTCGACAGAACTTCCGCCCTCCTGGAAAATGCTGTGGCAATCTACCTTAAGCGGCGATTCGAAGATGGTGTCTATTATTACAAATCAAAGCAGACTGGGATTGATATCGATTTTTATATCCCGGAAGAAGGCTTGGCTATCCAGGTGGCTTACGCCCTTGGTGATGCAAGGGAAAGAGAAGTGGGGAATCTCGTTACATTGGCTGAGAAAACAAAAGGCGTAAAGCGGCTTATAATAGTGACCCTAGAGGAAGAAGGCGTTATCGAGAGAGATGGATATGTGATAGAGATTATCCCGGTTCATAAATTCATCGCTTGTAGACGATAAAAAGGAGATTGGCTTATGAATACTAGAGAACAAGCTTTGGAATATGGGCTTTCCTTTCCTGGTACTTATCAGGATGCGCCTTTTCATGACGAGAACTGGCAGCTTGTGAGGTATAAGGGCAACAAGAAGGCTTTCTTGTGGACTTATGAGAAGGATGGCTTTATCAACCTGAATGTGAAGGTGGACCCTGTTAAGGCTTTCTTCTGGAGAGATATATACAAGTCGGTTTTACCAGGCTACCATCAGAATAAGGAGCACTGGAACACTATCATCCTCGACTGCTCTATTCCCGATGATGACATCAGGCTGATGATCGCCGAGAGCTATGATCTTATCTCTGACAGCCCCGCAAAGCGTATATATGAGGCTGTCAAGTGTATTCCTTACGGACAAGTCGCCACCTATGCGCAGGTTGCGCAGATGGCAGGAGACCGCAAGATGGCCAGAGCTGTCGGCAACGCTCTGCACAAGAATCCGGATCCTGATAACATCCCATGCTATCGTGTGGTAAATGCTAAAGGAGAGGTTGCAGGTGAATTCGCATTCGGGGGTGCGCTTAAGCAAGCTGAACTACTTATGGCTGAGGGCGTAGAGGTTGTAGATGGCAAGGTTGATCTGGAGAAGTATCAGGTCAAGTATCAGGTGAAGTGAAAAAACCATCATATGGACGAATTATTCGGCCCTTTTCGCTATAAGCCACACTTATCACACACGATTGATATTAATGATTATACAAAATCAGACTGAGATGCTATTATTCTTGTATAGTTAGAAAGGAGATGATCTTATGTCTGATTCAGTGAAAATTAGTGTGTACAAGAAGAATACCGCAAGCAATTATCTTGATGCTGCGGTAGATGTAGCGAGATGGTTGAAGAAGCAGGAAGTGAACGAGGGAGGTTATAAGCACTGGAAGATAAGCAGTGGTGATGGTTCGCAGAGCCAGGATGAACTTCTTAGGACGATGAATGATAGAAGTATATATTCGGGTGCTGCCGGAGTAGGGTTCTTCTTCATACAGCTGTACGAAGCGACTGATGACAGGTCTTATCTTGATGAAGCTATCCAGGCTGGTGAATACCTTCTGAATACTTATGATGAAGCGAATATTAAGCCGGGGCTTCACGGAGGATTGGCTGGTGAAGGCTTCTTTGCTGAGGTTCTCTATGGTAAGACTGGGGATGCAAGGTACCATGAATATGCCGTAAAGGCAGGCGATGTCATATATGATCATGCAAAGAAGGAAGGTGGATATATCCACTGGAATGGTATCCCTGACTATATGGGTGATGGCAGTGCCGCCGCTTACTGGTTATATCTCTCAAAGATCACTGGTGATAAGAAGTATATCGATCATGCGAAGGAATTCCTTGATTACATCATATCGCTAAAGCATGATAACGAGGATGGAACTGTGAATTGGAACTTCCTCGATATCCATAATTACTTTCCAGAATTGCCAGAGGGCGGGATATTGCCTAACTTTGCGCATGGCACAGCCGGTATAGTATATCTTCTTACGTTGTATTATGAAGTGGCTAAGGATGAGCGTTATCTTGAGCTTGCTAAGTCTGGCTTTGCCTTCCTAGAGAAGATAGCTATAAATGACGGCGATTCATCGATAGTGCCTTATATCTACCTTCCGCATAGCGATAAACCGTTCGATGTCTTCTATCTGAGCTTTTGTCACGGCCCTGCAGGCGATGCGATTGTTGCCAAAGAGTTATATAAGGCGACACAAGATGAGCATTATCTTTCGTTCTACAGAAGGCTTTCTAACGCCCTTGATGAAGCTGGTGTTACACACAAGAGATCTGCCGGTTATTGGAACGACTGCATATGCTGTGGTTCTGCTGGCGTATTGCTTCACTTCGTGGACGGTATTGGTCTTACGGATGATGAGTTCTACAAAACACATGCTTTAGGTGTAGCAGATAAGCTCTTGGGCGATGCATTTTCAAATGCTTTGGGTACCCGTTGGTACAACGCCTGGACCAGGGTGTTGCCGTGGAATATAGATGCCTACACAGGCCTCTTCCTTGGAAGCGCTGGAGTGGCAAGTTCACTTGTGTCTCTGTACGGTGCACTTAAGGGAAAGAAGATAACTCAGATTTTTGAGTTTGGTAGTTTTATATAGAGTAGATGTAAGAGGCTGTAAAGAGTGGTTTACAGCCTCTTTTTTTGATATAATAAGAATATCGGAGGTACTAACATGTCAAGATTAGGTTGTAAGTGTGGTCATACAATGGGAAGTTCCGAGTGTCCATCACCATATACTATTCATGTATACTATAGTGATGAGGTTGATAAAGCGCTTGCCTATAATCCACGATTGAGATTAATGGATTTTATTATGAATTGGGATGACTTGAATGATTGCGCTAAGAAGTATTCTGTAAGAACAGATGAGGTTGATAAAATTGGCGGCGCACACTCGTGACTTTAGTCGTGAGTTAGCCGCTTTTTTGAAGTTGTAGCTTGACTAATAAATGTACATATGGTATAATAAGAA
>ODAI014292943.1_pt1 | contig 25983 bp, 17 predicted proteins | sample 1539321 | NCBI WGS metagenome assembly ODAI01 (sample SAMN02144231, study PRJEB22623) | gut metagenome | biome: sheep rumen | host: Ovis aries | place: New Zealand
CTGTTGTGCTTTGTGACAAGATCCTCAATCAGGCCGCCGATATAAGCCTCATATCTCTCCAGGATGAGGCGTTCTTTTCCCTTGATTTTGTTGGCGGCATTGATGCCGGCGATCAGTCCCTGGGCGGCAGCCTCTTCGTATCCGCTGCTCCCGTTGAACTGACCTGCGCAGAAGAGTCCGTCCACCGATTTTGTCTCCAGGGACAGTTTAAGCAGGTTGGCATTGATGCAGTCATATTCGATCGCGTAGGCATTTTTTACGATCACGCAGTTTTCCAGGCCGGGTACTGTGCGGTACATTCTCTGCTGTACATCATCCGGCATGGAGGAGGACATTCCGTCGACATAGACTTCGTTTGTAAATCTGCCCTCGGGCTCGATAAAAACATGGTGTCTTCCCTTGTCGCTGAATTTGACGACTTTGTCCTCGATGGAAGGGCAGTATCTGGGTCCTGTTCCTTCTATAATTCCCGCGTAAATGGGAGAGCGGTCCAGGTTCTGGCGGATGATGTTGTGGGTCTCCTCGTTTGTGTAGGTCAGGTAGCAGGGCACCTGCTCGATCTGGACGTCTGCAGGGTCTGTGGAATAGGAGAAGGGCACCACTACGGGATCTCCGGGCTGGATCTTCATCTTTGAATAATCCAGTGTCCTGCCGTCCATTCTGGCGGGGGTTCCGGTCTTGAATCTTCTGAGAGGGATTCCCAGTCTGGTCATGGCGTCTTTGAGCCAGGTGGAGCGCTGCATGCCTCCGGGTCCCGTCTCTGTGATGGATTCACCGACCAGGCATCTGGCATTGAGATAGGTGCCGGTGCAGATGATGACTGCCTTGCAGGTATAGACGGTACCTGTCTGAATGCGGACTCCGCCGATGCGGGGTTTCTTTTTTTTCTGTTCAGGATGAGATTCCGGGTCTTCTGATAGAAAAGTTTCTTTATTTTTTAAAATATCTGTTTTTGTAAAGGAATCTGTTTTTATAAAAGCATCTGTTTTCTGTCCGGCAGCAGAAATGCTTTCTTTTTGGTAAAAAATATCCTGCTGATCCGGCTGATTTATCTGATCTGTCCGATTTGACTGATCTGTCCGATTTGACTGATCTGTCCGATTTGACTGATCTGTCTGATTTGTCTGATCCGGGGATTGTGCCTGAGCTGCTTTTCCCAGCAGGGCATCCACTTCGTCCTGAGTCAGGATATCGGTGACCTCGGACTGGCGGATGGTCAGATTTTCCTGGTTTTCCAGGACGCGGCGCATCTCTTTGGAATACTCGGCCTTGTCAGCCTGTGTGCGCAGGGAGTGAACGGCCGGTCCCTTGGAAATATTGAGCATCTTGGACTGGATAAAGGTCTTATCTATATTTTTGGCCATTTCCCCGCCCAGAGCGTCGATTTCCCGGACCAGGTGGCCCTTAGAGGATCCCCCGATGTGGGGATTGCAGGGCATCATGGCTATGCTGTCCACATTCATTGTGAATATTACTGTGTTAAGTCCCAGACGGCTGCAGGCAAGTGCAGCTTCGCAGCCCGCGTGTCCGGCTCCGATCACGCAGACGTCCGTATCAATATGATAAATCATACTCAATATCCTTCCCTGAGGATTCAGGTTATTATTTTTATTTTTCTGAGGATTCAGATAATTTTCAAATTCTTTCCTGATCATTCAGGTCACTTTCCCATGCAGAATTTGGAGAAGATTTCCTCCACGAGGTCATCCTCCACTGCCTCTCCGGTGATCCTGCCCAGGCATGTATAGGCGTTCATCAGGTCGATGGCGAAAAAGTCTTCGCTCATTCCCATCGCGATGCTCTGTCTCACGAGGGAGAGGGATTCGTAAGCCTCTCTCACGGCCTCTCTGTGGCGCAGGCTGGTGATCATGGATTCGCTCTGATGGGTGAGTTCCCCCATATGATACATCTTTTCGATCGTATGTCCAAGTTCCTCTGCTCCTTCTCCTGTCTTGAGAGAGCAGGAGAGCAGGGCATCGGCCTCGCCGAAGAAGCTGCGGACGGACTCTTCCTCCGTGACGGGAGGGAGGTCGCTCTTATTTAAGAGAAGGATGCATTTTCTGAGGGAGGGATCTTCTTTTTTCCATTTTTTCAAAAGTTCCGCGATGTCTTTATCCTCGGCGGTGATTCCCTCGGATACGTCGATCAGGTAGAGGACCAGCTCGGACTGGCTGATTGCCTCCTTTGCCCTTTCGATACCTATTTTTTCCACCCGGTCGTCTGTTTCATGGATGCCGGCCGTGTCGGTCACACGGAGCTGGATGCCCCGGATCCGGATACTCTCCTGGAGAGTATCTCGGGTCGTTCCGGCGATTTCGGTCACAATGGCTCTCTCCGTTCCTGCCAGATAATTGAGGAGAGAAGACTTGCCGGCATTGGGCCTTCCTATGATGGCTGTGCGGATTCCTTCCTTGAGGACGGCTCCCTTATCGCCGATTTCCAGAAGGCTGTCCATATCATCCAGTATTTTTTGGCAGATTCCGTCGAGACGTTCGGGATAACCGTCGAGGTCATAGCTGTCGGGGTCATCGAGGGCGGATTCGATAAATGCCATCTCGTAGAGAATAGAAGAGCGGAATCCTTTGATCTTTTCCGAGACACTTCCGCCCAGCTGGGCAAGAGCGGTCCTGCGGGCAAATTCATTCTGGGAAGAAATCAGATCCATGACAGCCTCCGCCCTGGAGAGGTCGATCCTTCCGCCCAGAAAGGCGCGTTTGGTAAATTCTCCCGGCTCGGCGAGACGGGCTCCTCCCCGCAGGATCAGGTCCAGGATCCTGTTCAGGATAAAGGTTCCTCCGTGGGAATTGATTTCAACCGTATCTTCAGTCGTATAGCTGTGAGGCGCGCGGAAAACGCTCACCATGACTTCGTCCAGGCGGGTGTGATCGTCGTCCTCGATATATCCGAAAACAATCGTATTTGAAGCGTGGGATTCCAGATTTCTGTTTCCCCCGGCGCTGACATAATAAGGGGCGCAGATCCGGATCGCGTCCGGACCGCTGACGCGGATGATTCCTATTCCGGCGGCGGACATGGCCGTGGCAACAGCGGCGATCGTATCATTTCCGGACTTATCCACATATGCGTTTTTTTCGGATTCTGTTCTCATGACTGCCGCTGTTTCCTCCTTTTTGAATTGAATATAACAGGGTGGAGGCGGCCCTGCCGCCCTCTATCCCCGACCGGCCTGTGTTCCGCCGACAGGCGGAAAGAGTCCTTACACGGGCCGTGTCATAAGAATAAAACCGCCGCCTCTGATTTATTTGAGGCGGCGGTCAATAATCTGGTCCTTTTTCATGCCTCGAAGGCAGTTTTACAGATTCAGTTCACATTTCGGGCAGCCGCGGAAACAGCCGCCTGTTGTCGTTTCACCTTTCTGTTCATCAGAACCATAAATACTTACACATGCTTGAAATACATATACATGTTTGCAGCCAAAGGATTGAGAATACAAACTGCTTCAAACCCTTACTGACTGTTACAAATAAATCTGATCAAAGCTTTTTACTGCTTTCATCATGATCATTTGTCTTCCTTCATTGTGACGATGACTTTTCTGTAGGGTTCTTCGCCCTGGCTGTAGGTCGTCACGTAGCGGTCTCCCTGCAGAGCCGAGTGGATGATCCTTCTCTCGTAAGGATTCATGGGCTCGAGGGCAACGCTGGATCTGTTCCTCTTTACCTTGCCGGCAATGTTCTTTGCCAGGTTCTCAAGAGTTTTCTTGCGGCGCTCACGATAGTTTTCCGTGTCTGCCTTGACGTGGATGTATCCTTCTACTCCCTTGTTCACAACAAGAGATACCAGATACTGCAGGGAATCCAGAGTCTGTCCTCTCTTTCCGATGAGGACGCCCATGTTTTCTCCCTTGATCTCGATGTTGAGCATTCCGCTCTCTTTTTCATAAGAGCTGGCAACTTCTGCTTCCAGATCCATTGCCTGCAGGACATCCATCAGGAAGGATTCCGCGCGCTCTTTTATTTCCGCGATCTGCTCATCCGTGAGGTTGGGAACCGCGCTTCTCTTTTTGGGAGTGAAAGCTGCCTCACTCTGGGCTGCGTTCTTTTCGCGTTCCGCCGAACGGGCTTCTTCCCTGTCAAACCTGCGCTGTCTGCGGTGGCCTCTGCCTCTTTCGCGGTTTCCGCGCTCCTGGTTTTTCTCGGAATTTTCCCTTCTGCCGGAACCCTTTTTCGAGGAAAAAGAAGCTTCCGCGGTCTCTTCGTTTTTCACTGTTTTTTCAGCGGAAGCCTGCTGTTTTTCAGCAGGAGCGGAAACAGGAGCCGCAGGGGCTGCTGCCATATTTTTGTCATCTGCAGGCGCGGTCTTTGCTGCCGCGGGCTTATTCTTTTCGGGTTCCGCCTGTTTTTTCTTTTCGTATTCTTTCTTTACAGCACCGGACGCGTTCTTTTTATTTTCTTTGCGTTCTTCTCTTCCTGTGTCTTTGGAGCGCTGCTCCTGGCTTTTCTTCTTCTCGTTCTTTCCTTTGAGAACATCGCTGATGATCGCGCTTGTATCGATCTCGGTGCTCTCCTCCATTCCCTTTTTGACGCGCGCGCGGATCTTCGCCGCCCTGGCTCCTATTCCCAGAAACCCGGTCTTTCCGGGATCGATCACCTCATATTCGAGGCGCTCACTGGGGACTGCCAGCTTCTGGCACGCCGCTGTGATAGCTTCGGAAACGGTTCTCTCTGTGACTTCAATATATTCCTGAGACATATTCGTGGATATAACCTCCCATTCACAAATATTGAACCGAATATTTGTCCTTTATTATCCTGGAGTAAGTATTATTTTTCTCCGGCTTCATTAAATCTTCTTACCATATCCGCCTTGTCGGAGAGGGAATCCTGTCTGAATTTTTTCTGTCGTCTCGACTGATTCATCTCCTCGATCTTCTTTTCCTGAGAAGGATTGAGCTTAGTGACCAGTCTGTTCTTTCTGGAGACGCCGGCAGGAGTTCTCTCGGTCCCGACGCTGCTGTCCTGGGCCTTTTCTTTTCTCTTTTCTGCCTTTTCCTTTGCCTTCTCGCTGTTCTTTTCGATCATGGCATCGACGTCCATTTTATCAATGTGCTTATTGATAAAAATCTGCTGGACAATACGGACAATCGCGCCGAAGATCCAGTAGAGTCCCATGCCGCTCGGAAGTGAGAAGCAGAAGACCGCGGACATAGCGGGCATCATGATATTCATGCTCTTCATGGTATTGGCGGTCTGATCGTTGGGGTCTGATTCCGCCTGGGGCATCAGCTTGACGTTGAGCCACTGTGTGAAGGCAGCAAGAAGCGGGATGATCAGGGCAACCGCGATCATCACTCCGCCCTGTTTCATGATATTAGAGGGAGATTCCGCGATATTGAGGCCGAGGAAGTTGTTGTACTGGTTGAGCTTGGCAGTCGTAGCCGTAATATCTCCCTGCAGAGAGGAAGCCTTTTCTGCCAGAGTCGCCCAATCCGCTTTCTGGAACTTGTTGAGGACATCGACCAGAGTGTTTTTGATAAAAGTGACATCTCCGCTCGTGAAGCTCTCACTGGTAAAGCGCTTGGCAAACTGGGAAACAGCTGAGAAGATGTATTTTCCTTCGCTGTCCTGGGCTGTCAGGATCGCTCCTGTGGGGTCAAGTTTATAGAGATTCTCTACAAGGGGAGAGAATGCCTCTTTGACCAGAGGAAGATAGGCGGGAATATTGTAAAACACGCGATAGAGGGCAAACAGGATGGGCATCTGGATCAGGAGCTGAACACAGCTGCCTGTCGCGGAAACGCCGTATTTATCATAGACCTGTTTGATTTCTTCCTGCTGGGCCGCCATGGAGGCCTCATCTTTTCTTCCCTGATATTTCTTCTGGATTTTCTTGATCTCAGGCTGCATTTTCCTCTGAAGCTTGGAAAATTTCTGCTGACGGATAGTCAGAGGCAGCATTGCCATATAGATCAGGATCGTCATGATAATGATGGAAAGGCCTATGTTGGGAAGACCGATCTTACCCAGTACATAGAAAATTCCGTTCATGATAATACCGATGAGCTCGGCAATGGGACCGATAATAAATGTTGTGGATTTTGTCAAAAACATGGAAGCTGTACATCCTCCTTATTTCACTTGCCGCGGAAGGATTCCCCGGCAATATGAAAAATTTTGCCGGAAATTCTCATAAAGTTCCGGCCTTGTCATGTGAGTGTCATTACAGATAATCAATCAGTGTATCTTTTTGTATTCTTTTGCGGGTTTTTCTTTCACGCTGCGGATTCTATTTTCACCTTTTGAATCTTTTATTTGAATCCTATTATTTAATTTGAACCCTGTTATTTAATTTCTTTTTTCACGGAACGGGATCAAAGCCCCCGCTCGAGAGAGGATTGCAGCGGAGAATTCTCCACGCGGCGAGAGCCCCTCCTTTCAGAGCGCCGTATTTTTCCACCGCCTCCAGTCCATACTGGGAGCAGGAGGGAATATAGGGGCATTTCGTCCCTTTCATGGGAGAAATATATCTCTGATACATCTTGATCGATTTGATCATCACTTTTTTCATTTTCAGATTTTCAATCTTTCCGATATGCCTCTCATCATAGGGGGCATTCTAAAGAGAAATAGGCGTAAAACGTTTTCTCTGTCTCTTTTAATCGGATGGTCTCATGATCCCGGCTTTGCGGAATCGGATGGTCTGATGATCCCGGCTTTGCGGGCCAGACGCAGAAAAGAATCTTCTATTATAAAGAATCCTGTTTCCTTTGCCCTGACACGAGCTACGATGACGATGTCATATCCGTCGGACAGCTCATGTTCATGGAGCCGGCAGGTCTCTCTGATCAGCCTTGTGACGCGATGGCGGACAACACTATTTCCCACCTTCTTACTGACGGAAATCCCGATCCTGTTCTTTCCCAGTCCGTTACCGCACAAATAGAGGACGAGGTACTTGTTTACAAAAGATTTTCCGGTATTATAGCAATTTTTAAAATCCGAGTTCTTCTTCAGAGATTCCATAATTTAATAAGATTGTCATTCTGAAAAGCCAATTTCTTTATAATATTTCATTCTGTGCACAAAGAGTCATGCTGTACTCAGCATGACTCTTCTGCTTTCCATCCGGTTCGGTTTCCGGATCCACCGGTCAGACTGCAATCTGCTTTCTGCCTTTGCGCCTGCGGGCGGACAGAACCTTTCTGCCTCCCTTGGTGCTCATTCTGGATCTGAAGCCATGCACTTTTGCGCGCTGTCTTTTCTTGGGCTGAAATGTCATCTTTGCCATTTATATATCCTCCTTGTAAAGAATTAATTGTGAAATGATCTGCGCACTTTACTGTACCGGGTGCGGTTCCGGCAGATAGTCTCATATCATCCTCTGCACCCTGAAATCATGTGACGGCTGCTCCGGCACTTCCAAAAAGGTGCTGATATGGTTGCTGTTTCGGGAAAAACCACATGTGTGGACACTTTCCCCAGTAAAGGCATTAACAGCAAAATTATATAAAACAAGCTTATTATCGTCAAGAATTTTTTTCGCCACTTCTTCTTTTTATATGGAAGACTTTTATCCACACTTGTAAACATCTTTTATCCACACTGATTCCACACTAAAATGTGGATAACGTGAAAAACAGCTTATTTTCCGCACGGATATTCGATACAAGATATGGAATTAAAAAATTTTTCCTGACAAAATATTGTGTCAAAAAAGTTATCCACATTTCCCCATTATCTGTATTTAAACATTTCCACTTATCCACAAATTGTGCATAACTTGTGGATAACTGATCCTTTTCCCCGTATATTTGTGGAAAATGGCGCTACTTTACACATGTTTAGAATGAGGATAACTCATATTTGGGTTTTTGTGGATTACTCTGATTCTTTTAGACAAAAAAGATATTCACAAAGTTATTCACAAAATGTGGATAAACCGGCTGGTTTGAAGTTTCACCCTTTTTATTATATGATTGTTACCTGAATCAATTTCTATTAAAATGACTTATTTTTTGTTATTTCTGCCACAGGACGGTAATGAATATGAATGAAGAAATCATCAGAGAGAGATGGACATGGATCAAAGAGCATATCCGCAACGAATATCGTCTGTCCAATATCTCCTATACGACCTGGATCGCGAATCTGGAGATTGCGGATATTCGCGATCATGTGGTTTATATCCGGATTCCCTCCGATAAGCCCATCATGCTGGATTACATCATCAACAATTACAAGGTGTTTTTCCAGATCACAATCACTGAAATGCTCGATGAGAACTATGATGTCGAGTTTCTTCTGATGGAGCAGGAAGCGAAGGAGGAGCCGGAGGCTGAAGCAAAGCCCGGGCTTGACTCTCATCAGATCGAGAGCGCGAATCTGAACGCGAAATACCGCTTCGACACCTTTATCGTCGGCAGCAACAACAAGTTCGCGCAGTCCGCCTGCGTGGCCGTTGCCGAATCGCCGGGAAATACTTACAATCCTCTTTTTCTCTACGGAGGAGCCGGACTGGGCAAGACCCACCTGATGCATTCCATCGGCCACTATATCCTGGAAAAGAATCCTTCCAAGCGGGTCCTGTACGTGACCAGCGAGCAGTTCACCAATGAAGTGATCGAGTCCATCCGAGGAGGAAATGCCACGTCCATGGCCAGACTTCGGGACAAGTACAGGAAGGTCGATGTTCTTTTGATCGACGATATCCAATTTATAATAGGAAAAGAGTCCACACAGGAGGAGTTTTTCCACACTTTTAACGAGCTGCATCAGGCAGGAAAACAGATCGTTCTGTCCTCCGACCGTCCACCCCGCGAGATGGAAACTCTCGATGAGAGGTTCCGCTCCCGTTTCGAATGGGGACTGATCGCGGACATCCAGCCTCCGGATTATGAGACCCGGATGGCTATTCTGCGCAAGAACGCGGAAATCACAGGCCGGCATCTGGACGATGAGATCCTTGAATATGTAGCGACCAATATCAAATCCAATATCCGTGAGCTGGAGGGTGCCTTCAACAAGATCATCGCCTACTCCAGGCTCAACAATGTGGACGCCAACCTGACCAACGCCAGGGAAGCTCTCAAGGACATGATCGATCCGGACAGACAGAATATCATCACACCTGATATGATCCTGCGCGTGGTCTGTGAACATTATGATGTCAGGGCAGCCAACATCATCTCCCGCAAAAAGAACGCCGCCCTGGTCGTCCCCCGGCAGGTCATCATGTATATCTGCCGGGAATACACGGACGCCACCCTGGAAACGATCGCGAAACTGCTGGGTAAAAAGGACCATTCCACCGTCATACACGGTGTGGATAAAATAAAAAATGAGCTTGTTACCAACGGTGAATTGCGTGGAAATGTCGATGTGATCCTCAAGAAACTGAATATCACACAGGGATGATCGAAGTCATGAAGAGTGGATAAAAACAGGGTTATCCAACCCTTCTCAACACCGTTTTGAACACCCAAAGATTGTATTTTTCCGCATAAAACAGTATAATATTAGAGGTTATGCACATTTCCACAGCTTCTACTATGTACTACTACGATCTAACATTTTTATGATAGACCACACCGGATTTTTTTTATTCAAACCCGACCGGGACCTGTTATGAACATTCAGGCATCCTGCCCGATTTTTTCGAGGCTGTTGTTGTCAGATGGCTGCGCTCTACCTTTGATCTTGTGTATTGATAATGACTGATGCAAAACACAGATATGGAAGCGCTTCTTTTGTGTTCATAAGAACAGAAATCCTGACTGATTTCGAGGCTGTGCAGCACGATCAGGGTGAGGTCATCATCTGTTCTATTACTTGTAATCATTTAAAGCGAGGAATAATCATTTCATGAAAATCAGAATTTCCAAAGAAAACCTTATGAAGGCAATTCAGATCGTATCCAGGGCGGTGTCCGGGAAAACGACCATGTCTATCCTTCAGTGCATTATGATCAATGCCTCAGGTACGGAAATCTGCCTGATCGCCAATGATATGGAGCTGGGAATCCAGACAGTGGCGCAGGGCGTTATTCTGGAAAGGGGCATGATCGCTGTCGACGCGCAGATCTTTTCCAATATCATCCGAAAGCTTCCCGACAGTGATGTCTCGATCGAAACATCCGGTGAGAAGGTCATGGTCAACTGCGAAAATGCCAGGTTCGCCATTCTTGGAAGAGACGGAAATGACTTCGCTTTCCTTCCCGAAATCGACCGGTCCGTCGGAATCCGCCTCTCGCAGTACACTCTTCGCGATATGATCACCAGGACGATCTTCTCCATTTCCGGAAATGAGAGCAACGGCATGATGACCGGCGAGCTGATGGAGATCATGGATCAGCATATCCGCATGGTGGCTCTGGACGGACACAGGATCGCGACCAGAAAAGCGGAGCTCAGGGAGCCCTACGAGAATCGCAAGATCATTATTCCGGGCAAAACTCTTCAGGAAATCAGCAAGATCCTGGGAGGAGACACAGAGAAGGATGTGGATATCTTTTTCACCGACAAGCATGTCCTCTTTACATTTGACGACACTATTGTTGTCTCCCGCCTGATCGAGGGCGAATACTATAAAATCGACAAGATGCTGTCGAGCAATTACAAGACCAGGATCATCTGCCGGCGCAGAGAGCTTCTGGACTGCCTCGACAGAGCGACTCTCCTTGTCAAGGAGGAAGACAAAAAGCCGGTCATTATCATGATCCGGGAAGATGAGATGGAGCTCAGGATCAACACCGCGATCGGAAGCATGGATGAGACAGTGGCGATCCGCCGCGAGGGAGAGGATTTCAACATCGGATTTAATCCCAAGTTCCTGATCGAAGCGCTGCGCGCCATCGATGAGGAAGAGGTCACCATGTACATGCTGAGCCCCAAGGCTCCCTGCTTTATCAGGGACGCGGAGGATATGTACTGCTACCTGATCCTGCCCGTGAACTTTATCACGATTGACTAAAGATACAGAAATCGCGGGATCCTGTCCACAGTGAAGAGTTTTTCCCTTTTTGCGCGCGTATCCCGCGGCAGAAGTCACGGGTATTTCGCGGTGAAGAATAAAACCGGAAAAATAATTTAAGCCAAAAAAAGAATCAAACCATTTGTAAAGCCTGAAAAACAGGCTTTGGGAGAGTAATGAACAGAGAAATAACCATCAGCGATGAATTTATCAGGCTCGGGCAGGCACTCAAGCTGGCGGGCATCGCCCAGACCGGGATCGAGGCAAAGATCATGGTCACTTCCGGCGGGGTGAAAGTGAACGGAGAGACCGAGACGCGCCGGGGCAGAAAGCTCCGGGACGGTGACAGAGTCGAGGCAGAAGGCGGCGCTTTTACAGTCCGCGGAGGAATGGCCTGACGGGGCTAAATATTTATGTATATCAGCAGTCTTGAATTGGCGGATTTCAGGAATATCGCCTCCCTGCACATGGATTTTTCTCAAGGGACCAACATTCTCTACGGGGAGAACGCGCAGGGAAAGACCAACATTCTGGAATCCCTGTATATGATTTCAACCACAAAATCCCACCGCGGTGTCCGGGATAAGGACATGATCCGTTTCGGGATGGAGGAATCGCATATCCGCAGTCTGATCATGAAGGGCGGGATCGATTACCGCGTAGACATGCATCTGCGGAAAAATAAATCCAAGGGCATCGCGATCAACGGACAGAGGATCCGGAAGGCTTCCGAGCTGATCGGTCTTTTGCATATCGTGTTTTTTTCTCCGGAGGATCTGGGCATCGTCAAGAACGGTCCCGCGGAGAGAAGACGTTTCATGGATATGGAGCTCTGTCAGCTGAATGCCAATTATCTCCATGATCTCAATCAGTACAACAAGACAGTGGAGAACAGAAACAGGCTTCTGAGGGACATCTATATGTTCCCGGATCTGGGAGATACGCTTGAAATCTGGGACGCCCAGCTTATCAATTACGGAAGAAGAATCATATCGGAGAGAAATAAATTTATTGAGGATCTGAACGGGATCGTCGGGGAAATCCACGGAAAACTGTCCGGAAACAGGGAGCATCTTGTCCTCAGATATGAGCCCAATGTTTCGGAGGAGGAATTTGAAGACAAGCTGCGCCGCTCCAGGGACAGGGATATCCACATGAAGACGACTTCCGTCGGCCCGCACAGAGACGATTTTTCGTTTATGGATGGTGAGACGGACCTTCGCAGGTACGGTTCCCAGGGCCAGCAGAGGACCTGTGCTCTTTCCCTGAAACTCTCCGAGATCGATCTGGTCAGAAAAGTCATCGGTCACCAGCCGGTGCTGATGCTGGACGATGTCCTGTCCGAACTGGACAGCGGAAGGCAGAACTATCTGCTGAGCGCGATCGGAGGAATCCAGACTTTCATCACATGCACGGGTCTGGATGAATTTGTGAATAATCGCTTTAAAATCGACCAGATTTTCAGAATCGAGAACGGAGCATGCGTGGAGAAGTCGGATGCTCCGGCATTATGATGTTTATGAACAGGTGAATTACGGGGTGTATATGCCGAAAAAGAGAGAATCATTCATGGATAACGAACAGGAAAACAGGGAAAATACAATCCTCGGAAATAATGATTTGCCGGTTGAACTGACAGTAGGGGAAGATGACGGATCCTATAAACTCAGTTTCAGCGAGAATGATAAAGAGTATCCGGACGACAATGTCAAGGATACGACGGAAGTCGGAGATTACAATCCCGACGCTATTCAGGTGCTGGAAGGACTGGAGGCAGTCCGCAAGCGTCCGGGAATGTATATAGGCACGACTTCCTCAAGAGGCCTTCATCATCTGGTTTACGAGATCGTCGATAACTCTGTCGATGAAGCCCTGGCGGGATTCTGCACAGAGATCACGGTCATCATCCACAAGGACAATTCCATCACTGTGTCGGACAACGGCCGGGGAATTCCTGTCGGAATCAACCACAAGACGGGTAGAAACGCCGTCGATCTGGTCTTCACTGAGCTGCACGCCGGCGGAAAATTCGGCGGAGGCGGTTATAAGGTCTCCGGCGGTCTTCATGGTGTGGGCGCTTCTGTTGTAAATGCCCTCTCCGAGTGGCTGGATGTGGTGATCCATCAGGGAGGAAAGGTCTACAGGGAGAGCTTTTCCAGAGGAAAAACTATTGTTCCTCTGGCTGAGATTGGAGTCTGCAGCGAGGAAGAGACAGGGACCAGGGTGACATTTATTCCCGATCCTCTGATCTTTACCGAGACGACCGTATTTGACTACGATGTGCTCAGGCAGAGAATGAGGGAGATGGCTTTCCTGACCAGAGGCCTCCGGATCACTCTGCGCGATGAGAGAAACGACGAACATCATTTGCCCCAGGAGCAGTCCTTCTGCTATGAGGGCGGAATCCGCGAATTTGTCACCTATCTGAACCACAGCAAGACTCCCCTCTACGACACAGTCATGTACTTTGAGGGAACGAAAAACAATGTGTATGTGGAAGTGGCGATGCAGCACAACGACAGCTATACCGACAGCGAGTATAGTTTTGTCAACAATATCAATACGCCCGAGGGAGGCATGCATCTGGTCGGTTTCCGCAACGCGGTGACCAAGACCTTCAATGAGTATGCCCGCAAAAATAAGATCCTCAAGGACGGAGACCAGAATCTGACCGGCGAGGATATCAGGGAAGGGATCACGGCGATCATCAGCGTCAAGATCGAGGATCCCCAGTTTGAGGGACAGACCAAGCAGAAGCTGGGAAATGCCGAGGCCAGGGGAGCCACAGACAGTATCGTCTCCGAACAGCTGACCTATTTCCTTGAGCAGAATCCGGCAATCGCCAAAAAAATCTGCGAAAAGTCGATTTTGTCCCAGCGCGCGAGAGAAGCTGCCAGAAAGGCCAGGGACCTCTCCCGCCGCAAGACGGCCCTCGATTCCATGAGCCTTCCCGGAAAACTGGCGGACTGCTCCGACAAGGATCCCAAGAACTGTGAGATTTTCCTGGTCGAGGGAGATTCGGCAGGAGGCAGCGCCAAGTCCGCCCGCAGCCGCGCGACCCAGGCGATCCTTCCCCTGAGAGGCAAGATCCTCAACGTGGAGAAGGCCCGGGAGGACAAGATCTATGCCAATGAGGAAATCAAGGCCATGATCACAGCCTTCGGAACGGGGATTCATAACGATTTTGATATTACCAAGCTGCGCTACGACAAGATCATCATCATGACGGATGCCGATGTCGACGGCGCGCATATCGATACATTGATGCTGACCTTCCTTTACCGCTTTATGCCCGAGCTGATCCGGCAGGGACACGTCTATCTGGCCATGCCTCCCCTGTTCAAGCTCGAGAAGAACAAGAAGATCTGGTATGCCTACAGCGATGAGGAACTCTCCAGGATCCTGGATGAAGTCGGAAGGGACCAGAACAACAGGATCCAGCGCTACAAGGGACTGGGCGAGATGGATCCCGAGCAGCTCTGGGAGACGACCATGGATCCGGCCAGGAGAGTGCTCAAGAGGGTGCAGTTCAACGAGGAGACAGAGTCCGAAATAGACCTTACCTTTACGATCCTGATGGGAGATAAGGTGGAGCCCAGAAGGGACTTTATAGAAAAGAACGCGAAATTCGTGAAAAACCTGGATATCTGACCAGGAAAACCAGGAATATGGGTTTTGTCATTTTTGTACTTTAAGACTGACATATTAGATTGATATATAAGATTGACATTTTCCGGTTTGAGATTGATTTTTCCACTTTAAGATTGATAAAAATAGTATTTGCTGCGGAGAATTGATTTCCGGGCTCCGAAAGGGACAGAATGGACGAAACTATTTTTGATCGTGTACAGGAAGTAGACCTGAAAAAAACAATGGAGAGCTCTTATATAGACTACGCCATGAGCGTCATCGCCCAGAGAGCTCTTCCTGATGTGCGGGACGGCCTGAAGCCCGTTCAGCGCAGGATTTTGTATGCGATGAGCGAGCTGAACAATGGTCCTGACAAGCCGCACAGGAAATGCGCGCGTATCGTCGGTGATACAATGGGTAAATATCACCCCCACGGCGACAGTTCTATCTACGGCTCACTGGTAAACATGGCCCAGCCCTGGTCCATGCGCTACACGCTGGTGGACGGTCACGGAAACTTCGGCAGCGTGGACGGCGACGGAGCCGCGGCCATGAGATATACCGAGGCAAGGCTGACCAGGATTTCCATGGAGATGCTGGCGGATATCAATAAGGACACGGTCACTTTCGTGCCCAACTTTGATGAGACAGAGAAAGAGCCTTCTGTTCTTCCCAGCCGTTTCCCCAACCTGCTGGTCAACGGCACGACGGGTATTGCCGTCGGTATGGCGACCAATATCCCTCCCCACAACCTCAGGGAGGTCGTTGCGGGTGTCACGAAGATCATAGACAACCAGATTGAAGAGGACAGGGATACGGAATTGTCCGAGCTCCTTTCGATCATCAAGGCGCCGGATTTTCCCACCGGCGGTATTATCATGGGCACATCCGGAGCCATGCAGGCCTATATGACCGGCAGAGGCAAGGTGGTGACCCGCGCGGTGACGGACATCGAGGCCATGCCCAACGGAAAGCACCGCATCATCGTGACGGAACTTCCCTATCTGGTCAACAAGGCCAACCTGATCCAGAAGATCGCGAATCTGGTCAAGGACAAGAAAATTGAAGGAATCACAGATCTGCGCGACGAATCCGACAGAGAGGGAATGCGCGTTGTCATTGAGCTGAAACACGACGCCAATCCGAATATAGTTCTGAACAGGCTCTTTAAGCACACGCAGATGCAGGATACTTTCGGTATCACTATGCTGGCGCTTGTCAACAATGAGCCCAAGATCATGAACCTTCTCCAGATGCTGAATTATTATCTGGACCACCAGAAGGATGTCGTGACCCGCCGTACTCGCTACGATCTCAATAAGGCCGAGGAGAGAGACCACATCTTGCAGGGTCTGCTCATCGCCCTTGACAATATCGACGAAGTCGTCAGGATCATCAGGGAAAGTCCCAATGTCCAGACGGCCAAATCCCGTCTGATCGAGAGATTCGGGCTGGATGACGTCCAGGCACAGGCAATCGTGGACATGCGTCTGCGGGCTCTGACAGGTCTGGAAAGGGAGAAGCTGGAGAAGGAGCATGAGGATCTGATGCTCAGGATCGCAGAACTCAAGTCAATTCTCGCGGATCCCAAGAAGCTTCTCGCCGTGATCAAAGAAGAGATGAATATCATCGCCGATAAGTTCGGCGACGAGCGCAGAAGCCGCATTGAGGCGGACGCGGGAGACTTTGATGTCGAAGATCTGATCAAAAATGAAAATGTCGTCATCGCCATGACTTCCCTTGGTTACATCAAGAGGATGACAGAGGACAATTTCAAGGTCCAGGGCCGCGGCGGCCGGGGAATCAAGGGCATACAGACGCTCGACAACGATTATATTGAAGATCTTCTGATGACCAGGACGCATGATTACATCATGTTCTTCACCAATATGGGAAGAGCTTACCGTCTCAAGGCATATAAAATACCCGAGGCCAAAAGGGCTTCCCGGGGCACTGCGATCGTAAATCTGCTCAACCTCATGCCCGAGGAAAAAGTGACCGCCATCATCCCGATCATGGACGAGAGCGGAGAGAGAAATAATCTCTTTATGGCTACGCGGAGAGGAACCGTGAAAAAGACGCCTCTGAGCGCCTTCTCCAATATCCGGTCCGCCGGCATTATAGCAATCAGTCTGCGGGAGGGAGATGAACTCATCGACGTCAAGCAGACCAATGCCGACAATGATATTTTCCTGGTCTCAAAGAAGGGCATGTGCATCCGGTTTAAGGAGACAGATGCGCGCGAAATGGGCCGTTCGGCTGCCGGTGTCAGAGGAATGAACCTGGATGAGGACGACGAAGTGGTCGCCATGCAGATCGATACCCAGGGCGATTCAATCCTCTTTGCCACCGAAAACGGCATGGGCAAGCGCACGATGCTGGATGAATTCAGGATTCAGACAAGGGGCGGAAAGGGCCTCAAATGCTACCAGATCACTCAGAAGACAGGATATCTGATCGGTGCCAAGGCAGTCACTGAAGAGCATGAGATCATGATGATCAATACAGCCGGAATCATTATCCAGCTGAGGGCAAGTGATTTTAATCCGATCGGAAGGATCACATCCGGTGTCAAGATGATGAACCTGGATGAGGGAGTGAAGGTGGTCCAGATCGCCAAGGTCCGGGAAAGTGTGACAGAGGAAGAATCTGAAAAACCGGAGTCCGGAGTTGAAGGAACAGAGATTGGCGAGCCTGAAGAGGATGGATTCGCCGATGACAGCTCTTCCGATGATGACAGTTCGGAAGAATAAATAAAGAGGTTATCATGTGACTGTTCATTTTTGTGATGGACAGTCACATTTTTAAATGGAATGCGGGAATCGTTGCAAAAAATGTACAAAAGAAAGGGAATTTAAACTTGCTACATTGGTAATTATTGCATAAAATATATAGTACAGATGCTACAGATGCAGTTTACATTCATTTTCAAAGGGATATTGAGGGAAAATATTCCGATGAATTTACAAATCCGGCAAAGGAGGAACCATTTATGTCTAAGAAAGTTGTTATCGCGGGTGCATGCCGTACAGCCATCGGTAAGATGGGCGGAGGCCTTTCCACCACTCCTGCTACAGAGCTTGGCGCAATCGTAGTCAAGGAAGCTCTGAAGCGCGCGAATGTACCCGCTGATCAGGTTGATGAAGTTATCATGGGATGTGTTATCCAGGCTTCTCAGGGACAGAATGTGGCACGTCAGTGCTCCATCAAGGCCGGTATTCCGGTTGAAGTTCCCGCTGTTACCATCAATGTCGTCTGTGGTTCCGGTCTGAATGCCATCAACATGGCTGCAGAGATGATCAAGTCCGGCGATGCTGATATCGTAGTCGCAGGTGGAACTGAGAACATGTCCATGGCTCCCTTCGCTCTTGAGAAGGGCCGTTTCGGTTATCGTATGAACAATGGTGTTCTGGTTGACACCATGATCAAGGATGCTCTTTGGGATGCATTCAACGATTATCACATGATCCGCACTGCTGACAATGTAGCTGAAGAGTGGCATCTGACACGTGAAGAGCTGGATGAGTTTGCTGCAAACAGCCAACAGAAGGCAGTTCAGGCTCAGGAGAACGGCTGGTTCGACAGCCAGATCGTTCCCGTAGAAGTCAAGCAGAAAAAGAAAACCGTTATCTTTGATAAGGATGAAGGCCCTCGTCCCGGCACAACTGCTGAGAGCCTTGCAGGACTTCGCCCCATCAACAAGGACGGTGTTGTCACAGCAGGTAACGCTTCCGGTATCAACGACGGCGCTGCTGCAGTCGTAGTTATGAGCGAAGAGAAGGCTAAAGAGCTCGGTGTCAAGGCACAGGTTGAGTGGCTCGGCGGCTGCCTGGGCGGCGTAGATCCCCGCATCATGGGTGTAGGCCCTGTTGCTGCTACCAGGAAGCTCTTCAAGAGACTGGACATGACCATCGATGATATCGACTGCATCGAGGCAAACGAAGCTTTCGCAGCTCAGTCTGTCGCTGTCGCGAAAGAACTGAATTTCCCTGCTGAGAAGCTGAATCTCACCGGCGGCGCAATCGCTCTCGGACATCCCGTTGGAGCTTCCGGCTGCCGTATCTTTGTTACCCTTCTGGCTAACATGGAGAGAACCGGAGCCAAGACCGGTCTTGCAACTCTCTGCATCGGCGGCGGCATGGGCTGCTCCCTGATTGTCAAGGCTCTTGACTGATCAGCATGTTGAGATGATTGGTATCCTGAACTGAGAGGGCGGTCAGTTATTTAAAGATCTGCCCGCAGGTTCCGGGGTGCCGGAAAAGTGAATATCCCCCGTGAAAGTCATTGGATGACAGCCGGGGATGATCATTAAAAAAAGGAACAGGATGGAAAAAGTAATTTTTCCATCCTGTTTTTTCATCCTTTTTTTAATGACACAGCATGTGTAATGTGTTTTTCCGCCTTTATCTGCTGCGGGGAGGCCGGTTGCCGGTGCGTTTTCCGGAGGAGCCGGAGTAGCTTGAAGAACTGCGGTTCCTTTTCCTCGTATACTGCTGAGATTGTGAAGAAGAGCCTGCGGCCTTCTGTCTTTGCCTCTGTCTTCTGGTGCGTCTCTTTCTCTCTTCCGACAGTTCGCGCATAAAGAAGATCACGCACAGGATGAAGGAGAATGCCATCACGAGCGGCAGTATAAGCAGGACATTCAGATAGACTGAGCCGTGAGCTCCTGTGTGGACCAGGGGAAAGAAGAGGGACCTTATTCCCTGCAATTTCTCCGCGACAGTGTTTTCTTTGTCGGATTCAGCTTTTTTGGCCTCCCGGAAGATCACATTGGCGGATCCAATCTCGTAGTCGTTGTATTTGTAGTGGACTACTCCGAGGACCCTTGTGCCGTCCTCCAGAATGTGTGAGGGGTCTTCTCCGGGGGAAGATGAGGATGATGCCGGCGCTTCCGCGGAATCTGCTGCGGCGCCTGTTGCTGCCTCTGAGGAAGCTTCGGAATTTCCGGTATTTTCGGATTCTTTGCCGTCTGCGGTTTCCTCGTCTTTATTCGTTTCCTTTTCCCCGGAAGCAGCCTTGGGCTGTTCATAAGTGAAGGTGTCGATTTCGGCAGTCAGGTCTGAGAAAGAAACCTTTTCGGGAATCGACAGGCAGGCATCATCGGGGATCCGGCAGGAGGTCTGGGTAATACCGAAAATATCACTTCCGGAGGAGAGAAAATCCGGTGACTTCATGAGGAAGCGGTCTTCGTTTTCGGCAATATTGATTTTTTTGAAATGATCAAAACCGTATTCCAGAAGATCAATCGTGTCATAATACTCGTAGGGAGGTTCTTCCCTCATGATCACGCAGATGAGACGGACTCCGTCCCGCTCGGCAAAGGTGACCAGGGTCTCGCGGGCCTGGTCGGTGTATCCGGTTTTTCCCCCGATCACGTCTTCACAGTGGATTTCCCCGGTGAGAAAATCGTTGGTGTTGAGGACCCAGAAATCATCCGGCTGAGTGTCGGTCTTCTCAAAATGGTAGTTCATCTGGGACATGTAATTGACCAGGTCGGGATATTTAAAGACTTCCTTTGCAATCAACGCCATGTCATGGGCACATGTGTAGTGGTCGGATTTGTGGAGTCCGTTTGAGGTGACGAAATGGGTGTTTTTGCAGCCCAGCTCCACGGCCCGTTCATTCATGAGGTCAGCGAAGGCCTCCGCGCTGCCGGAGATCCGTTCAGCCAGGGCGGCGGCAACTTCGTTGGCGGAGGCGACCATGAGTCCGTACAGGGCTTCATCCACGGTGATGGTTTCTCCGACGTCCATTCCTATGTTGGAACTTCCCATCTCGATTCCAAAAATGGCTTTTTCCGAAAAGGTGATCTTGTCGGAAGGCTTGAGGTTTTCGTAGGCGAGCAGGGCGGTCATGATCTTTGTGATGCTGGCGGGATACAGATGTTTGTCTATATTTTTTCCGTACAGGATCGTCCCGCTGTCGGCGTCCATGATGATCGCCCCTGCGGCACCGATGACGGGACCCTTGGGCCAGCCTTTCACCTGGTTGGTCTGTATGGGCTGTTTTTTGTTATATGCCAGCTCGGCGATATAATCCTCCAGGCCGTCAGAGTCATAGATGGACTCGCTGTATATCTCTTCTTTCTTCTTTTTATCCTTATTCTTGTCCTTATTATTGTCCTTTGCCTCAACGGAAAGAGGAGCGAAGGCAAGGGACAGGGAAAGAGCAGCCGCGGCCAGGATAGCGCAGGAACGCCAGAGCAGAGGATGGACCCCGACTGCAATATATTTTTGATTTTTCGTGTATTTCATATAGTATTAACCAGCTTTCCAACTCCCCCGGAGAGCGCGGATGACTGAAAAATAAATGAGGGGGATGGGGAGTTAAAACGGAAGGATATCGGGAACTCAGTCAGTCCCGGAGGACTGTCTGCGGCGCAGGATATACTTGCAGATTTTATTTCCTTTTTTTGAAAACTTTTCCTCATATTCTGTCATGATATTTCCGGCATTCATTGACGGGTCGCGGTGAAGATCATAGGTGATCTGCGCAATCTCGAAGGCGCTTCCGGCAGTTTCTTCCACCGCGAAGTCAAACAGGTCTCTGTTGTCCGTCTTGAACTCGATGATGCCGCCCTGAGCCAGGATGCGGTCATAGCGCCTGAGATATTCGGAAGAGGGAAGGCGGCGTCTGGCGTGCCTCTCCTTGGGCCAGGGATCGGAAAAGTTGAGATAGATCCTGCCGATTTCTCCCTCGGCAAAATAAGTGTTGATCAGTTCGGCGTCCCCGCGGATAAAGAACAGGTTCTGCAGCTGCAGCTCCTCCTGTTTTTCCAGGCATCTCAGAAGGACACTGGAATATTTTTCAATGCCGATGTAGTTGATCTCGGGATGCTCCTGTGCCAGCTGCATGATGAAGCGGCCTTTTCCGGTTCCGATTTCCAGGTGAAGCGGCCTGTCATTTCCGAAAATTTCTTTCCAGTTTCCGCAGTGGTCTTCCGGTTTCTGTATAACCCAGGGGCTGGCGGCAATGGCGTCGCGCGCGCCCGGAATGTTTCTCAATCGCATATTTTTATCTGTCCTTTTCTTATTTTTTTCTCAAACCAGGTCCCTGAAAATGAATCCTGATTCAGGGAACATTGAATTTCATTGTACCACATTTTACAGGCTATGTTATAATCGTTTAGTATCTGGATGTGAAATTAATATAAACTGGAAAGTAATTTAAACTGGAAAGGTGAGTCTTTTAATCCGGATGTGTCCATGGATCGGAAAATCTGTTGACAGGAGGTTATGACCACAGAAATGAGAGTGGATAATAAGAAAAATAACAGGTTTCTTCCTGTATTTCTGTTGCTGATCTGTGTGCTTGCTGTATGCTCCTGTGGGCGCAGCGACAGCAAAGACAGAAGTATAAAAATACGGATATCGGAAGAGGAAACAAAAGATAAGACTAAAATTCAGATTCCTGAGTTCTATTCCAAAAATCAGGAGGTCAGCCGGAATCTCAAAGAACTGGACAAAAAGAAAAAAAATCTTGAGAAAATCGTCGAAAAAGAAAAAGCAAAAGGTTCCAATATGGAAATGCTTTCTTTTGTCAGTGATGTGAAGGGTTATCCTCAGGTGACGGTGGTGTGGTATATTCTGGAGCAAACCACCAGGACCTACAATATCATGACCCTGGCTGCGGATGAAAAAAATTCCCTGCCCATCACCAGTAAAGAGGCGCTGCAAATGACCAACATGACCGGCGTGGACCTGAGTCTCAAGGTCGGAAAGCTGGCCAAAGAGTCGGGAATCAGAGGAGAGCTTCTCTCTACGGAAATGCAGGGGTTCAGAATCGATGAGGACGGGGCTGTAAAGGAAATTTATATGAAGCTGATCCTGGAAATCAAAAAAGGAGAGGAAACAACGGAGGAGCAGCATTTCTTCTCCTATGTCCTTGATGAAGGAAAACTGGTAAAGCTGTCCGAGAGAGGTTTTGAAGTGCCCTGAAGGAAGCTGTTATGGTCTCTCTTCGTTATGTGAAGGTCTGTATTAGTTATTGAAAAACTGATAATACAATTGAAAAAAGTGATTGGAAAAACCCTTTTGTGAATTCCGACGGCGCTTCCGATTATTCGGGCGGACGGGGGAATACACAAAAGGGTTTTATATTTTTTGATCTTGTATCAACAAGATTGTTCAGTCTTTCTCTTTCTGGGGCATCTCGTTTTCTGCCGCCACCAGGAAGGCCGCTCCGTACTGTTCGCGGAGCTTGGGCTTCTCAATCTTACCGGTGGGATTTCTCGGGACTTCAGCGAAAATGATCTTGCGGGGTCTCTTGTAGCGGGGAAGCTTTCTGCAGTAGTTGTTGACCTCTTCCTCGGTGCATGTGAAGCCTTCTTTGATCTGGATGATCGCCGCGGCGATCTCTCCGAGACGTTTGTCGGGAAGTCCGATGACAGCCACGTCGTTGACGGGGTTGAAGGCGTGCAGGAAGTCCTCGATCTGGACAGGATAGATATTTTCACCGCCTGTGATGATGACGTCTTTTTTGCGGTCGACGAGGTAGTAGAAACCGTCCTCGTCCTGCATTGCCATGTCGCCGGTGTAGAGCCAGCGGTCGTCGTCGAGCACTTCTTTGGTGGCTTCGGGGTTGTTGTAGTAGCAGATCATGACGCCCGGGCCTTTGACCGCGAGCTCTCCGACCTCACCCTGTTTGACAGTATTGCGGTTTTCATCGACTATGCGGCACTCCCATTTGTAGCCGGGAATTCCGATCGCGCCGACCTTGTGGATATTCTCAACACCGAGGTGGACGCAGCCGGGTCCAAGAGACTCGGACAGGCCGTAGTTGGTGTCGTACTGGTGATTGGGGAAGTATTCCATCCAGTGTTTGATCATTGAAGGCGGGACGGGCTGGGCACCGATGTGCATCAGCCTCCACTGGTACAGCTCGTAGTCATCCAGGGAAACGTCGCCGCTGTCAATGGCGTCCAGGATATCCTGTGCCCAGGGGACGAGGAGCCAGACCACTGTGCAGTGCTCTTTGGACACGGCATCCAGGATGATTTCGGGAGAAGTGCCGCGAAGGAGGACTGCTTTTCCGCCGGAGACCAGCGAACCGAACCAGTGCATTTTTGCTCCCGTGTGGTAGAGGGGAGGAATGCAGAGGAAGGTGTCATCCTTCTGCTGGCCGTGGTGTTTCTGCTCCATGAGAGCAGCGTGGGTGATTCCGCTGTGTTTGTGCAGGATCGCCTTGGGGAAACCTGTGGTACCGGAGGAAAAATAGATCGCGCCGTAGTCGTCTTCATCCACATCGACGTCAGGTGCCTTACTGGAATAATTGATCGTCTGGGACACAAAATCCTCAGCGAATGAAGGACAGCTGGGACCGATAAACAGAAGGAGCCTGTGGCTGATGATGTTATCCGCGATCTCTTCGACACGGCCGATGAATTCGGGTCCGAAAATAAGGACATCCGCCTCGGAGAGATTGACACAATATTCGATTTCATCCGCGGAGTAGCGGAAATTCAGCGGGACAGCGATGGCGCCGGCCTTGAGAACACCGAAATAAATAGGAAGCCAGTCGAGGCAGTTCATCAGCAGGATCGCGACTTTGTCTCCCTTGACGATACCGCGGGCAATCAGAAAATTGGCGACGCGGTTTGCTTTTTCATCAAAAATACTCCAGGTGATCTCCGAGCGGAAGGGGACCTCGTTCCTGGGCTGAATCAGTTCGTATTCTTTCCATGTGGTGAGCCTGGGAACGCTGACTTCAGGATTCAGTTCCACAAGCGCGACATCATTGGGGTATTCCCGTGCATTTTTTTCCAGAAAATCTGTGATGATCATTACGACCTCCATTTGAAAGTGGCTGCAGCCGGCGGCTTTTCGTGTATATTTGATATTTGATCCGGAAAGGATTCCGGAATTAAACTCCGGCAGTTGATGTATTGTTATCACTTTAACAAGTTAAAGTGTAACGCATTTACTTGCTAAAGTGAAACATCTAATACTATAGGCTTAAAAGAAATAAAAGTCAAGGAAATCAGAATTACTTTTCAGATCAAGTTACTGTTCACGCCCTCTATAGGCCGCGAACAGTAACAAATCAGAGATAAATCAGAACCTGTTGAGCTGCAGATCGTCCGTATTTTCCGCCGGGCGGATATTCCTGATCTGTGCTTCGTAACTGTAGCTGTCGCTGACGCGGATCATGACAGTGTCCCCCACGCGGTGTCTGAGCAGGGCTTTTCCCAGAGGAGATTCGACACTGATCAGTCCGTTGAGGGAATCCTGGCGCACGGTGCTCACGATGGTGTAGACCTCTTCCTCGTCATCTTCCGGAATATAGATGGTAATGGTCTTGCCTATGCCGGCCTCATCCTCTGAGGACTTGTCCTCGATGACGCGGGCTGTTTTGATCATTTTTTCAAGATAGCGGATGCGGCTTTCGTTGCGGTTTTTTTCGCGCTTTGCCGCGTAATACTCAAAGTTCTCGCTGAGATCTCCGTGGGCGCGGGCCTCTTTTACATCCTCGAGCAGACGGGGGCGGACAACAAGCTTCCGGTGCTCGATTTCCTGCTCCATCTCGGCGATATCCTGTTTTGTCAGCTGATTAAACATTTCTGTGGTCCCTTCTTTTTTATTTTCTGTAATTCCCTGTTTATTTTTTATCGCGCAATATCTGTGGATTCAGACGTGGGATAGGCGCGCAAAAAGGGAAACCCGCTTCATCGCGGGCATATAACAAGCATGATAGCACAGTTTCTGTTCGGCTTGCAAAGAATAATGCGGAAAGATATAATTGAATTCATTGTAAACGTCAGGTCATAATCACAGATTTATACCGGTTTCCGGATCAGAACCGCGGCGGGAAAAGACCGCGGGGCGGAGGTCTTATGACTTCCGGGTGACGGATTATTGATATAGTTTTCAGCTATGAATCTCAGATATGGAAAAGCGGACGAAAATGTTCTGAAAAGATCTGTGGCGGATGTGATCCTCCATGAAGGTCAGAAGTCAGGGACAGGGCAGAGTTCTCATATTAAAAACGGCAAAAGCTCTGACGGGAGAGGATTTGTCCCTTCCTCAGACTCTTTGTCAGATGACGCGGCGGAAAAAACGAAAACGGGGATAAGTGTCCTGACGCTTTCTGAAAAGAATGCCGGAGGACTCGCAGTGGTCAGGGCTGTAAACAGCCTGGCCGCGGAAAAAATCAGGGCCCGTGTCTTCTGTCCCGTGATTCTTCTACCTCCCGGTACACAGGAGGAAAAACTCAGAGAAATCATGAGTCAGATTTGTTCCGCGGCGTTTTCCCTGGATGTGGAAGTGAGACCCGGGCATATTGAGGTGACGGATGCGGTAACCCGTCCGGTCATCACAGGAAGCGCCTCCGGAACCTTTTTTTCAAATCCTGAACAAAAACCTCCGGGAAATAAATCTTCGGAGCAAGCTTCTCCCGGGCAAAAACCTCCGGGAAATAAATCTCCGGA
>ODAI013583940.1_pt1 | contig 25962 bp, 27 predicted proteins | sample 1539321 | NCBI WGS metagenome assembly ODAI01 (sample SAMN02144231, study PRJEB22623) | gut metagenome | biome: sheep rumen | host: Ovis aries | place: New Zealand
ACCAATGTTGAGGTTTCCGAAAATGAAGATGTCGAGATTTACGACAATCTTGTTTTCGCCGGCGATGTCGATAACAGCGGTGTGATTGATATTCAAGATGTTGCAACCGCTTTGACCAGCCTTGGCAACAATGTCAGCACGACGAACATCAGCTCCGATGTGGACCACGATAAAAATGTGAATATCGGCGATATTTCCATTATTTTGGCTGCAGACAGTTATGGTCAAACGGCATACACCACCGCGTATTTCCACAACGGTTGGACCCATCCGTATTGATTTGATAGTGCGATGATTTAACATCCCGAGCCTGTCGGCTCGGGATTTTTTGCGCCTGTGCGCGCTTGGGGAGAGTATCATGCAAAACAGCATGCACCCTTTTGCGCCTTTTGTCATAGTATGAAATGAAAATGATGAAAGGGGGAAACGAGAATGTGCTGTGGTAACTCCAACAATAACTCCATCTGCTGGATTATTCTCATCGTAATCGTTTTACTTGCTATCGGCAATGGTTTTGACGACTAATTATTTTTGCAGAATAGTTTCTTGAATATCTCTGCGCTTTCCGCTATAATGGGAGGCGCAGAGATTTTTTTGATGAAGAGGAACGCTATGGAACAAAATTGGATAGATATTGCATTAAAAGTAAATGTGAAGGATGCCGAGCAGGCAGAGCTAATCATCGGCGAAAGCACGCAGTACGGCATCTATGTGGAGGATTACAGCCGCTTAGAGCAGGAAACGATGGAAATTGCCCACATTGATTTGATTGATGCGGCGCTTTTGGCGAAGGACAGAGAGTGTGTAGTCATTCACCTTTACATCGCCGAGAACGAAAACCCCGAGGAGAGCTTGGCGGAAGTCAGCGCAAAGCTCAAAGGCGCCGGGATTGCGTTTGAGTGCAGCACGGCAGCCATTCAACAAGAGGACTGGGCAAATAATTGGAAGCAGTATTTTCACCCGCTGAAAATCGGAAAAAAGATGCTCATTTGCCCGAGCTGGGAAACGGTAGAGGACAACGAGGACAGAGCGGTGCTGTATTTAGAGCCCGGCATGGCATTCGGCACCGGCAGCCATGCTACCACCTGCCTTTGTATGGAGGTGATGGAAAATTACATCACACCCGATACCACTCTGCTGGATGTCGGCAGCGGCAGCGGTATTCTCGCGCTGAGTGCGATGCTCTTGGGTGCGCGCGCAGCGGTGGGAGTCGATATCGATGAAAAGGCAGTCAAAACCGCGAAGGAGAATGCGGCGCGCAACGGCTTCGGCGCGGATAAGATTCGCTTTTTGCAGGGTGACCTGACCGAAAAGGTCAGCGGCAGCTACAATTTGATAACGGCAAACATTGTGGCGGATGTGATTGTGGTGTTATGCGAGGATATTACCTCGTTTATGAGCGAAGGCGGTCTGCTGATTGTCAGCGGGATTATTGAGGCGAGCGAAGCACAGGTGAAGGCGGCGTTTGCCAAAAACGGCTTGCGGATTTTAGAGCGCTATCACAAGGAGGGTTGGCTCTCTTTTGTGCTGGAAAAAGCCGTGTAAAAAAGCGTAAAACAAAAATACTTTACAGGTAAAAAACAGCTGCTTTTTCGGCTGTTTTTTTCTGCGCCGGCTTTTGAAAAATTTAACCGTTTTGTAATTTAATCGACCGAAAACGAGGAAAATCACGCTAAAAAATCCCCGAAACGGTGCGGATTTCAAAATTTTGTAATAAATTTGTTATTGACTTTTTTAATATGTTTTAGTATAATATCACACTGTAAAGAAAAATGGCTTTACAGCTATGGAGGGGATTTAAAATGGCAAAAAATCTTGACATTACCGTGTATCTTGATTTTTACGGTGAGATGCTTACCGAGAAGCAAAGAGAATATCTTGATTACTATTATAATGATGATCTGTCCCTTTCCGAAATTGCCAACAATATCCCTTACGGTGAAAAAGGCAGATCTCGCCAAGCAGTGCGCGATGTTATCAAGCGCGCGGAAGCTCAGCTGATTGAAATGGAAGAAAAGCTGGGGCTTGTGAAGCGATTTGTAAGCGTGCAAGAAGGGCTGAATGAAATTATCGAGTGTGCCGAGGTTATCAACAAAACCAATTTGAATTTCGGGCTTTCGCGCGAAATTAACGATGCCGTTATCAGAATTAAGGCAATTGCAGGCACACTGGCAGACTAATATTAAGGAGTTATCATGGCATTTGAAGGTTTAAGTGAAAAGCTGTCGGCGGCGTTTAAAAAGCTGCGCTCGAAGGGCAAGCTGACCGAGTCCGATGTGAAAGCTGCCATGAGAGAGGTCCGCTTGGCTTTGCTGGAAGCGGATGTAAACTACAAGGTCGCCAAGGATTTTACCAACAAGGTCACCGAGCGCGCGATTGGTCAGGATGTTATGGAAAGCCTGACGCCGGCGCAGATGGTGATTAAAATTGTAGATGAAGAGCTGTGCGATTTGATGGGCGGCACCGAAACCCGCTTGGCAACCTCTTCCAGACTGCCTACCATTATTATGATGTGCGGCTTGCAGGGCTCCGGTAAAACCACCCACTCCGGCAAGCTTGCGCTGATGTTAAAAAATCAAGGGCACAGACCCTTGCTCGTTGCGTGCGACGTTTACAGACCGGCGGCGATTAAGCAGCTGCAGGTGGTCGGCGAAAAAATCGGTGTTCCGGTTTTTGAAAAAGGACAGGGCGACCCGGTAGAAATTGCGCTTGAAGCAGTGAAGTATGCGCGCGACTACGGCTATGACTATATGTTTTTGGATACCGCAGGTCGCTTGCATATCGACGAAGTGCTGATGGATGAGCTGCGCAACATTAAAGCGCAGGTGCACCCGCACGAAATCCTGCTGGTGGTCGATGCCATGACCGGTCAGGACGCGGTCAATGTTGCCGCTTCCTTCGATGAAGCGCTGGGGATTGACGGCTTGGTTATCACCAAGCTCGACGGCGACACCAGAGGCGGTGCCGCACTCTCCGCAAAGGCGGTAACAGGCAAACCGATTAAGTTTGCCGGCATCGGCGAAAAATTAGAAGATTTAGAGGTCTTCCACCCCGACAGAATGGCAAAGCGCATTCTCGGCATGGGCGATATGCTGACCTTAATTGAAAAAGCCGAAAAGCAGATTGATGAAAAGGCAGCGGCAAAATTAGAGCAAAAGCTCAAAAAGAATAAATTTGATTTGGATGATTTGCTTGACCAATTAGAGCAGATTAAAAATATGGGGTCGATTAAAGACCTGCTTGGCATGATACCCGGCATGAGCAAAAAGCTCGGCGATGTGGATATTGATGAAAGGCAGTTTGACCGCTTGCAGGCGATTATCCGCTCCATGACCGCAAAGGAGCGCAAAAACCCTGATATCATCAACCCCTCGCGCAAGCGCAGGATTGCGGCAGGCAGCGGCACAAGCGTGGAGGATGTCAATCGCGTTCTCAAGCAGCACCGCGATATGCAAAAAATGTTTAAGCAAATGAATTCCAAATCCATGAAGCGCAAGATGGCGCGCATGGGCGGCTTCGGCGGCGGCATGGGCGGCATGGGCGGCTTCGGATTTTAAATCAGGTAAAAAGCAGGGTTTCCTGCTATATATAAATGAATCAATATTTATACCAAATATATTTGGGAGGTAATTAAAATGGCAGTAAAAATCAGACTTCGCAGAATGGGTGCTAAAAAGGCTCCTTATTATCGCATTGTTGTTGCAGATTCCAGATATCCTCGCGATGGTCGTTTCATCGAGGAAATCGGTGTTTACAACCCCTTAAAAGAGCCCGCAGAGGTAAAGGTGGATGCTGACAAGGCAAAGCAGTGGATCAGCAATGGTGCACAACCGACTGATACCGTTAAAGCTATTCTGAAAAAGAACGGCATTCTTTAATTCCGCTTGCGTGAATAGAAAAACGGAGGATGAATAAGTGAAAGAGTTACTTGTGTCCATCGCACAGGGCTTGGTTGACGCACCTTCTGAAGTCAAGGTTGAGGTTGATGAACCGAATGCCGAGGGCGTAACTGTATATCATTTGCATGTTGCACCGGATGACATGGGTCGCGTGATTGGCAAGCAGGGTAGAATTGCAAAGGCAATCCGCGTTGTTATGCGCGCTGCTTCCAACAGGCAGGATGCAAAAATTGCGGTGGAAATTGATTAATGCATAAAAAACCTCAAGAGTCTGCCGAGCAGATTTTTGAGGCTTTTTTGTTGCCGGAGCATCCGGCGGCAGGCAGTCGGTTTGCGCGGTGAAAGCCGGTGCAAAATCGGCGATGAATGGCGGCAAGCGAAAGCGGACAGCCGGAGAATGGAGAAAAGAATGGCAAAGGAATATCTTGCAGCGGGGAAAATTGTGGCGATGCACGGTGTCAGGGGTGAAATGCGCCTGAAGCCGTGGAGCGATGATGCTTCCTTTTTATCGGGCTTTAAAACGGTCTATTTGGATGAAGGCGGCAAGGCGGCAAAAAAGGTGCTGAGCGCAAAGGCACACGGCAATGTTACCCTGCTTCGCTTGGAGGGTATCGAGAGCGTGGAAGCGGCAGAGCAGCTGCGCGGGCGGGTGCTATATATCAAAAAAAGTGATGCTGCGCTACCTGCAGGCAGCTACTTTGTGGAGGATATTCTCGGATTAACCGCCGTGGATGAAGCAAACGGAGAGGTCATTGGCACGGTCAGCCGCATTGAGGCTTACCCTGCAAACGATGTGTGGTACATCAACACCGGCGAAAAGGAATACTTGATTCCGAACATTCCCTCGGTAGTGAAAAAAATCGATTTTGACGAGGGAAAGGTTTACTTGTTTAAAATGAAAGGGCTCTTTGAGGATGAGGATTGATATATTAACCCTGTTTCCCGAGATGTGCTATGCGTACTTAGAGGAAAGCATTATCGGCAGGGCACGCAAAAAGGGTGCGATTACCATCGAGTGCGAAAATATCAGAGACTATACACTTGATAAGCACAACCGTGTTGACGATACCCCTTATTCCGGCACGACGGGAATGGTGATGCAAGCACAGCCGATTTACGATTGCTATCGCGCGCTGTGTGATAAGCTGCAAACCGCACCGCACTTGATTTATATGTCGCCACAGGGCAAAACACTCACCCAACAGCGCGCACTCGAGCTGAGCAAAATGGACAATATCGCGATTTTGTGCGGGCACTACGAGGGTGTGGACGAGCGCGTGATAGAAGAAATTGCAGATGAGGAGATTTCCTGCGGAGATTATGTTTTAACCGGCGGCGAGCTGCCGGCACTGACCTTGGCAGATTGCATTGCGCGCATGGTGCCCGGTGTACTGCCTAACGAGGAAGCCTATACCAACGAAAGCCACTTCGCCTCCCTGCTCGAAGCGCCGCAGTACACAAGACCCTACGAGTGGCGCGGAAGAACCGTACCCGATATCCTTCTCTCGGGCAACCACGCGGCAGTTGCCGCCTGGAAGCGGCAGCAATCTTTGCTCAGAACCAAACAGCGCCGCCCGGATTTGCTCGAAAAGGCAGATTTGAGCAAAAGTGACTTGGAATTTCTGGCAAAATCAGAAAAGGAAATTAAGTGAAAATTGATATTTTCCACAGCAAATGTTTATAAATTCTGCTGAATATGTAAAAAAAGTCTGCAGATTATGTAAAAATGCACAAAAAAATTAACTCAGTTAACTAAAACTTTGGGGAGGGAAACGAAATTGTTGAAAAGGGTACAGAATATATTGACCAATTTTTAAAAAAAGGTATAATATATATTGTACTTTTTTAAAGAAGTGCTCATTGGCGGCACAAAATATATTATGATTTTAAATCCATTATGGGGGTAATGAATATGTTTATTAAAAGTGTTGAGGTAACCAATAAAGTCGGCTTACATGCGCGCCCGGCAACCTTCTTTATCCAAAAGGCAAATGAATTTAAATCCACAATTTGGGTAGAGAAAGACGGCAGAAGAGTAAACGCTAAGAGCCTTTTGGGTGTGCTTTCACTCGGTATTTCACAAGATACTTCCATTAACATCATCGCAGATGGTGCTGATGAAGAGCTTGCTGTCAACAGCCTTGTAGAGCTGGTGGAAAACGGCTTGAATAACTGATTTAAACAAAAAAAACGAGCACTGTGAATATTTCACAGTGCTTTTTGTGTTTGGATATGTTAAAATATAGATAGTAATGGAAAAGGGGGGAGAAATTTGCAACGCATCGAGCGACTGCTCAAAAAAGCCAATTCCTTACCGCTGCAAAGCGGCGTGTATATTATGAAGGATAAGAGCAAAAAGGTTATCTATGTCGGCAAGGCAAAGAAATTGAAAAACCGCGTTTGCTCTTATTTTCGAAAAAATTCCTCCCACAACGCAAAAACCATTATGATGGTCTCGCGTGTTGAAGATTTCGATTATATTTTAACCGACAGCGAGTTTGAAGCGCTGGTGTTAGAGTGTAGCTTGATTAAGCAGTACCAGCCGAAATATAACATTCTTTTGAAGGATGATAAGGGCTACAGCTATATCCGCGTTACAAAAGAGGATTACCCGCGCATTTCCGAGGTGAAGCAAAAGGCGGATGACGGTGCAAGATACATCGGTCCCTATACCTCCTCTTGGGCGATTTCCTCCTCGGTGCGCGAGGCGCAAAACATTTTCAAGCTCCCCGATTGCAACAAGAGCTTCCCGCGCGATTTCGGCAAGGCAAGACCGTGCCTCAACTACCATATCGGCAAGTGTATGGGGGTTTGCACCGGCAAAATCAGCAAAGAGGAATATGGGGAAACCATTGACCAGGCGCTGGCATTTTTGCAGGGAAACAGCAAAAATGTGGTGAAGCTGATGGAAGAGAAAATGTATGAATACAGCGAGCGGATGGAATTTGAAAAGGCGGCGCGCTTGCGCGACCGCATTGCCGCTGTCAAAAAATTGAACGATAAGCAAAAGGTGGTAGCCGGTACCTACCGCGAGGAGGACGTGTTTGCCCTTGTCAGGGGTACCGGGAAGATGTGCTTCACTGCGCTGCGCTTTAAAGAGAACCGCCTGCAGGAGAGCGAAAATTTCATCATTGATGATACGCCCGATACCGATGAAGCCGTGCGAGAGCTGCTGCTGCGCTTTTATGCGATGCGCGATGACATACCGCCGCGTATTCTATTAGAAACCGCGCCGGAGGAGAAGGAGCTGCTGGAAGCATTTTTTGCCTCGAAAGCAGGCAGAGCGGTGCGCATTATTGTGCCCCAAAAGGGAGAGCAGGCGCGCTTGTGCGACATGTGCAAGCAAAATGCAGCGCAGCATTTGGCGCTGTATGAAGGCAGGAGCATGAAGCAAACCGCGGCGCTTGATGAGCTCGCAAAGCTGTTGGGCTTAGCTGCACCGCCCGCTATCATCGAAAGCTATGATATCTCGCACACCGGCGGGCAGGATAATGTTGCCGGCATGGTGGTGTTCCAAAACGGCAGACCGCTTAAGAAGGCTTACAAGCGCTTTGAAATCAAGGGCTTCAGCGGGCAGGATGATTATGCTTCCATGGCAGAGGTACTCGAGCGCCGCTTCCGCCACTATTATGAAGATGAAGAGGGCAGTACCTTTAAAATGCTGCCGGATTTAATCTTGCTCGATGGCGGCAAGGGGCAAATTCACGCAGTTGAGCCGGTGCTCGCGCAGATGAATATTCACGTGCCGCTTTACGGCATGGTGAAGGATTCCAAGCATAAAACGAGGGCGATTGCCGCTTCGGGCGGTGAAATCCAAATCAACTCCGTGCGCGCTGCCTTTGCGCTGGTGACGGAGATTCAGGATGAGGTGCACCGCTTTGCTATTACTTACCACCGCAACAAGCACCGCAAAAACACCATTTCCACCACTCTGACAAGCATTGAAGGTATCGGAAAGGCGCGCGCGAAGGAGCTTTTAAAGCATTTCGGCTCGCTCAGGAAAATAAAGGAAGCGGATGTCGCGGAAATTGCGCAGGTGAAAGGCTTTTCGGCTTCTTTAGCGGCGCGTGTGAAGGAAGCGCTCGGCGAGGCATAAGGGAAATGGCTTGACTTTATTTAAAATATATAGTATAGTAATTAGGATTAGAGCTTCTATTATGATTTTAGCATGATTTGAGCCGTGAACCGAGGTGGGAGCATTTGCGTATCATAGCGGGAATATATGGCGGCAGAAGGCTGCAAACACCGGCGGATGATTCTGTCAGACCCACCACGGACAAGGTCAAGGAAGCGCTGTTTTCCTCACTGCAGTTCGAGCTTCAAAATGCGCGCGTGCTCGATTTATTTGCCGGCTCCGGTCAGCTGGGTATTGAAGCGCTCAGTCGCGGCGCGCAAAGTGCCGTCTTTGTCGACAAAAGCAGGCAATCCGCTGCACTTGCAAAGCAAAACCTTGCACTGTGCGGTATCGAAGCGCCGGTTTTGTGCATGGATAGTCTCGAGTATTTAAAGCAGTGCGAGGAGCGGTTTGATATTGCATTTTTGGACCCGCCCTATGGCACGGGATTGCTGCAGCAGGCGTTGGCACTTGTCGGCAATGTGATGGGCGAGAGAGGTGTGATTGTGGCAGAGTGCCCGGTCGCGGAGGAAACACCCGAGGTGTTGCCCGCAGGCTTTCGCAAGGCAAAGACCAAAAAATACGGCACGATGCGGCTTAACTACTACAGAAAAGAGAAATAAATGAAAATTTGCATTTGTCCCGGCTCTTTCGACCCGATTACCGTCGGTCACCTGGATATCATTAAGAGAGCCGCAGAACTGTTTGATAAAGTGATTGTCAGCGTGATGATAAATTCCGCGAAAGCCGCTGCTTTCTCGGTAGAGGAACGCGTGGATTTTATTCGCCGCAGCACAGCGGATATTCCCGGTGTTGAGGTGGAAGGTGTCAGCGATGTGCTGCTTGCGGAGTATGCCAAGCAAAAGGGCGCCGTGGCGATTGTCAAGGGACTTCGTGCGGTTTCCGATTATGAATACGAGTTTCAACAAGCGCTGATGAACAAAAGCTTGAATGCAGATATCGAAACGGTATTTTTGATGACAGACAGCGAAAATATGTTTCTCAGCTCATCTGCTGTTAAAGAAGTATGCAGGCTTGGGGGCAGCATAGAAAAGTTTGTGCCGCAGGCTATACATAATGACATAGTAAAAAGACTTAAGCTGAAATAGTTTTCGGTGAAATGAAAGGAGAATAGCACAGTGACTATTGAAGATTTTTTAGATTTACTTGAGGAGACTATTGAGGATGGTAAATCCGTCGTTTTAACCAACAAAATTATGGTTGACGGCGAAAAGATGAAGGAAATCATTGAAGACATCCGCTTGAATATGCCTGAAGAAATCAGAAAGGCAAAGAAGATTGTTGAGGATAGAGCAACAATCCTCGAAAAGGCAGCGGCAGATGCCGAGATGACCATTAAAAAGGCGGAAGAACAGCAGCAGCTGATGGTTTCCGAAACAGAAGTGATGAAGGTTGCACAAGCGCAGTCCAACGCACTTTTGGCAAAATCCAACGGCGAGGCAAACGACATTATTGCCGAGGCAAAGGATAAGGCAACCACCATGAGAAACAGTGCCATCCGCTTTGTGGATGATTTGATGCGCCAGGCAGACGATGCTCTGTATGACAACCTTTCCGAATTGCGCCGCGCAAGACAATCCTTCAAAGGTACAGCGGATGCTATCACCGCTTCCGACGGCTTAGGCGAGGAATAATCACCAAACAAGCTTTGCCGATTGTAATCGGTCGTGTTTTGGTACCCGTTTTTAGCATTTCGGGTTGCTGAAGCATACAATATATTTGATAAAAAGTGTAAGAACCACAATATTTTGTGGTTCTTATTTTTTGTGCAAAAAAGCTAAGATTTTTCGGCAAAATCGCTTGCAATTAGTGCACAAATATATTATAATAGAAGCACTTAGGTGGTAGCAAGTGCCATAAAATTACATTTTGGCACATAAAATCCCTAAATCGTTTGAAAATGCTGAGAGAAAGGAGTGATGATATGGCATACAATTCTTTTACCGCACAAGCGGAAACAAAGCTTGATAACAAATGCCGCATTGTCATTCCTGCTTTTTACCGCGACGGGCTTGGCGAAGAGTTTCGCATCTCTTTGGGCTTTGACAAGTGCCTGTACATCATGGAAACCAAGGTGTTCAACAATGTCAGCCGTCAAATTTCCAAGCTGCCGCTCAATTCCTCGGCAAAGCTTGCCAGAAGATTTAATGCCTTCTCTTTCAGCGCGAAGACGGACAAGCAGGGCAGAGTCGTGTTACCGCCGCAGTTGAGAAAAGCGCTCGGGTTTGAAATCGGCGAGCCGATTGTGCTCGCGGGCATGGGACCGTATATCGAGGTTTGGAGCGATAAGGAATTCAGCAAGGCTGTTGAAATCAGCGCAGAAGAGAGCGATATTTTGATGTCGTATATGAACTTTGATTATGAAGAGTCCGAGGATGCAGGCGACAATGAGCTTCCATCATAAGTCGGTTCTGCTTGAGGAAGCTGTTGCATCGCTGAGGATACAGCCGAGCGGCATCTATGTGGATGGTACCGCAGGCGGCGGCGGGCACTCCTCAGAAATCCAAAAGCGCTTGAGCGATAAGGGCAGGCTGATTGCGGTAGACAGAGACCCGGATGCCCTGCAAACCTTGCACGAACGCTTCGACAGCTGCTCTAATGTAACAATAGTAAATAATAATTATAGAAATATTAAAAACATTCTAACCGATTGCGGTGTGGAAAAGGCGGATGGCATTTTGCTTGACATCGGTGTCAGCTCTCATCAGCTTGACACGGCACAGCGCGGCTTTTCGTACCACTTTGATGCGCCGCTGGATATGCGCATGTCGCAACAGGGAAAATCGGCGATGGATGTGGTAAACACCTACAGTGAGCAAGCGCTCGCTGAGGTGATATTTCGCTTTGGTGAAGAGAAATATGCGCGCTCGATTGCAAGAAATATTGTAAAATACAGAGCGGCACAGCCGTTGTGCACAACCTTTGAGCTCGTGGAAGTGATTAAAGCCTCCATGCCGGAGGCAGCAAAGCGCGGCGCACACCCTGCGCGCAAGACATTCCAAGCCTTGCGCATTGAGGTCAACGGCGAGCTGGAAGCGCTGGCGCAGGCACTTGATGACGCTTTGGATTGCCTGACCCCCGGCGGTGTGATTTCCATTATCACCTTCCATTCGCTCGAGGACAGGCTCGTTAAAATCAAGTTTAAGGAATGGGCACAGGGCTGCACCTGCCCGAAGGATTTCCCGGTATGCGTTTGCGGTAAAACACCGCGCGCAAAGGTGCTCAAAGCGATTGCACCCTCGCCGGAGGAAATAGAAGAGAATAACAGAAGCCGCAGTGCGCGACTTCGAACCGCGATAAAATGTGAAGATTGATTTGATGATGTGAGAGGATAGGCAAATGGCATTGTACGACAACAGCGCTTATGATTTTGAGAGCTTCGCGCCGAAAAGAAAACCGGAGCCGGAGCAAAGGGGCTTTGAGCCGCGCATTGTGCGCGCACCCAAAAAGAGCTTCAAGCAGCAAAAGGCGGAGCAGCAAAAATACCGCAACAAATTTATTCGAGTGATGGCAGCTTCTCTCGTTTTGTTTGCGTTGCTCGGCAGCCGCATTTACCTGCAGGTTAACCTCACCGAAAAAACAAGAGAGCTCGACCGCTACAATGCCGACATCAAGGTAGCGCAAAGCGAAAATGTGGCGCTCAATAACCAGCTGTATGAAATCATGAGCTTGGATACCGTTGAGCAAAAGGCGGTCAAGGATTTGCACATGGTTAAGCGCGATGCCAGCCAAATTCATTATATCGAAGTGGACTCTGCGGACAATTTGACCGACGGGGTTCGTGTTGACGAGTAATTTTCGTTCATTATAAATAATATAATTACGAGAGCCTTTATTTTTAAAGACTCTCGTTAGCCTTTATTTTTATAATATAATAAATAATATATTAGGAGGGTAAAGATTTGCAAAAGGCAATCAAAAAAATCAGTTTGAAGCGCATGCGCATCTTATTGCTTGTGATATTTTTGGGCTTTGCCATTTTGGGTGTTAAGCTGATGTGGGTGCAGCTTGTCAAGGGAAATTACTACAAAGAAAAAGCGTTGCAAAATCAACTCTCCGATACGGTTGTGGAAGCACAGCGCGGCACGATTTACGATAGCAATATGAATGTGCTCGTGCAAAGCGCCACGGTGTGGAAGGTATTTATTGACCCGGTCAGTGTAAAAAGCGAGAGCGAAAAGTACGGCAAGGATATTGCGACCGAGCTTTCGGAAAATCTTTCCAAAATTTTGGGTGTCAAAAAAGAAGAGGTGCTCGAGGCGTGCAAAAAGGAAACGCGCTATGAGGTAATCAAAGACGATGTAGAGCACGAAATGAAGCAAAAGCTTTTGGAGTACACCACCGAAAACAAATACACCTCTTGTGTCGGCACGGAAACCTCCACAAAGCGCTACTATTCTTCCTCCTCCTTTGCGGCAACGGTGCTGGGCTTTGTCGGCTCCGACGGGCAGGGTATTGAAGGGCTTGAGGCTTACTATGACGATACGCTCACCGGTACCGCAGGCAGAATTGTGACAGCAAAAAATGCACAATCCGGCTCCATGCCGAACAATTACGAGAGTGTGATTGATTCCACCGACGGCTCGAGCATTGTGCTCACAATTGATGATGTGCTGCAGTATTCGCTTGAAAAGAATCTGGAAGAAGCGAGAACCAATGCCGATGCAAAATATGCCTACGGCGTTGTGATGGATGTCAATACAGGCGCTATCCTTGCGATGTCAAACAAACCCGACTTCAATTCCGATGACCCGTGGAAAATCAAGGATGAAAAGGTCGCGGACGATGTCAAAAAGATTAAAGACAAGACAGAGCGCGCGCAAGCGGAATCGGATGCTCTGATTGCGCAGTGGAGAAACCGAACCATTTCCGATACCTACGAGCCCGGCTCCGTTTTTAAAATCGTGACGGCGGCAGCGGCACTCGAGGAAGGCGTTGTGAAGCCGGATGATACCTATTACGACTCCGGCAGCATTGAGGTAGAGGACAGAGTGTATCACTGCCAGCTGAGAACCGGTCATGGGATGGAAACCTTCTCCGAGGGCTTGCAAAACTCCTGCAACCCGTGGTTTATCAGTGTCGGGCAGAAATTGGGCGTTCACAGCTTTTATAAATATTTTGAAGCGTTCGGCTTGACCGAAAAAACCGATATCGATTTGCCCGGTGAAGCGACACCGGCAGCCGGTGTTACTTACCACAAGGAGGAAGAAATGGGCAGGGTCGAGCTTGCTTCCGAATCTTTCGGGCAGTCGTTCCAGGTCAGCCCCATTCAAATGATAACAGCGACTTGTGCAGTCGCAAACGGCGGTAAGCTGATGCAACCGTATGTGGTAAAGGAAATTCACGACAGGGAAGGCAATGTTACCTCGGTGACGGAGCCGAAGGTCAAGCGACAGGTCATTTCCGAATCCACCGCTTCCACACTTTGCCTGATGCTCGAGGAGGTCGTGAAATACGGCACCGGTAAAAACGCATATGTGGCAGGCTACCGCGTGGCGGGTAAAACCGGTACCTCCGAAAAGCTGGGCACCTTGGGCGATGATACCGGTAAAAAGTATGTAACCAGCTTTGTCGCTTTTGCGCCGGCAAATGACCCGAAGGTAGCGGTCTTGATTGCTGTGGATGAGCCGCAGGGCGGCAACATCGGCGGCGGTACCAATGCGGCGCCCTCCGTGGCAGCGGTATTGGAGGAAGCGATGAAATATTATAACGTGCAGCCGCAGTATACAGAGGATGAAATGTCCGAGCTTGAAATTGCCACGCCATCCTTAACCGGCTTAAGTGTAGAAAAAGCACAGCAGCTGTTGAGCGATAATGACCTGCAATATATCGTGGTGGGCGAGGGAAAAGAGGTCACCGGTCAATCCCCGGCGGCAGACAGAAATATTCCCACCGGCGGCACTGTCGTGATTTACACGGAAAAAGATTACAAAGCCGAGACCGTGAAGGTGCCCGATTTCACCGGGTTGACAGTTAGCGAAGCCAACCAGCTCGCAGCGGAAAACGGCTTGAATATCCGCTTTAGCGGTAATAACTTAGAGAGCGGCACGGTCACTGCCAATCGCCAATCGGCGGAAAAAGACAGCGAAGTGGAAAAGGGCTCGGTGATTACCGTATTCTTCATTGCATCAAGCGGTGTCAGCGATACCTACACAGGCAGTGAAGATTAAAACAGCAACAGACCGGAGGTACTCATGAAATTATCTGATTTACTCGTTGGTGTCGGTGTAAAATCCGATTACAGGAACGTAGCGGTAATGGATATTACCGATGATACAAGAAAAATCAAAAAGGGCAGCGTGTTCGTGTGCATCAAGGGCGCCAATTTTGATGGTCACAGCGTTGCGCGGCAAATGCTCGAGCAGGGTGCTGCGGCAGTCGTTTGCGAGCACTCTTTAGGCTTAAAAGAAGAGGTAGTGGTAGATAACACCAGGAGCGCTTATGCGATTATGTGCGCAAACTATTTCGGCAATCCCGCGCGGCAGTTGAAGCTTATCGGGCTGACCGGAACAAACGGCAAAACCTCCTCCACCTATTTCATCAAAAGCCTTTTTGAACTCTTTGAAATCAAGGTCGGCTTAATCGGCACGATGCAGAATATGATTGGCGATGAGGTATTCCCGGCGCGCTACACCACACCGACTGCATATGAGCTGCAGGAGCTCTTCCGCAAGATGGCGGATGCCGGGTGTGCCTATTGCGTGATGGAGGTATCCAGCCAAGCGCTTGCGCAGGGCAGGGTAGACGGCTTGCATTTTGATATTGCCGTTTTCACCAACCTCACCCAAGACCATTTGGATTTTCACGGCACGATGGAAAACTATGCGGCGGCAAAAAAGCTGCTTTTGCAGCGCTGTGACACCGCGATTATCAATAAAGACGACCCCCATGCCGCTTACATGGCAGAGGGATTACAGTGCCGGATTGTGACTTATTCCGCCAAGGATAACAGCGCTGATTTTGTGGCAAAGAATATTCAATTGACGGCGCGCGGGATTACATACGAGCTGTTAGGCGACGCGGTGATTGCAAGGTTAAAATGCCCGATTCCCGGTTCTTTTACAGTGTATAATTCCCTGTGCGCCGCGGCAACGGCGATTACGGCGGGGTTGGATTTTAAAAAGACCATCAGCGCCTTCTCCTCATTAAAAGGGGTAAAGGGCAGAATCGAGGTTGTGCCGACCGATACGGATTACACGGTCATCATTGACTATGCACACTCGCCCGATGGCATTATCAATATTTTGCGCTCTGTTAAGGAGTTTGCCGACGGGCGCGTTATCATTGTTTTCGGCTGCGGCGGCGACAGAGATGCCGGTAAGCGCCCGAAGATGGCGGACGCGGCAGCATCACTTGCGGATTTTGTGGTATTGACCTCCGATAATCCGCGCACCGAGGACCCGGAGAAGATTGTTGCTGATGCGGCAGTCGGCTTAAAGGGGCACAAGGTTGAGAGAAAAATCATTGTGGACAGAACGCAGGCGATTCGCTTCGCCTTAGAGGAAGCCAAAGCCGGCGATGTGATTGTGCTCGCAGGCAAGGGGCACGAAACCTACCAAATCATCGGTACCGAGAAGCGGCATTACGATGAAAGAGAAATTGTCAAAGGCATATTGGCAGGAGAAATATAAGTGGAAAAGCTCAGTTTAAAGAAAATAGCCGAGGCGATTGGCGCTTCTTGCGATGCGGATTTGCTCATTGAAAGCATCAGCACCGATACGAGAAGCATCACAAAGGGAAGCCTTTTTATCGCCATTGAAGGCGCAAGATTTGATGGCCACAATTTTGTTGCACAGGCTGTGGAAAACGGTGCGGTGGCGGTTGTATGCCACAAAAAAGTGCAGTGCGCGGTTCCGGTGCTGTATGTGGAAAATACCGGCACGGCTTACCTGGATATTGCAGGGTATTATCGCTCTTTGTTTTCCATTCCGCTTGTGGGCATCACCGGCAGTGTCGGTAAAACGACGACCAAGGAATTTATTGCTCTCGCACTCAGCGCCAAGTTTAAAACCTTGAAAACCGAGGGCAATTTTAATAACGATATCGGAATGCCGAAAACACTCTTGCGGCTTGATAGCAGCTACGAGGCGGCAGTGATTGAAATGGGAATGAACCACTTTGGAGAAATTCACAACCTGACCCTGCGCAGCAAGCCGACAATGGGCGTTATCACCAATATCGGTGTTTCCCATATTGAAAACTTAGGCTCGAGAGAGGGTATTTTAAAGGCAAAGCTCGAGCTGCTCGATGGGATGGCAGCCGATGCACCGCTGCTTTTGAATGGGGATAATGACATGCTTGCGACGGTTCACTTGCCGGGGCGCAAGGTGTATACCTTCGGCATCGATTGCGAAAGCGCCGATTTTAGAGCGGTGAATATTCAAATCGATTGCGGCAGCATGGCATTTGACATCCTTTATGCGGGCGGCAAGCAGGCGGTACGCATACCGGTGGTCGGTATGCACAATGTGCTCAATGCGGTATGCGCGTTTGCAGTCGGCGTGCTCAACGGTGTTGAGGCGGCGCAGGTGGCGCAGAAGCTGAGCGCATATGTGCCGGCAGGCAGGCGGCAGAAAATTGTCGATTGCGGCAGCTTTACGGTCATAGAGGATTGCTACAATGCTTCTCCCGATTCCATGCGCGCGGCACTTGGTACGCTGGCGGGAATGAAAGCCGGCAAGCACATTGCCGTTTTGGCAGATATGCTGGAGCTGGGTGATTTTTCCAAGACGCTTCACGAGCAGGTCGGCGAAATGTGCGCACAAAATCACCTCGATACCGTACTTTGTTATGGGGAACAGGCGGCGCACTACTGCACCAAGGCAGCACAGGGCTGCTCTGATGTAAAGCATTTTATGCACCGACAGGATGTATTAGAGGAATTATTAAAGCAAATAGAGGAAGGCAGCGTGGTGCTCTTTAAAGGAAGCCATGGCATGCACCTTGAAGATATAATTAATGCACTGTATGAGAGGAAGGGTATCAATCATGAGTAATTGGGTAGCAATTGCAATCGCACTTGCCTTGGCATTTGTGATTTCGGCGGTTTCGGGAAAATGGATTATTCCGTGGCTGCACAAGTTGAAATACGGACAAACCATTTTGGATATCGGCCCTTCCTGGCACAAGAAAAAGCAGGGCACACCGACCATGGGCGGTATTATGTTTATTATCGCAAGCATTGTGTCAATAATAATTACGACTGTCATTTTTGTGCTGATGAAGGGCGAGCTTGGGGATGGCTTAAATCTTTACGGCTCTAACTCGAAGGTACTTGTTTTTGCCGGTATGTTTTTGGCACTCGGTCAAGGGGTGGTCGGCTTTGCGGACGACTATATCTCCGTGGTGAAAAAAAGAAACGAGGGCTTAACACCGATTCAAAAAACCTTAGGGCAAATCATCATCGGCTTCGGCTATTTGCTGGCCCTTTACATCAGCAAAAACACCTGGTTTTACCTGCCCTTTGCTTCGAGCGAGCATATGGTTGTGGAGCTCGGCAACAGTGTGGTCGGCGGTCTTGTGTTTTGGCTTGGCGGTATTTTCCTCATTTACGGCTTCTCGAATGCAGTCAATCTTACCGACGGTATCGACGGGCTCTGCGGTTCGGTGACAACGGTTGTCAGCGTTGCACTGCTGGTGATTTCCGTTTTGCACAAGTTTGCCGGTGTATCTATCTTCGCGGCAGCGATTGCGGGTGCGTGCGCCGGTTACCTGATTTGGAACCATTACCCCGCAAAGGTATTTATGGGTGATACCGGCTCGCTGTTTTTGGGCGGTGTCGTGATGGCACTTGCATTTGCACTTCACATTCCTTACATTATCCTGATTATCGGCATTGTTTATGTGTGCGAAACAGGCTCTGTGATGCTGCAGGTATCTTATTACAAGATTACCAAAAAGATTTATAAGGATAAGGATGAAAACGGCAATCTTGTCGGCAGAAGAATCTTTAAAATGACACCTATCCACCACCATTTTGAATTGAGCGGGTGGAAGGAAAATAAAATTGTTGCCGTCTTTTCGGCAGTTACGGCAATTGCTTCGGCAATCGGCATTGCAATCGTATACTTTGGGATTTTCTCGAGATTAAATTAGGTGGTTAATTTTGGAAAAAACATTTGACAATCAAAACATTACCGCAACCAAAAAGCGCAAAAGGCAGCGGGGTGAAAAGCGCTTCTCCCGCCGCTTGAGCGGGTGGTTTCCCTATGCCAAAAAAGGGAAAATCGATATGCCCTTCTTCATTATGGTGATGGCGCTGTTAACAGTCGGCTTAATCATGATGTTTTCGGCATCCTTTGTATCCGCTTTATATAACACACAAAGCCACGACAGCTTGTATTACATCAAGCGCCAGCTGATTTTTGCCGTGGCGGGTGTGGTCGGTATGTTTATCGTTTCGGCAATTGATTATAAGCTCATCAGAAAGCTGACCTTGCCGCTGTTGGGGGTGACACTGGCGCTGCTTGTCATTGTAAGGCTGCTGCCGCCGGTGGATGGTGTGTACCGCTGGATTAACCTGGGCATGTTTACCATTCAACCCTCGGAAATTGCGAAATTCACTATCATTGCAGTTCTCGCGCACTTAATTGCGCTGCATCCCGATAGGATGAACAGCTTCAAATACATCGCCGTTTTGGGCGGCATCATCGCCATATTCGTTGTGATGCTGATGCTTGAAAAACACTTATCGGGTACGATTTTGATTTTTGCCATCGGGCTTTGCATGCTCTATGCAGGCGGTATTTGGAATAAGCACAAGTGGGCGGCACCGGCGATTGTGCTCACCGGTATTGCCGTGCTCGCGTTTTTAATTTTTATTATCTATAAACACCCCGAAATCAATGAGCACGCGTTTATCCGCGTCAAATCCTGGTTGGATAAGGATTATGACCCGCTTGGCGCAAGGTGGCAAACCAATAATTCGTTGTATGCCATCGGCTCGGGCGGCTTGCTCGGCTCGGGGCTCGGGCAATCGATGCAAAAATATTTGTATGTTTCCGAGCCGCAAAATGACTTTATTTTCGCCATTGTGTGCGAAGAACTCGGTTTTATCGGCGCGGTGCTGATTTTAGGCGCGTTTTGCATGCTGATTGTCAGAGGTGTGATGATTGCCAGAAGCGCTAAAAACAGCTACGGCTCGCTATTGACAATGGGCATTGTGTTCCAAGTCGGCATTCAGGTGATATTGAATGTGGCGGTGGTGACCGATACGATTCCCAATACGGGTATCTCCCTGCCGTTTTTCTCTTACGGCGGCACCTCGCTGTTGATGTTATTGTTGGAAATGGGCGTGGTACTTTCCGTTTCGAGAACGGCGCGCATGGAAAAGCTGTAGCTTGCACTTTTGCATATATTTTAGTGGAGGGTAGAGATGAAAATATTATTTGCAACCGGCGGCACTGCCGGGCATATTAATCCTGCATTGGCTGCCGCGGGATATATCAGAGAGCAGCACCCGGAGGCGGAAATCCTTTTTGTCGGCACTGCAGAAAAAATGGAGGCAAGACTTGTTCCCGCAGCGGGCTTTAACTTTAAAACGATAGAAATTACCGGCTTTAAAAGAAGCATGAATCTTGCCGGTATCAAGCATAATATCAAAACCGTTTTTTTAACCCTGCGCTCCTCGGGAGAAGCGAAAAAAATTCTTAAGGAATTTCGACCCGATGTTGCAGTCGGCTTTGGCGGTTATGTCAGCGGCCCGGTCATCAGAATGGCGGCAAAAATGGGCATTCCCACTGCCATTCATGAGCAAAACGCCTACCCCGGGATTACCAACAAAACACTTGCAAAGCAGTGCGACGCGGTGATGTTGACAAATGAAGACGCCAAAAAAAATATGGAGATTAAAGGCAGGTGTGAAATCACCGGCCTTCCCGTGCGCAGCGAAATTTTGCGCGCAGACCGCGCGAAGGCACGCGCAGAGCTCGGGCTTGATGACAGGCCGCTCATTCTTTCCACCGGCGGCAGCTTGGGCGCAGATGCCATTAATGAGGCGGTAGAGGGCTTGATTGCAGCGCACCACAAGCAAGCACCTTACTATCACATTCATGCGGTCGGGCAGTACGGCGCCTTTGTGTATGATAAGCTGAAAGAGGATGGCGTTGACCTGGCAAGCGAAAAGCACATCATGGTGCGCGATTATATCGATGATATGGACAGATGCCTTGCGGCAGCCGATTTGGTCATCGGCAGAGCCGGAGCAAGCTCGCTGAGCGAAATCCAGGCAGCAGGGAAGGCATCCGTTTTAATTCCGAGCCCGTATGTGGCGGAAAACCACCAATACCACAATGCGATGGCTTTGGTCAATCGCGGTGCGGCGGAAATCATCGAGCAGAAGGATTTGACCGCTGAGGTGCTGACCGAAAAGGTGGATGCCCTGATGGCAGATAAGGAAAAGCTGCTTTCCTTGGGCGAAAACGCAAAGAAAATGGCAATTTTGAACGCAAACGAAAAAATCGCGGAGATTATCCTTTCACTGGTGGATTAAATATGTCAAGTAAAAAAGTAAAGCGTTGGCGCTCGCGCCCTTCCGGTAACCGCGCAAGGAGTGACTCCTACCGCCGACCGCAGGAAGCGGGCGAGGTGTATAAAATCTCGCGAGCGGATGGGGCGACAAAAAAGGAACCCTCGGAGCTTGAAAAGCGCTACATAGAGCAAAAGCAACAATCCGCGCCGCCCGCAAAACAGCGCAAAAAGAAGAAAAAATACAAATCAAAGCCCGCTTCATCCGCACCGCCGCAGGGCTATACCTCTTACAGCGAGAAGGAACGCCTGCGCATCGAGAGAACCAAGCGCCGCAAGAGAAACAATGTGCTCATCAGAGCAAGCATTGCTTCGGTGGTGTTTGTCATCGGCATCGTGCTGAGCATCTTTATCTTTTTTAAGGTCGGCAGGATAGAGGTGGTCGGAAATGAAAAATACAGCGCGGCACAGGTGATAGAAGCCTCCGGTGTGGAGTTGGGTGATAACCTGTTTGCGCCGACAGCAGCAGGCGTACAGCGCAAGTTTGACCACAGCTTGCCCTATGTCAAAAGCGTTACTTTAAAGCATGAGTTGCCCGACGGCTTGGTTATTTGTGTCAAAGAGGGCAGTGCACAATTTGCTTTTGAAGTGAAAGAAAAAGGAAAAAAAGCGTATATTATCACCGATGAAGCGCTGAAATACCTTGAAAAAGCGGACAAGCAGCCAAAGGGCGCCGCCGTGGTAATCGGTGCGGAGATTGAAGCTTCCGAGCCAGGGGAAACCGCACGCTTTAAAGACGAGGAAAAGGGCGAGCTTGTAAAAACAATGAAGGCCGTATTTTCCGATAATAAGCTCGAAAATGTAACCGCAATCAATGTCAAAAGCACAGTGGATATTCAGGTTGTATACGCAGGTGCCATCACGGTGCAAATCGGGCAGGCGGAGGCACTCGATTACAAGTGCAAGATAGCGGCAAAGGCAATTGAGGATGCGCTGAAGGAAAATGAAAATGCAAAAGGCACGGTCAATGTGAAGCAGGCAGACCAAACAAAACAGGCATATTTTAACCCTGCTTCGTAACCCAATTGTAACCATTATTTTTGCTAAATGCTTGATTATAAAAAGCATTTATGGTATATTTTTAATATAAATAACTATGCCTAAAGCTGATTTTATTTAGCGCAATAGTGTATTGGAGGAAGAAAAAATGGCGTTTGAACTTGATAATGATGTTGTTGCCGGCGAGCAGATAAGAGTTATTGGTGTCGGCGGTGGCGGCGGTAATGCCGTAAACAGAATGATTAAAAGCAATCTGTTGGGTGTAGAGTTTATTGCGATTAATACCGATCGCACAGCTCTTGCTCATTCACAGGCTACATATAAACTCCAAATCGGAGACAAAATTTCCAGAGGTAACGGTGCAGGCGCAAAGCCCGAAATCGGTCAAAGAGCTGCCGAGGAGAGCAGAACCGATATCGAGGAAGCGCTGCAGGGCACAGATATGCTCTTCATCACTGCCGGTATGGGCGGCGGTACAGGCACCGGCGCTGCGCCGATTGTGGCACAGATTGCAAAGGACCTCGGCATCCTTACCGTTGCAATTGTGACCAAGCCCTTCGCTTTCGAGGGCAAGAGAAGAATGGAACAGGCTCTTGCCGGTATCGAAGAGCTCAAAAAGAGCGTCGATTGCATCATGGTCATTCCTAACGACAGATTGAAGGAAGTTACCGAAGAAAAGATTACACTTTTAAATGCATTTAACATTGCGGACGATGTGCTGCGCCAGGGTGTGCAATCCATCTCCGATTTGATTAAGGTTCCCGGTCTTGTAAACCTTGACTTTGCCGATGTCACTGCTGTTATGCGCGGCGCAGGCTATGCGCACATGGGTGTCGGCCGTGCAAAGGGTAAGGATAAGGCAGAGGCAGCTGCAAAGGCAGCCGTTACAAGCCCGCTGCTTGAAACCACGATTGACGGTGCAACCGGTGTGATTATCAACATCACCGCTTCTCCCGATATCGGTTTGGATGAAGTAGACAATGCTTCTCAGATGATTGCCAACGCGGCACATCCCGATGCGAACATCATTTGGGGTGCTTGCTTTGATGATTCTCTTGAGGATGAAATTATCATCACCGTTGTGGCAACCGGCTTCGGGTTTGATGAAAACGGTGAGTACAAAGCGCCTTCCAAGCCGCATACAGGGGCAAAGAAGGATACCGGCTTCGGCTTTGGTGATGATGACGATATCTTTGCAAAGCCCTCCAAGAAGGAATCCGGCAGCAGTAGCAACAGCGGCGGCGAGTTCTTGGATATGATGGACCTTTGGGGCTCCAAATAATCATAAAATAATCATAAAAACGCCTTGCAAGCAGCAAGGCGTTTTTTGATTGTGTTTTAAATATTTACTTTTTTAGACGCTGTCTAAATATTTGGTTTTGATGCGTGCCAAGCGCCTGTTCATCGGTACAAAGAGAATGGCACACAGCACTGCATTAAAAACAGCATGGGGAATGTTGAACAACAGCCCGGCGCCAAAGACAGTGGCGGCAGAGCCGAAGGTCATTCCTTCACCCAAGGTCATCACTGTCCAAATATCGGTAATGATGCTAAACAGAAATGCGCTCAGGGCGCTGAAGGGCACTGCAAAATAAACCGTGCGGCAAGGCTTGAGTTTTCCCAAAAAGCCTGCCAACAAGCCGATGAAGCCCCAAGCAAACATTTGCCACAGGGTCCACGGGCCTTGCCCCATGACCATATTTGAAACCAAAGCGGACAGCGCACCGGTTAAAAATCCGCTTTCGGGATTGTAGCAAAGCCCCATCAATACCACGATGACGGTCACCGGCTGCACATTCGGAATAAAACCGAAAATCATTCTGCCGATGCTGCCCACTGCGACCATGACCACGACCGGCAAAAAGGTGGATAGCGTCAGCTTTTTCTTTTCAATCAGGATAAAAACGGCTGCTAAAACGGCACCGACTGCAAAGTAAGAAATCAGCAAGGCTTTATCCATGGGTTTTCACCTCCGCTTCCGTGACATCCGACAGCGGCAGGGCTGTCGGCTTAATGGCTTTGTAGAGCGATGTTTCGCACTGTTGCGGGAAATACTGCTCCGGTGTGAACGAAGTGATACTCCCATCACTTAAATGGTGCACCGCATGTGCTGTACGGTAGATAAAATCCGGCGAATGAGAAACGATGAGGAAGGAAAAACCGCTTTTTGAAAGCTTAAGGAGCATATTCGATAAAGCTTCCATACTGTTTTTATCCAAGTGCTTTTCCGGCTCGTCCAAGAGCATGATATCTCTGCCGAGCAAAATCAGCTTAAAGATAGCCGCTTTCGCTCTTTCACCGCCCGATAAATCCAACGGATTCTTGCCAAGAAGTGCTTCTAAGTCGGCAAACAGCGGATAGCGCGCAAACGCATCCCCGATAACCGATTCGGGGAGCTTATTCTTTTTAAGTACAAAGCGGTAATCCTCTAAAAGTGTATCTTTTAAGAAGGAAAAAACCGGATTTTGTGCCAAATAGCCGAGCCGGTGGTTGTGATGGATATGCACGCTACCGCTGCTCGGCTTGTGAAAAGCACATATCAGCTCTAACAAGGTGCTTTTTCCGGCACCGTTGGCGCCGCACAAAAAGGCGATTTCTCCCTTGTGCAGCTCGAAATTGAGGCTGTCTAAAACCTTGTTTTCACCGTAGCTGAAGCAAATGTTTTCACCCGCTAACACACTTTGCTCTTGCGGCGCAGTGCGCTGCAAGGGGCAAATTGTTATGTTTTCTTTTACCGCACGCAGGTTTTCGCAAGCCTCAGCGGCGGTAAAATCACTTATAGGCAGCTGCAAGCGCTGCTCTAAGCGAATATATTCGGGAAAATTCGGTAAAACGGTGGCATCTTTTAATGTCTTTTTGTCAAAAACTTCATTTGTACCATCACTGAAAATGAGCACCTTTTGTGCTTTTTCCAGCACAGTATCCGTGTGATGCTCTGCAATGATAATCGCGGTACCGCTGCTTTGAATGAGCGCTAACTTTTGGAGAAAAACCTCCTTTGCCGGCTCATCGAGCTGCGCGAGCGGTTCATCCAAAAGCAGCAAATCCGGCTCAAGCATAAACAGTGCGGCTAAAGAAAGTATTTGTTTTTCACCGCCTGACAGTGTGCCGGTGTTTCTGCCTTTTAAATGGGTGATACCGAACAGCGCGAGCACTTCCTCGGCTTTTTTGTTGATTTCCTCCTCGGGCATACCGCTGTTGCAGGCGGGGAAAATCAAATCCTCGTATGCCGAGCGAAAAATGATATTTTTATCGCAATCTTGAAACAGAATCTGAGAGGTGCCTGCGCAGCGGATTTCTCCCTGCGCTTTTCCCTTGGGAGCGACCTCTTTTTTGATGCAGCGCAACAGCGTGCTTTTGCCGCAACCGTTTTTGCCGCAGATGAGCATCATTTCGCCTTTTGCTAAGGTAAATGACAGGTTATGAATCACCTGATGGCGGTCGGGATATGTAAATGAAAAGTCCTTTACATCTAAAACATTCATACGGTAGACTCACCCCTTCCGAAGAAAATTGGAATGAGAAAGAGCACTGCCGTTGCCGGCAGGAAAACCCAAGGTTGCCGAAAAAAGACAAATACAAAAACGGCGGAGCAAAGCGCAATAAACAGAAAATCTCGCGCCGCAAAGCGATAGCTTTTGATGTGTGTTTTGTGCTTGCTGTAGTAGCCTTTTGCCGAGAGAGACAGCGCGGTATCAATGCTTCCCTCCAAAGCGGCACCTGTAAAGGCTTCAAATATGACAGCTGCTGTTTTAATTTTTTCAAGCAGCTTGGTGTCATTTTGGTAGCAGCCGTTCATTTTTGCCATGTTTTTAGTCTTTTTATAAGCATCGGAAAGCAAATCAAAGTGCTTGAATATCATCGAAATCATCAGCGCCAGCTTTGGGAAGAACCTGCCGAAAACATATAAGAATTTTTCTTCCCCCAAGGTGGAACCGAGCACGCTGAATAAGAGCATGGTGCAAAGTATTAATAAAGCGGAATAAATACCGTTTTCAATCGCTTCTAAAGTGTAATTGATGCCCCAAAAGGAAAAAAGCACGGTTTCACCGCCATGGTAAAAAATCGGATTGAGGATGAGCATGAATACGGCAAGCGGCAAACCCCAAAGGAGCGTTTTGGCTTTCTTTTTGATAATCGCATAAATAAATAAGCAAATGAAAATCACCAAAAGACCCGCACTTTCACTGTAAAAGCAGGTAATTAACGCTTCCAAAAAGAAAATCAAAAAGGAAAGCGGATGCAGTTTTGAAAAAAGGGATGACTTCATTTTGTCTTTACACACATGTTCTTTCTAACAAATTGCATAAATCATTATAGTTTTTTTTTATTATTCTGTCAATGAGAATTATATTGACTTTATTATCTTTTTTTGCTATATTAAAAATATAAATATACATTAAG
>ODAI011552586.1_pt1 | contig 25960 bp, 21 predicted proteins | sample 1539321 | NCBI WGS metagenome assembly ODAI01 (sample SAMN02144231, study PRJEB22623) | gut metagenome | biome: sheep rumen | host: Ovis aries | place: New Zealand
CAACAGCAGGGAGGCCAATATCTCTTCTATCTTTGCTGCCATGCTGCAAATTTACGAAGATTCTCTCAATCGGAAGCATATTCATATGTTAATAATCTTAACGAATGGAAATGTTAACTCACACTAAATCCTGTAGAACCAGAAAAACTGACATGTTGCTTTTAGAGAAATTATAATTGTCATTCATAAATTGATATTATAACCAGACACTGGTGAATTTTTCATTCTTTTCTTTGTGGTTGCTCGGTGTTGTGTATACATTTTTCTTTCAAATTCTCCAATAATAATTTTTGTTTATTATTTTGTTGCTTATGGGCTTTTGACCATGCGTTCCTAGCTAAGAACAAACCTAAAACAATAAATACAATAAATACCATAAATAAGGAACTTATAATTGCTGTAACAAAAAACAGCCTTATAGTTTGTCTGTTTTGAAATTCTTTAAATTTTACATGGAACAGCAAACCGTTTTCCCTTATATACATCATTTTTGCTTGATTGGTATATTCAAAGCCGTTCATATATATTTTATCTGGCTTTGGATATATTTCTGAGAGTTCTACCGCACCTCCAAAATATAATTTGAAGTTTATTTGGTCTACAGAATATGAATTAATATTAATTTTAAAATAGGATTGTGATATATCAAATAATGCGAACCATCCAGGATCTCCAATAGTAATACCTAAACTATCAGGAACACATAGATTCATCGATGCAGGTAAATTACTTGTTTCGTAATACTTTTGTATAATATAATCATCTTTTTTGTAATTTCTTACAAATCTATGTATTAATAATTCGGACGGAATTGTTGAATCATTAAGTCCGATTATTTCTTCGTATTCTTTATCTTTGTAAAACAAATCTGCTTTTAGACTATTTACAATTGATTGTTTTGCTTCTATATAGAATTGATTGTACGCTTTAAAATTAGGCCATTTACATTTGGTTATTGAATCAAGCTCTCTTGTTATTATATTGTGATTCTCTTTATTATTGAAAATGGCATTTCTAACCATATAAATTGGGTTATCTTCTAACTCTATGTCCTTAAATAACTCAGGATCATAATAACCTCCAAAATCCTCTTTGTGGCCTTCTCGAATAGAGTCACAATAGAAATTCCATTTGTGATTAAAATTTCTCTCCTGTTCTGGAAGTTCTTCAGGAAAGAATCCAGTTAGTGAAACTATAATATTTGATGTATCTTTAATTAATTTATCATTAGTTGACATTGGTAGATAATATTCAATATCCGCATAAATTGGTGTACCTTCTTGCTCTTCAGGAAGGTTGAACCATTTTATTTTGTCAATAGATTCAATAATAACTGTCTCCTCTCTATATGGGATCGTATTAATTTTGTTATATATAATGATGCAAAATACGAAAATGAGAACATAAAATACAATTTCATATAATGAATAGAAAGATACATTTTCGGGATTGGGCAAAATACGCCAACAAAACCATTTGGGAATAAATTTTTTTAAAACTTCTTTTTTTAACATAACAATTTTTATTTTGTGAGTGCAAAAATACGAAAAATCCACCTAAAACCAATAGGCGGAGGAATTTTTTTTGTTTTGGAATACTTTTGGGGTGTAGAGTGCGGCGACGGGGGAGGTGTGCCAGGCGGGGAAAACATCAGGATGTTCGCGGATGATGTTTACTAGGTCGTAGTAACATTGGGGATGAACTTGAATGTCTGTTAATAGCTGGAGTTCGTAGGACTGCAGGGAGCGGATGACCTGGGATTCGAGTTCTGAAGCGGTTCGGCCCTGAGTGATGACGTGGGAGCGGAAGACTTCCATCTGGGGATGGGAGAAGTAGGTGTCGGCGAGTACGTTCTCTATCTTTATAAGACGTTCGTGTAGCTGCTGGTAACTGTCCCAGATATGTTCGCGGATGGCAAGGCGTCGGCAGAGGTTCAGGAATGGGAACATCGTAGTGGCAAAATATTTGCCTTGGGATGAATCTCGCCAGTCTTCTCTTGATGAGAGACGGATGATTAGGGATTCGATGGCGGCGTCGCGCTGAGACTCGAGAGAGTTGATCAGGGCATCGACGCGCTCACGAGAAGCCGGAACCACGTTCTGGTTAGAGACGATGCCGAAGCCGTTTGGAGTTAATACCAAATCGAGTGAGGGGATTGCAGTCATGTAGGCATGACAGGCAACTAGCTTTTCCAAGGGATAACGGAAACGCTCGTTAGGTCCGAAGCTGTCGGCTTCAGCTATCTCGTCGAAGATGGCTTCAGGAACGAAAGTATCTATTGCCCATTGCTCAGCAGTTTCCAGATATGGGTAAAGCTTCTCTATCAAAGTGGGCTCGCCTTCTACGGTGGCGAGGACATTGGGAATGAGCAAGCGCAGCTGCTCGTCTGTGGTGATTAATTTCATGCTTGTGTGGGGTGAATGGGGTTGATGGGATAATTATTAATGGGGTTAATGGGTCTGATGGGGATAATGGGGTAATTATAATGGGGTGAATGGGATTCATGGGCTGTTATAACATAACAGCATACTGAACAGTTTTAGGCGTCTCCCGAATCTAACTCAGTCTTTTTGCCGGATTTGTTTGGGGTCACGAGCTTTGCATCGCGATTCTCGTCCAAGGTGGAGAGCATGATGAATGGGCAATCAGGCTTCACACCTTCCCAGCCGTTATACCTTATTATGATATGGTGAACGGTAAAGAGCAAGTCGTGATACGGCTTCTGCAGGGCCTGAGCGATGGTGTATAACTCTCGCTTGTCAGAGCCGGAGTTGTTTGACTGGCTCTTGCCTGGCACACTGCCAACGAGGTTGGAGTGTACGCGCATTGTGAAGCACACCATATTGACTGCCTCGATGATGTCCGTCGACCAGTCGCCACCCTCCTTGTCCGTCTCGACCTTGTTGATGACCACGTCATGCTGCTCGTCGCCGTTGGGATTGATGTAGAACGTGGAGAAAAGCACCTTGCCGCTGTTTTCCATGCCCGTGAGGAAGTTGATGATTTTCTCCTTCTCCTCCACGACCCGCTCCATCTGTTTCTTGCGGTCAGTGATACCCTCCGCTTTGAAGATGCCATCCCAAAAGCGGTTTGCAATCTCGATGTGATACTTGATAGGTGCAGCGTTCTTCAGTTTTGCCTCCTTGGCCATGCCAATGAGCGACTTGATGTTATACCACTTCCCCTTGAACAGCGCAGCGTAGTAAGGGATGGGATAATACGTGCTGTCGGGAGTCGGAACCCGGCTGACGATAGCAAATTTGCGTTTGCGAGTTGACAAGCTGGCTGGCTGACGAGCAGACGAGTTGCCGGCCTTGGCCGCTTCCATGCGCTCCTGCAGGTCAGCCCATGGAGAATGTTGGTCGAGCATTTCAATCTTCTCGACCTCATTCTTGCTGGCTATGCACTTACGCCAGTTGGCATAGAGCAGGTACGGAATCTTGCCGTCCTTCTCTGCCGGGGCGAAGCGGCAATAGCAAGCCTCCTTCCGCAGTATGCGGACAATCTTCGTGCCGTCCGCGCTGAGAATAATGACAGAGACACAAAAAGCGAAGTGCTTGAAGTCCTGGCATACCCCCAAGAAATAGGAAGAGAGGTCATTATCCATGAGAAAGTCCCTGACTCGCTCCTGGATCGGGGCGGTGGCGGCGGCGGTGTCATACACCAGCCCAGAGCCATAGCACACCTCAGCATTGAAAATCTGACAGGTGGAAAGCGTCTCGTCGCTTTCTATCAAGTCCAGAATTCTGTAAGGCATCTGATTGTCAGCCCCCCACGGCATGTATTCATAGCCCTCGTCAATCTTGATGGGCACCGTGTCCTCCTGTTCCTTGAACACCTCGGTAGAATTGACCGTAAAGGCCGCACTGGCCTTCAGGTCGGGAATCTCTTCAACGGAGTTGAAAGCATAGATAGGATTTGCTTTGTTTGCTTGTTTCATATATCTTTGAAATTTTCGGCAAAGATATATAGGAATGAGAGCAGACGAAAAGACATGAAAAAGTGGCGGTCTGTCTCAGAGGGCCACTTCATTCATAATTTAAAGAACATCGGCCAAAGATGGCCGACGGATGAAGCGGTCTTCCCAGAGGGCAGCATCCTATGCAATAAATATCTTCGGGCTTGCGTTCTGTCTTTCCGTGCCGACACAAAGAACGTGGGCCAGCGTATCCCACGTCTTTGTACCAGGCTCTGGAAAGCCCTAAGGAAGACAATGAGACGACAAGCCCACGTATATGCGTGAACCGTCGCACTCTATCTTGCCTTATTTGAATTTTCCAGATTCGGTACACAAGACAGAAGCGAAACGCTTCAATTCCTCGAAATGTCCTGTCAGATGGGGTTTCATCTGACAGTATGAAAGTTCGTGCCACTGCACAGTAACAATCACGGTGCAAAATTACATAATTTTTGCGACATTTCCAACAAAGGGCACAAAAAACGTCACATATAGACTTCCATGCCGTTAATCATGAAGATGCAGCACTCCCGGCATTGCCGGATTTGGTTGCTGTCGAGCATCTTCATCTTGCGTGTGCCTTTGTAGTGTTCGTACTTGATGCAGATGCATCGTTTCCATTCCTGGACTTCGCCTTTGGAAGTCCACAGTTTGATGTCGACAGGCTCAGGTCGGTTGAGCATGAGCCGGGCGGTGGAGATATGAATGCTGGTCATGTTTTTAAGTGAAGAGTGAAAAGTGAAGAGTGATGAATTGTTTTTTATGCCCATTCCGTGCCATTGGCGTACTTCCAAGAGAACTTTATGCGCGTGAGTTCTTTGTCAGAATCCGTGACCTCAGATGTGATATCGCTGATAAGAATCTGCTCTATCTGTCCTTCGCTGATGTACTTGGCTACCCATTTCGATGTCAGCATCTGGCTTACCCATTGGGCTTCATCGTAGGTAAGCGGGGCCGTCTCGACCTCATGCTTTACCTTGATGGTCTCATCATAGTACTGCGTCTTCCTACCTGATATCGCCTCACTTCGGTCTATCTCCGTCTTGATGGTCGTCGCGCCATAGAGATAGAGCGTTTCCTGCAGGCCAAAAGAGTTTAAGAATTCAAAGCTGTCCGTGGGCGTCTCTTCGGTAAAAAAGATGTTGAACTTACGGGAACCAATCTGATACTCCACTCCTAGGATAGTACAGTTTTGTCCTGTACCTCCATCTGCAATTTGCTTGAAATACTGATAGTCCATCTTGACTGTGACAATTTTCGCTGAAGTTGACTGCATCTTTGCCATGTTGGACGTATAGGAGAACACGTTACCTTCAATGTATGGGACGGTATAGTAAATCTTCATGAAGTTGTTTCCCTCCTCATACGCCTTGGTGTAGTTGGAAAGAACAACGTGGCCATCCTTCGGAATAAGCGCACTTCTTCGCGTGGTCAGAAACATGCTTCTCAGCAGGGCCTCAGTCTCCATGCCATATTTTCGGTCACTATAGATTACCTTCACGTCCTGCACTGCAGAAGCATCACCTGTAGGAGGTTCAGCCCATATTTCGAGCGTGGCGATGTCCAGCCCTTGGTCGAGCATAGCCGCTTCGACGATGGAGCGCAAGTCGCGGAAGGCTATTACCTGGTTATACGGGTAATAGACAGACTTGAACACCTCGTCGCCGTCTACCTCCACGCGGACGGTGACACTTAACTGGTCGGAGCCAATGAAGACCGCCTCAGGCAACTGAGCGGTCAAGTAGATAGAATTGAAGCCTGTTGTGATGTTTGTAGCCATCGAAGAAATTTACTATTTACAGATTTACAATTTACGATTTATTACCGCAAAGGTACAAAAGGGCGGTGGGTGGGCAAAAGACAGGTAAGTGAAGACTGATGAAAGAAGAGTGAAGAATTTGCTTCCGCTGAAGGAAATGGGTGGTGGGTGGGGACAGAAAATGGAGGCCACTGGCCTATCCGTAGTCCATAATGATGACTGGGTGGCCACTACGGATGACGCGCTGCTTTACCCAGTCCAGTTCACTGACGGGAAAGCACATATACAAACTGTCATCCTCATTACGGAACGGCTTCCGCTTTGTCGGGAAAGCAATACGCGGCACATCATCCTCGTATGCCTCAAAGCAGTCCTTGAAGCGAATCAGTATGACGGAATTGTAGTGCTCATACTTCATTGTGAGATATTCGCTGTAGAAATCTTCTGAGATATTCATTATTCTTTGATTTTAAGATTGAATACAAAGTGAATATCGGGCACCGCTAATTGCGGCACCCGGATTTATCCTCGACGATTCCGATACGGTAGCCATTGCGTACCAACTTAGGCAGATACGTGTCGAGGGCATGGAAGGGAAATGCTGCATACTGCTTGTTGAACCAGTTCGTGAGCGTGATACCCAGTATGTCGGCTGCAGCCACGGCATCCTGTTCGTAGCACTCGTAGAAATCGCCTACGCGGAAGAGAAACAAGGCATCGGAATACTGCTTTTTGAGACTTTCAAAACGACTGAAATTTGTAGGATTCATAATTCTATGATGTTTTATAATGTTAGACATATTGCTTGCTATTAAGTGATAGCCTCCTTATTGGAAGGCTATCACATTTGCGACCTCTTGATTTTTCTTCGCACGGGGCTTGTGCTGCTTCTTCGGCTTCGGCTGCTCTTCCTCTGCCTCCGGCTGCTGTGCCAGAACTGCATCGACGCTGTGGCTCTCGACGAACTCCTGTGTCACCTCGGCAATCTTCTCTTTGCCGGCCTTGGCCTCGGCCTCTGCCTTCATGGCCTTGACCTCAGCAATCTGCTTCGACAGGCTCTTCAGGCACTGGTCATCGATGTTCAGCCCTGTGCGCTTCTTCAGCAGGAAGGCGAAACGCATTGCCTTGTAGGCACTCTTGCAATAGCCCTGGGGCTGCTCCTCGCCTGTGACGGCCACAGCCCATACATTGTTCTCACTGTTGTTAGACTTCACGATTGTTACGACGATAAAATTCTTATTTTCCATGACTTTATGAATTTTGATTGTTAATAATGATGTTCTTGTTCTGTTGTTGACTTATGCTACAAGATAGCACTCGACGTAGGTAATATCGACCATGAGATCATTGGCGAAGTTCTCAGCCTGCTCGGTGGCCTGGGCAAACGTATCAGCCTCTACCTCGTATTCGTAGCTTTCCCCTTCCTCGGTGTTGATGACCACCTGATAGAGATTGCCAGAGAAGAAACGCTTGTTGTACAGACGGCTCTTTGTGAAAAGCGAATTTGTTTGAACGGTATGTATCATAATTTTTTAATTTTTAGATGTTTAACTTTTAATGTTTTGCGCCTTGGCGCTCTTTGTAATTTTTACATTGCTTTCAGAAGTTGGCAAGGAGAAGGCATGTAAAGACAAGGAATTACAAGCAAAATTCTGGAAAACCGCTTTTTCTTTTGGCCCTGGCCTTTACCACCTGTGGAAAAGAAAAATCGGAAGGTTGCCGGAATTTTGTGCAGGAATAAGGAGCCTGTGACTGGTACTTGGCGGATGCCGCTTGCACTAACTTTGCAAAGTAAAAATATAAGAGCCGCCGAAAGGCTTCCCGGCAAAATGTTAAAAAGAGAGTTAAACACCGAAAAATAATTATGACACGCCGAATACCGCCACAAGCAAATTCTCACAAAGCAAGCCGTCCTACAAGCGTTCTGCTCGCTTCAGGCAATCACGTCCATCAAGGCGGTCATCCACCAAAACACCAAGAAAGGCAGGAAAGCCGATGGAGAGGCAGATGCTTTTGATACGTCCAAGGGCACCCAGCAGGCAGAAGGGCTTTTGCCTACCAAAATGATGAAGGTCAGATATTACCACCGAGTGCAGCCAAAACCAAGCATCAGTCAATGACATGACAAGGACATGACCAAAATAGAATCAAAAGAAGAAGTCATGGAATAAAATAAGGATATAGATACTGTCGAAATCGTGAAGCCAACAACTGTGCAAGAACATTGGGCGGTGGCCATTACAGGCTACCAGAGGGGCAGACACAGGCGCAAGAGTGCCTACTGGCTCCAATGCGTGCCTCCCTGCTGAAGGAGTGCAAAGGGCTAAAGAACATCACCAAGAGCCTGAGCCAGTCGAAAGCGATGCGTGGTTAAGGCCAATCAAGAGCGGTAACGACCTATAGGCAGAGACGGAAAGGATGAGATGGAACAGCCGAGGTGACACAAAGGAGTGTCGGGAGCCACCGATGCAGAACAGGCACATCAAAGCAGTGGGGGCAACGGAAGAGCAACCATTTGAAGCCAGCAGCGAAAGAAATTGTGCGAAAACAAGAAAAAAATCAAATTGGCGCAATTTGGCTGCGCATAATACCTATATCTTTGCAAGCAATTCGATTAACTTTTAATTCAAAAATAAGCTATGGTTAAAAAATTATTCGTTTTTTCATTGTTTGCTATGACTTTGACCTCATGCGGAATGTTGAAGTCATACACGGCCAGTTACAATGTTCAATTGGCTGCAGTCGAGAGTCCCGCAGATGCTAAGAAACAATTCGGAGAGACCAAGGTGGTCACTTTCAAAGATGGAGAGATTGACAAGTACCGCTATGAAGATGACTACATCAACATTGTATGGTACGTCTCGTCGAAACAATTCAATTTCAAGTTGACCAACAAGTCGAACCATACCATTAAGATTAACTGGGATGACATCAGTTTCGTAGATTACGATGGCAAGGTCGGTCGAGTGATGCATGCAGGTGTCAAATATACGGACCGTAACAGCAGCCAGCCTGCATCAACCGTTCCCAAGGGAGCCAGTATCGAAGACATTCTCCTACCGACAGAAAACGTCTATTTTGTATCAGGCCAATATGGTGGCTGGCGCGAACGCTACCTGATTCCATGCGTCTATGACACTCCAGAGAAGTTTGCAGCTGGAGCCAAAGACTATGTAGGTAAGACCATGAAGGTGCTTATGCCCATCATGATTGAGAACGTCCAGAACGACTACACCTTTGAGTTCAACATTGCTTCGCTTCTCAATCCTGAGGTCGGGCAAAAGAAATAGAAACAGCATGACTTTAGAACCGCTAAGTACTTGACGATTGTTGTAACTGGAGAAACGGCAGGCCTCACGGTCTGCCGTTTCCTTATCTTGAAATCTTCCAATTTAAAGATAGCCACAACTTTCGATGAATCACCTTAGGTTTATTTTTATATCCAATGCTTCATCAGACATACGTACTTCATAAAGTGCATTTTCTTCACAATATACATTGACAGGCATGTGGCAGGTAACATGCGTATTCTCATAGATAAAATTTTCGTTTCCGTGGAACATTACCCTTTCAACGTCTCTACATTTCATAACGGATCTTTCAGTAAATGGTATAACAGAACCTATTCTATTCTTCATAAAGAATCCCGGTTGCTGACCATTTGGTAGAATGAAGAAAATATAATCTCGAGCTCTGCTTATTGCCACGTTTATAATATTCTCATTATTAACATGAGACCCTGGAGTGCAATTGGCAGGAGGATTTAATACAATAAACATAATGTCGCATTCGTCCCCTTGAAAACTATGCACAGTTCCGCATGTGACATTACAATACGTGGTGTTCAACGGACGATTTTCAAGCATATTCTTTATCGCGTCTGACTGCGCACGATAGGCACAAACAACACCGATTGAATAGTCTTTGCCCAGATGGTTTTTCCCAATTTGCTTTATAGTGTATTCAATCATGTTATAGGTAAAAATAGCCGAATACAAATTAAAAGCAGATTGTCCTACTGAGCTTAGTCCTTTTATATCGTCAAACTCTGCGACATCAAAGCCGACAAAATTTACGTCAGCGATATGTAAGCCATCGAGTTTTAACGGTTTTTGAGGACAACGGTTAGGATCTGAGTCTACGAGCCCGCCGTAGGCAAAGTTACTTACGAAATCACCTATAGTTGGTATTGAACGGTATTGAGTCATAAGCCCCTTCACCGTGTATCGGTCGTAGTTGAATAAGGCATCGGAGAACTCATGCAAATTCACCATGTCATATATGTTATATGCCGGCATGTCATTTTGTACCACTGGCTGTATTTGCTTGGGATCACCAGAAATAATGATTTTCTTGGCGTTTGCCCCTTTATATAGAACATAAGTGATAGTCAAAATATCGATCATGGAAGCCTCGTCTATAAAAATGTAGTCCCATGGGAAATCACATATCGGAGTGTCATCAGGCTGCACAAAGTCATAGGCATATCGAGCTGCAGTAGCCACAACAATGTTGTGCCAGTCTTTCATATTGGTGGTGTCTCTATTAGTGACACAACCAATCTCTTCAATAAGGTATAAACTTTCAGTAGCCCCATAGCGAGCAAGTCCACCTTCACAGATGTCATCATCAGACATTTTTACTGCGACCACATCTGCAGCTTTATTGGTTGGCGTTAAAACCAAAATCTTTGCTTCTGGTTCTTTTGCCAGAAGATTATGAACTTGCTTAACAAGTTCTGTCGTTTTTCCTGTTCCAGGAGGACCATAAATAAATTCTATATTCTTTGGCAGATTAGCATTCATGTCAAAGTCATCCTCTTTGGCTAATTGCAAGAAACGTGTTTCAAGAGAATCAATGATATTGGTATTGTCAATAGCAATCACACGTATCTTCTTGGCAAACAAGAGAGTACTAAAGTTCTTGCTATCGTCTTCAATTGACAAGTCAATAGAGTCGTCTGAGATTTTGACAATCAGTCCATCAATTTTCGAGGATTTTTCTTCTGTCATGGCTGTTACGGAATATTTTTCAGCATCATTTAACCATGAAGGAACTGGCAAGGTTGGCTCCGTAAGATGCAATATCTTATCTGAGCATATTTTTTCAAAATGAGAGAAGTCGATCTGGACACGCCGTTCTGCAATAGATTGCTGCCCAGCATGCATTAGTTCCATAAGAACTTTAAACCATTTGAAAGAATACGTTGGCGTTTGTTTTAACAAGTCCAATATTTCCACTTGCTCTTTAGCAGACTCTGCCTGATTTTTTGCTGTAGTGTCCTTTGCCTTTAAACTTCTCTCAGCACGGGACGTGTCCTCGTTTTCAGAAGAGCTACTTTCTCTTGAGTCCTGCATGGGGACAAAGAATGGCGCATTGTTCTCTGGAATGTCAGACTTTGAATCTATGCTATCCAATGTAAGCTCTCCATCGTTATTTGTGGAGGAATGAGGCTTATTGACATGCCTATTGCTTTTTTCCTCCCATCTCTTTTTCAGTTTCTCATTTATGTCATCCGTATTGTCAGTATTTTTTTCTTCTTCCTCAGTCTCTTCTGTAACATTTGATAGCTTCTCCTGTTCGCGTTTGTCTTCCACTTCCTTTTGAAGTTTCTCCAGTTTCTTTTTTGCCTTAGCGGCACGAATAGCTTCAAATAAATCCTCTTGGGAAAAGTCATCGTCTATTTCTTGTGCAATTTTCGCCCCCATTTCAAAAGTCTGCTGTTCCTCATCGGTTGCACCATACTTTTCTTGAAGGTTTTGCGTTTTTTTCTCGATGCCAAGAAATTCTATGATACCATTAAAAGAACTGTATTCAGGAGCCAGTTCTTCCACGAAAATTTCAGGCGCAGATTTGGCCTTACCGTTTTTGTCAAATATCCACGAAAAAGATTTTAACTGGTAGTAAAAAGATGAATCGGTATAGTTGGCATTTAAGTATTGCTTGTATTTCAGTCGTGTATAAATCGTTGCTTTGGTCTTATCCATAAAGGAAGGAAGAATGGTGTTCCATATAAGGACAGACAACAACTTTGTAATTCGTTTTTTTGTATAAGCATCTTCAAACCCGACCAAATAGAAGTCTTCCACACAAGCAAATTCGTAGAAATTCATATTGTGAATAACTCTTTGAATATGCTGTGGAGTTCTATATTGGTTGTAATATTTGCGTGTTTCAACGCAAGGTTTCTCTTGTATTCCCAGCTTAATTAAGAAGTCATTGATAAAGCCCTCCTTGTACTCGCGTACATATCGCTTATAAAAATGAGTATTAAAGAATAGACCTTTATCACCAAGGAACTCTTTCATGAGTTCGTTCTTTAGATAAAGTTCTGACGCTTTATGCAATGACTCATCGGTTCCTACTATGTATAATTTGTCTTTCAGGATTTTGATGTAGTCACTTTCTTCTCCTGTATCTTTAACCTTCTTATAATACGAAAGGAGAAGTTGGAAATCCGTTTTCAACAAATCCTCATCTATATTGACTTCTCCGTTTTCATCTTCGGTGTATTTTGACAGAATTATATTGCGGATATAATCATATTCATCGGGTTTCTTTAGTTCTAATTCATTAAAGAACTTGATAGCCATATCTTCATGAAGGTATTCTTCACTGATAAAGTTGTACCCAGACTGGTTGTTTGATTTATTCTCAATAGGCAAGAAAACATTGGGAGTGGTGGTTTCTATAAAAGGTGGCACCCACTCACCACTTTGAATCTTTATGATTGGCGCGTCACGGAAAACATGCGCTGTAGTACGAGTTTGTGGCGAGATTTTCCAAAATTTTGGCGCATCATTACGCAAGAAAGTATAAAATTTTGTCACCCACTCGACTTTTTGCTCTTTCATAAAAGTCTCGGAAATGTCTTTCCCAAAATCTTCGATACTATAGTCATTTATATCTGCATAGTAATCATTTTCATCTTCAGTTTTATTTAGTTTCATGATCAATTCCCACTTCAGGAAATCAATATCATCTGAGATTTCATCAGGGTCTATAGCCTCACTATTTTGTCGAAGATGAGCAAATTGTCGTTGAGTCAACAATTCAAGGACAGCATTTGTAGAAGTGTAGGCATCCTCAACGGAAAGATATTTGCCATTGCGAGACAAAAGGATTTGTTTGAAATCAACCATTTCCTTAAATGCATCTTTCATGGGTTCTTCAAAGACATCATCTTCTGTACGATAATACCTTGTCTCATATTGAGGAATAATATCTACGATATTCTCATCAATTAAAAACATATTATGCTTTATGCCATAATCCCTCAAGGCAATGACAGAATCTGCAGCCAAAGTAGCCAAAGCCTTTAACAAACCTTTGTTAAGGTTCTCATTACGTTTTATATTCTGTCGGTTTTCGGTTAGCAGGAAAGGTGCATGTGAGATAAAGCAAGTTTTGAAAGATTCTTTGGTGGGGAAAAAACAATATATGTTCTGAACTCCCTTAGTTATAAGACATTTATTATGTTCATCATAATAAAAGCCTACATAGATAGGAAATAAAGCCTTGTTCCCACCTGGTAATGTAATACTTACTTCTTTAGAAAAAAGAAACATATAATCGGTTCGGGTAGCGTTTGTTAGCCGATACTTTTCTAATGTGATGCCATTATATGTTTGCTTTTCTATTTGGAATTTACTATATTCAGAGAACGAAGATCCCTGATTACCACCAAACTCTATGCGCCAATATATCTTGTTTAAATGACGCAAAAAAAGAATGGGGTTATTCAATGATTCTAACCTGCTTTTAATCTCGTTAAAAGACTTTTGCGGGTTTCTAAATGGTAGAACAAATAGCGTTTCACCCGCTATTCTTTCCGGATAATCATTTTCAATGAGAGTCGGAACAATCAGGTCCTCTATTTTGAATTTGAATGGGTCGTCATAAATTTCAGGTGTATCAGTATACTGGAATACGGCCTTGAAGCCAACGCCGAATTTACCTATTTTGTTTTGGGTGTTTTCTTTGGATGAGTTGCCAATGCCTGTAATAGAATTTATATCACCTACACGCTCGTCTATTTCAGATGTAATATCGAAATGTTTGCTACCATTATGCTTAAATAATAGTCTGTCCTGTCTAAGAACTATAGTCACTTCGGTAGCGTTAGCGTCGTCTGCATTCTGCAAAAGTTCATAAACAAAGTGGGCTGTTTCAGCATATTTATCAACGACATTAGGTTTTACACCGCGGAATGCTCTTTGGTTAAAAACCTCATTTGCCGTCACACGAGCAGCATGTAATTCGTCAAAAAGTTTTCGTTCTTCTATAGTTATTTTTTTCATTGTCATTTTGCTTGGTTTAATATTTCGTCCATGAATTCTTCCATTGAATAAATATGGTCGTTAACAGTTTTGAAATTAACTGGGTAAGGACACTTGGCATTTTCCCTGGCCTGTTTATAAGCATCTTCGTATGTGACGAAAACACTTTCCACGCAAACTTCCAGCCTTGTAACATCCGGCACCACATGGATGCTACCACGTCCGTCTACAAATAGTACTTTCCATAACAAATAGCCTTTATTCTGGGTTAATGTCTCTTCAAATAGTCTGCTATCTCATCTGTGTAAACGTCCTTGTCCTCTTCCCAATGCACTGGCAGGCGGTCAAAGCCGTTGAAATGTTCCGCAATAGAATAGAGAAAGTCCTGTGTCATCAGGTGATAATCCGAATGGTCCTTGTATTCCTCGCTGACATAGTAAGCATCATGCTTCTCTGTCAGTTCCTTGTCGGCCACCAGCACCTCCCTAATCTGATTGCAGATGATTTCGTAGCCCAACAATTTGTGGCGGAAATGATACAACGAAGGATAGGCAAGTTCCGTCTCAGTCTTGAATCTGTTCCACACCGTTTCTTTGAAGATATAGTGCTTGTCCGGGTATCTAAAAGCCAACAGAACCGAAACAGCGTGAGGATTCTGATGATGCTTCGTGTTCGGTTTCTCCAGTCCACAGGCAATTCTCTTCGCATGCATGTCGTCAAAAACTGCGACATATTCTTCAATCCGCTCGACCAGGTCTCTTTCCTCGTCAAACAGACAAGTGAGCGCATAGCGCGTCTGTTCACTAAAGTCTTTCTCTTCATCCTCCTGTTTCATAGCACACTTGATAAGAATAGCCTTCGAGAAAGTCATGGTTCCCGATAGCAAGTTATATTCATCAGCCAGTGCCGCTTTCAAGTTTTCCGCCAAGTCCACTGCGCTGATGTCAAACTCCCTCAGGAACGTATTTGTACCTTTCCACTTATAATCCTCTTCGCGTGACAGATGCTGATAATACACCTTGTACCATTCTATATAAGGAGCCAGTTTCTGAGCAAGCATAGCATCCGGCTCTACAGCATCCAGCAGCACCTTCGGGCGACTTGTTTTCTTGGCCGTCGTAGGCAGAACCTGTCCGTAAAGAAGAGCGCCATACTTAATTCTGTCCTCTTTACCAGACACACGAAGAAAGATGTCGAGCCATTTCTCGTCGGGTGAAATCATACCGTCCTCTGAAATGGTCATCGGGTTAAGCACCTTGATGTCTTGTAGCAACGACACCTTGTAATCGTCTTCCAGCATAGGAAGCCATTCTTTCGCCAACCCCTCTATAGCCGCTTGTTTGGTCAGATTCAGGAACCGCTTGTTCATCTTCACCCACAAGCGCATGGAGCGCATGACGGCACGCATATCCTTGTTCTCCGTATTCTTGAAGTCAGTATGTATGGTTGGTGCTGCAGCAATGGGTAAAATCTCATCAATGCTTGCAACACTCTTTCCCTGCATGAACAAAGCCACATCAATGTTGATGCGCTGGCTCATATCCTGGGCGTGAGTTGTTTTGGGATTCATCATTGGTCTCTTTGTTATTTACAGCGTTAAACAATTTGATAGCATCTCTCATCACATCGGCATGGTCAAAGGCCAGCGGCGGCAGTTGATTGATACTATGCCAATCAGCATTAGCCGCATCATCACAGCCTTGCACGTTGACGGGATGGTCAATTATAGCGAGGTAAGCCACCGTGACCGTCCTTCCTCTTGGGTCACGGTCTACTTTAGAGTATGCGCCTATCTGCTGAACATTATCCACCTTCAGCCCCGTTTCCTCTTCAAGCTCCCGGATGGCGCATTGCTCGGTGGTTTCATCCATATCCATGAATCCACCGGGGAAAGCCCAACACCCTTTGAAGGGGTCGTTTCCCCGCTGAATCAGCAGCACCTTCGGCTCCGTCTCTTTTGTCATCACTACACAGTCAGCGGTCAAAGCCGGACGAGGATATTTATAAGTGTATGTCATTTGTCTAATAATATTCTTTGTTTGCGTTCAGTATCGTCTCATAGAATTGAGTAACCACCTGCTTCATCTCATCTGGAAGATAGCCCATGATTTCCTGCCTCATTGCTTCAGGAATTCCCCAAATGGCTTCAGCGATACTGCCAACGATAGCACCGAGCGTGTCAGCATCGGCACCCAAACTGACAGCTCTGCGCACAGCATCCTCAAAAGAAGAACTCTCACCGATGATCCACAAGGCGACGGGAACAGTGCCCTGGCACGTCTCGTCGAACTTGTTCTGCACGTCAGCCTTTTCAATCTCAATGTCATACTTGGAAATAGCAATGCTCCTGCTCAGAATGTGATCAATAGCGTGTTCATCCAAAGTTTCCCACCCTTGATGTAAGTCCAAGGCAGTGTGAATGGCTATGGCAACGGTCTTAGCCCCCTTGATTCCCTCTGGGTGATTGTGTGTTGGAGCAGCCGTCTTTTCAGCTGCCCGGAGCACTTCGCAACTGTCCTCATACCAATATGCCACTGGGCTTACTCTCATCGCTGCGCCGTTACCAAAAGATTTGTAGGGCATGGGATGGTCGCTTCTAACCCATTGTGCAAACCTGCCGCCATATCCACCCATCGGATTTGGATAGCGGCGGCACCAGTCATGGATGGATTCGCCGAAGTCACGGTCTTTCAACAGCGCATCAGCTACAGCCACCGTACAGATAGTATCATCCGTAAAACTGTTCTGACTCGAAAGCCACTGGAAATTGTAGTCGTTGGTAGGGTTAAACTCCCAACGGCTACCCACTATATCGCCTATGATTGCTCCAAGCATAATTCAGAAGAGTTTAGGTGACTTGATAGACAGCAGATAATTGTATATTTCTTCGCCCTCGCTGTCGTTTGACCATCTGACATTGAGGTCTTTCTCAACAATGATATAGACAGGTGGCCAGGTAGGGTCAACTAAAAGCCCCGGTGGATTGGTCGTACCAAACACGCGCCAGTCCTTGAAGAAGCAAAGGAACCTGATGCCGTAGATACCATTCTTGTCTGCAAACTTCTTTGCAGCCTGCGTCTCTTTGATGTGACTGTTTCCGCTCATCTTATTATTTGGTTATGATTTCAAGTCCCACATGGTCGCTCATTTCCTTGTCCCATGGGAACATACGGAATGAAGCGACAGGAAAGTTGACATAAGCATAATCGAGAAAGAACGGCTCCGACTCATGGAATCGATGGTAGTACGTGGCCGCCGATTCTTTTCCAAACGCTTCGCCCGTCTGCTGATGATAAAGGCTATGAAGTCCGTAAGACTCCAGTAGCTTGTTCACCTTCAAAATATCGCCATATTGTTTGGTGGCATCATACTGTTTGACATAGCAGTTGAAGTCACCGACAACCATTGTCTTGAAGTCTTTGAAGTGAGGAGCGTATTCCCGTATAATCTCCTGTGCAATCTGCGGATAAGACTGTGGCTCGTTAGCAGCAGTCTTGGTGGGCCAAATGCCAAGTATGAGGTAGTCATCCACTATCAGAGGAATACCGTAGGAATAATCAGGGTTAAACCAATCTGGTACAAAGCCGTTTCCTTTCTGCCAAATAATGCCCAGTCCTTTCCATCTTTTTTCGCGGTAAAAGTAATCTACCCCATACCACTTCATATCAAGTGTTTCAGGCAGATTTGCATCCTCCGGGCAAGTAATTTCAGGAGCGACAATGACATCAGCATTCATCCCCAGAAGACGCTCAATCTTCCAAGGTTTACTGTCGTTGATATCATAGCTGACAATCTTCATACGTTTTATAAATGTCTCTTCAGTTCAATAGTCAAGACATATTACATTTGTTCTTCAGGCTTCGGGTCGCATCCTGGAGCAATTATTAGTTTCTGTTGTCCATCAAGGGGAATCCACACCACTTCTTTGATGTAGGATTCCATGTCTTGTTTACCCAACAGTTCCAGTGCGATCTGTTTTCTGTTGCGTACCTCGAAACGAAAGCGGTCCCATGTCTCTTTGTCCATATAGACAATGTCACAAGAAGGGTTTACCGCTTTGTGATAGATACATCTGATAGCGACTTTCATTTTGCCAGTCTTTTAGACTTTCAACTTGTAAATGGCGTATGCCCAGGGAACCTGCTTGTCTTTATCATCCTCGGGATTGAGCACGATGTCGTTGTCGTTGGCATCTCTGAAAGCGTCCCATCCGTATTCTTCCACTTCTCTCGTCACTTGCTTCCCCTCATGCGTGAAGGTAATCTTTTTTACGGGCTTCAATTCAAAAGAATCCTCTTGGCAGATGGTTTCAATGATGTAGGGGTCGCACATATCCATGGTAAATTCTTTTTCGCCATCTTGAATGATCGCCATGAACTCATTGCTTAGTGGAACAGTCAAATGGTCACCCTCCAAGGCCGGATAGTTCAGTTCCACCTCGTGTGCTGGCGGCAGGTTGTTTTCATCAATCGGATAGTCAAAGAGGCCCAGCTTGCCCTTCACTCCCACGATAGGCTCATCAAAGAGATAGGCATTTTCAAGTTGCCAGTGAATGGATTCGACACCTGCCCAGATAGAATCATTGTCCGTGTCAAAGCCAACAACATCAACGTAGCCAATGATAGCCCCTATAGGGAGGTCTTCATATTGTGGTAATATACCAAACAGTCGCATATTGGTAAGAGCCGATACCACTTCCAGATTGAAAATTGTCTCGTCAAAGTTCTTTGGCACCTTTTTGGCACTGGCATGAATCAGAATCCTGCCTGGTGATTCCTTGGGTTGCCACGTTCTGTTTTCTATATCCTTTACGCCTGTGCAAATTGCAGATGCCCACGGCTGTTGTACCGATAGTACTTTCATAATAATTGTTTTTAGAAATTATCTTCAAATGAATTACTGCTACTCTCTTTATATTTATCATACAGCTTCCTGCCTATTTTATCACGTCGCCATGATTTCTCATGAAACTCAGGTGATGTGTTCAAGCGTAGCTTCTTGATACCTTTAGCAAATTGTTCCATTTGCTCTTTGGTAATAGAGAACTTCGCTTCAGTTATAAAATGATTGGAAGCGACTGCAACGTATCCTATCATGTAGGCTCCGTCAGACTTGCTTGTAGAGGAAAGCAGCCTACCATCCAATGAAATGACTGTATCATCCATGAGGCGTAGAAGTAGCTTAGGCTCGTCTGTCATCTTCTGACTAGCAGATGTCATAATCAACGAAAGGAAAATAGAGTCATTTTCTGTAGAAACGTTGATTTTGACATTATAATCTACTAGAAAGAGATCGCCGTAGCTTGCCTGTGCCTGAGCAGCAATTGATATTACCAATAGGCAAAATGATAATAGAAACTTTTTCATAATTCTTCTGTTTAATGTTCCTCAACTGGCGGTTCTGCTGCCATCATCATCGGCTCATAGTCCTCAGCGATGTCGTGGCCGTTCATTTCAAGTTCGGTGATGCAGGAGCCGGTGGCATAGGCATACATCGTAGTAATGATGCTGATGGCACCGTTCAGTTCCTGTTCGGTGGCCGTCGGTGAGATATGCGACTCACTGTTGCGCCACTCCTTCACCATGAGCAGCCACTGGTAGAGACGCTGCTTTGTCGCGTCAGTGCTGTACTTCAACTGCCAAAGCGGCTTCACATCGTGAATCACGTTGGCCCAGGTGACATCTTCGCCCTCGTTCTGTGGCTTCACCTCACTGCCCTTCATCAGGTAATAAAGCTTCTTCAGGTAGGCTTCAAACTTGGTGACCAGCAGATTGAAGGACACAAACTTGTCAACGATGGTGCTGTCATCCTTATAGAGGTTGATGAAGGCACGATAGAGGAAGATGCCTACGCCGTCGAGCGTGGCGATGGATTCCTTGTCGATGACGTAGAACAGGGCATTGACAATTTCTCTTGCGGAGCGCATGTTCTGGCTCACCCCCTGCAAGGTGAACGAGATGGTGTTTTCCAACTCGGCCTTGATCTTGTTGATGTGAGGCAGGAGCGCCACCGTCTGCTGCTGGTGCGGAGTCTCAAGAGCGGCAAAGCCTTCCTCCACCGACGGCTGCTCAACCACCACATCTTGAATGGTGACATCATCATTCAGGTAGGCGGCAAGGATGCGCTCGCGCATGTCAGCGTCGAGGATAAAGTCCTTCAGCAGCTTGGCGCCCTTGGCACTCACCATGCGGGCCTTTGGTTCCACACCCTCTACGCGAGTGATGAAGGTGCGCGTCTTAGCTTGATCGAGCGTCAGGCGCAGTTCTGCAAAGCGGTTGAAGTCATCCAGATTCTCCTCCGTCGGGTTGGCCAGCATCAGGTTCTCCATCATACTGATGTTTACGCCTGTAGCCTCCGAGAGAATGACAATCTGCTTGTGCAGTTCCTTCAGCTGATACTCGTTGATATAGTCCTGAATGGTCTTGCCAGCCTCTGGGCGCAGGTCGCCCCGCTGAATGTCGTGCAGAATGAGAATGGCTGTGCGCTGGTCTTTCTGTGGCAGCGAGGCGAAGGTTTTGTGCAGTTCCTGCAAAGCCTCTCGCGTCGGTTCACTGCCTGGTCCTTCGGCATAGAGCCGCTTGATGAAGCGTACGAACTTCGAGTTGATGTATTCTGCATCAATGGCACCCGTGCCAGTCTCGGTAATGTAGGTGTCAACGGGATATTCAAATTCATGACCTCCAGGCTGTGTATTGCCAGGCTCAAACAACTCACGGTAGCGTTGCAGCAATATGAGATAAGTCTGTTCGTCCAGTTCCATGGTGACATGCGTGTAGGTGTCATCATGCTTGAACTCATATTCGCTCTGTTCCCATGCGAAGCCCTGTAGTTTGGCGGCTTCAAGCAGGCGTGTCATGCTGCTGAAATCCTGCGCAAACATACGGCGGTCCTCGCGAGTGTCAGGCAGTCGCTCAAAGTTGAAGATTTCGTGCGAGCGGAAGATGTCACGGATATGCAGGAACTTACGGTTGATGTTCATAAGGTTATCCTCCAGCTTGTCGACGAAGATGCCCAGCGGACGGTCGACATACACTTCGAGCGCATCCTCGATGTTGCGCTCCATGGTGTAGGGGAACGTATAGTAGTAGATGGTGCCGAAGGGTTTGTCGGGGCCAAACAGTCGGTTGGTACGCGAGAACGACTGGATGATGTCCACATACTTCATCACCTTGTCGACAAACAGCGTGTTCACCCACTTCGAGTCGTAGCCCGTCAGCATCTGCGTGACCACAATCAGCAGGTCTATCTGCTGCGAGTGGTCATGCTCTATGCCCACGTAGGGCTTCTTATGAGCCAGTCGCTTGGCCACATCTTTCTTATATTTGCCATAAGTAGAGAGCTGGAACGAGTGCTGATACTTGTGGTTGTAATCGTCCAGCATTTCCAGCAGCGCATCCTCGCGGGCAATGCCCTCGTCGCTATTGTCGATGTTGTTGTCGAAGACGGCCACAACGTTCATCGACGAATACTGCGCCTTGAACAGTTCGTAGTAAGCTATGGCCTCCGGTATGTTCTGCGTGGCGAGGATGGCGTGAAACTTACGGTTCTTGCTCAGCCGGTCGAAATTGCTCACGATGTGCTGTGCCACCGCCTGATGGTGAATGTCCTGCGTATAGAGCGCCTTGGGCAGATAGTGCTCTACGCCGTGACGGGTCTCTCCGTCCTCATCGGTATAGGTGTCCGGCATCTCCAACTCCTCCATGAAGCGACGGTAGACCGTCATCTTCTCCTCATCGTCCTCAATCTCCTCTACGCTCTTTGCATCGAGCTGGCAGAGGGCTGCTTTCTCTCGCAGTTCATCGTCGCTGTAGGTATTGATTCGGTAAGGGTCGAAGCCAAGCACGTTACCGTCGGGAATACCGTTGGCGATGGTGTACTTGTGCAGCATGTCGCCAAACAGCGTCTCGGTCATAATCTCGTTGTGGGCATTCTCCTCAAACACAGGCGTACCCGTGAAGCCGAAGAGCAGGGCGCGTGGGAAGGTGCGTTTGATGTTCTGCAGCATCTCGCCGAACACCGAGCGGTGGCACTCGTCGATGATGAATACGAGCCGTTTCTTGCCGATGCGCTCAATCATGGCCTCGGGGATGCTGGGGCCAGGCTTGATGTTGGCCATCTTCTGTATGGAAGTAACAATCAGGCGGTCGTCGTTGCTCACGCTGTCGAGCTTCGAGGCCAGGATCACCGTGTTCTGTGTGTCCTGAATGCTCTCATCCTCTCCGGCAAAGCCCCGGTATTCGTCGAGCGACTGCACACCGAGTTCTATTCTGTCCATCAGGAACACCACCTTGTCGGCATCGCCACTGTTGGCAATCAGCTGTGCCGACTTGAACGAGGTCATCGTCTTGCCCGAGCCGGTGGTGTGCCAGATGTAGCCGCCACGGTGCTGGTGTTCGTCCCAGTTGACGGCGTGGGTGACATCACAAATCTTGCTGGCGGCATAATACTGATAGGAGCGCAGCACCTTCAGTGTCTGGTCCTTGTCGTCGGCAATGGTGTAGTAGCCTATCAGCTGGTGCGCCATAGGGATATTCAGCAGTTCGGTGGCCACGCGGTGCCAGTCGAAGATCTCCTGGTTGTTGAAGTCGGCCCAATGAAACTGGAACTCTTTCTGGAAGCGGTCTTCGCTGCCGGGATTGGCGAAGTAGAGCGTCTTCTCGGGGGTCATGGCCACGAATATCTGCACCATCGAGAAGATGCCGTTAGAAAAAATTCCTTCGTGCATGTAGCGTTTCAGCTGAAACACTGCCTGCGACACATCGACGCGGCTACGTTTCAGTTCAACATGGATAACGGGCATGCCGTTGATGAGCAGCAGCACGTCGCCCCGGCGGTCGCCCGCCAAGGGGTGAGAGGCACGGAAACGCGGCTGACGCACTATCTGGTAGCGGCTCTGTCCAGCACTAATTTCCTGCGGGTCGAAGATTTTCAGATACACCTCCTTGCCGCAGTTCACCTCGTCGTGCGGGTTGTCGCGTTTGATGCTGATGAACTTGCCGTTTATTAGTTTGCTCACCTTATACGGCGAGCCGCACATGTTCACCTGATCGATAATCTGCTGCATCTCCGAGGGCGTGAGCGGGTAACTGCCCAACCGCTCACGGTCGCGGTTCATGTCGAAGATGATGCTGGCCCAGTTCTCCACCAGTTCCTCTTCGGTGGGTTGAATCAGAATCTCGTTGCTCCAGCCGTGTTCTGACAGCAGATGGCACAAGGCCAGTTCAAAGGCCGACTCGCGCTCAAAAGGGTGTATTGTCTGTTCGTTTGGCATATATTTTCTGTTATTTTCGTTATGCTATCATCCTGCTCAGGCAGGCTGTTTTCAGTTGTTTCAGTTTCTCTATGCGCTGCGTCTGCAAAGAGATTTTGGTGTCGAGGGAACGGAAGAAGGAGGCGATACGCTGTTGCTCTTCAATAGTTGGAGGGATTGGTATCTCGGCCTTGTAAAATTCTCGTTTTGGCAAATTGTAACGTGTAGCACCTTGTGCTAATAAGGACATCATTTGTCTACCCATTGGACTTCTCATCAAATATACAATATAAGAGGAAAGTACTCTCTCATCTATCAGTCTATAGCCAAAACAGAAACTATTTAGGTAGAGATCTGCAATGTCGTAGTCAAGCACAGAGCACATTCCCACCTCTTCTGGTGTCTCAGAAGAAGTGTTAAAAAGCAAATCTCCTTTTAACACAGGGTTTTGCATTTCACCATCTTTTACTACAACTCTTTGGAATGTAGAAATATCTATATGACAATTTGTTAATACGTTCATAAATGTTATAAATTGGGCATCTCCGCTATCAAAATCTTTCTTGGATTTACCAGAAAGGCCAGAATACGTGTAACCAATATCTCCAATTCTTAGCATAATCCACTCGCCACAGTATTGTTTGAATCTGATTAACGGCAAATTACCCCCCCCATTTTGCGGGAACATACTGCGGAGACAGGCAGATTTCATCTGCTTTGTCTTCTCTAACTGTTCCTGTTCAGCAGTAATGTGAGTGTCAAGATTTTTAAAGAAATCAGCTATTGCTCTTTGTTCGTCAAGACTTTTTGGATGCTTAATTGGCATTAGACCAAAAACTTCGTCCGAAATTGAAAGCCTGTCGAATCGTGCGCCTGTATTCCCGTTGTCGAACATGAACTTATGCCAACCATTAGTTTTGAAGAAATAACTCAAATAGTCTTTATCGATACCTTCTACTTTGAATACATAATACAAGGGAGACATTACGCCGGCATATCCTAATTGATTTCTATTTATAGGGCCAACAGGTGCCGCTGTCGAAATACGGGGATTGTAAACAAAATCATCATTTTCGACGACATAATATCCCCTGATGTTATCACCATTGGAAATATCATGGTCAAAGAAGTCCAACTGGTTTACCACGCCGAACTCAGCAGAATTTGTAAGAGTAATCCGATATTCCAATTTCGTATTCTTGGTTGTTACTTTCTTGCTTATTTCATTCAACTTAGTTATTGCCCATTCTCCATCATAGCCTTTAAAGCGGATGGGGGGGGTAATTTGTGATTCTCTTGGGAACATTGATCCCAAGCAAGCAGACTTCAATTCCTTCAGTCGTTCAAACTGTTGGTGGTGCATCGAGATTTGAGAGTCCAGACGTTGCAAGAAAGAAGCGATACGCTCCTGTTCTGCAATATCCTTTGGAATCATAATATATCCAGTAAGAGCGGTCTCATCACTGATGTTCATCGTATTCTTGGCTCCCTTGTTCACCAATGGACGCATGTAAGCGTTTAACCGCCATGCAGGGTCAAAGTAATAGTGAAGGTATTCCGCAGAGACACCTTCCTTCACATTGTACACAGCATATAAGACTGACACGATGCCTGTCTTTCCACGATTCACTTTCACGATGCCATACGGTTTCTGCCTAAGTGGAGATTTTGTATAAACAATCTGCCCAGGTCTCAAAATTTTGTAACCGCTTACAGACTTACCAGCGTAGCTCCTGCCTAACAATTCAATCTGATTGACTACGCCGAAATCGTCAGAGACGGACAACACATCATTGATACCATAAAGGTTCTCTGTGTTCTTCTCATCTGAAATCTCCAAGCAGTCACTGAGCAACTTCTTCTCCCATTCACCTTCAAACCCTTGGAATCTCAGCCGTGGTGTTGTCTCACCCTCGGCTGGGAACAAGGAGCGGGCGCAGTCCTCCAGTGAACCGCTCATCTGCCCGTCGGCAGCATCATATACCAGATGGTCTTCGTGGCCATCCAGTCCTTTCAGTGTTATCTCTTGTTTCGACATAGTCTCTATTCTCCTTTATCGTTTTCGTTACTATCAAGCATCACCATCCATCGGCCATTCTTTCGGCCACCCTCACGGTGCAGTAAGCCACTATCCTGTAGTTTCTTAATATTTTCTTGAACATTACGTCGGTCTATGCCTAAGTGGTTTGCCATCTCAGTAGTAGTCACAAACGGATTATCCAGTACCATTTCAAGAATAGTCTTTTGTGATAAACTGAGACTCTTTTGTGATGCTATCAAAGCCTTTTGTGATGCTTTTTCCTCTTTTTGTGATGTCTTTTGTGATGCGTTTTGTGATGCTAATTCATCCTTTTGTGATCCCTTTTGTGTAGTCTTCCTAAAGGTAACGGTGACGGTGTACCCATCCGACTTATACTCCGGCTCGGGTACACCCTCCTCACGGCAGATGTCCATCATACGTCGGATGCCCGTTCCCCATCCCTCCAAGTATTTGGACAAGTAGAGCACCTGTGCGATACGCAGGTTATAGGGATAAGAGCCGTGCGGCTCCTTAATGTTCTCGGGAGTCAGCGGATTGGGGAAGTGTCCGGGATTGGTGATTTCCAGGCGGTCGTCAAAGCTGGCCAGCGTCACCGTAGTTCGCGGGTCCTCGTAGCGCCGATGGCAGAGCGCATTCGTCAATGCCTCGCGCAGGGCCTCGACAGGAATCTCCA
>ODAI011504348.1_pt1 | contig 25957 bp, 24 predicted proteins | sample 1539321 | NCBI WGS metagenome assembly ODAI01 (sample SAMN02144231, study PRJEB22623) | gut metagenome | biome: sheep rumen | host: Ovis aries | place: New Zealand
GGATATCAGTCATTGCATTGCCGACCGCTATCAGGACTACGACGGTTTCGTCGTGCTCCACGGCACCGATACGATGGCCTACACCGCCTCTGCCCTCTCCTATATGCTGGAGAATCTGACCAAGCCTGTCGTCTTCACCGGTTCTCAGCTACCCATCGGCCAGTTCCGCACTGACGGTAAGGAGAATCTGATTACCTCGATAGAAATCGCTGCCGCCAAGAATGATGAGGGGCGTGCTTTGGTGCCCGAAGTGGGCATCTACTTCAACTCGCACCTGCTGCGTGGTAACCGTACCACCAAGCAGAGTGCCGAGGAGTTCAATGCATTCGAGTCGTTCAACTATCCCCACCTCGTGGATGCAGGTGTCAACATCAACTACCATCACGGGCGCATCTTAAAACCCGACTATGGCAAGCCGATGACCCCACACTTCCGCCTCGACAACAACGTGATCATCTTCTCTCTCTTCCCCGGCATCCGCGAAGATCTCATCCGCCACATCATCCACACGCCCAACCTGAAGGCCATCGTCATGCGCACCTTCGGTTCAGGCAACGCCCCACAGAGTCCCTGGCTGCTCAACGCGCTCAAGGAGGGTACGAGAAACGGAAAAATCATTGTGAACATCAGCCAGTGCATGCAAGGAGCAGTTGAGATGAGCCGTTATGATTGCGGCTACCACCTGCAGGAGGCTGGGGTCATCAGCGGAAGAGATATGACAGTTGAGTCGGCAGTCACTAAACTGATGTTCCTACAGAGTCACTATCCCGACGATCCCGACAGCGTGCGGCAACTGATGCAACAGAGCATACGGGGCGAAATGAGCACCTGACTGACACAGACCTTATTTACACAAATCACACGGTGTCATACGATATCGGTCATTAGCCTCAAAAGAAACAAAAATCTTCAAAAATCTAACACGAATCTTTGTCATACAAGAGATTTCTGTTAGATTTTTGAAGATTTTTGTCTTAATGACCTTTAGGGGGATAAATTTCTAATTCACGATCATTCTAGTCCTCGTCCTTCATCTCAGCCTCATGCTGCTTGATGAGATCCTGCTGGATATCGTTCGGCACAAGTTCATAGCTTGAGAACTGGGTGCTGAACGAAGCACGTCCACCAGTGAGCGAACTCAAGGCAATGGAGTAGCTGGCCAGCTCCTTCAGAGGTATCTTGGCAGTCAGTTTCTGATAACCAGCCTCTGAGTCCATACCCATGATGATGGCGCGACGACCCTGCAGGTCGCTCATCACGTCACCCATATAGTCAGCGGGTACCAGCACTTCGAGATCATAGATAGGCTCAAGTACCTTAGGACCTGCCTCCTTGAATGCTGCGGAGAAAGCATTGCGAGCTGCAAGCATGAACGAGAGCTCGTTGGAGTCTACCGGGTGCATCTTACCGTCATAGACGATGACACGTACATCTCGGGCATACGAACCTGTCAGAGGTCCCTGCTCCATACGCTCCATCACACCCTTCAGGATAGCGGGCATGAAACGCATATCGATAGCACCACCAACCACACTGTTGATGAATACGAGTTTGCCGCCCCACTCAAGGTCCTTCTCTTCCTTCGACTTGATGTTCATCTTGAACTCCTGTCCGTTGATCGTGAAGCTTGTAGGATCGGGCATACCATCAGTGTAAGGCTCAACAATCAGGTGAACCTCACCAAACTGTCCTGCACCACCCGACTGTTTCTTGTGGCGATAGTCAGCGCGGGCCATCTTCGTGATGGTCTCACGATAAGGAATCTTAGGCTCCTGAAATTCTATCTGAATCTTCTCATTGTTCTCCATACGCCATTTCAGCGTGCGCAGGTGGAACTCACCCTGTCCGTGAACGATAATCTGGCGCAACTCCTTCGACTGCTCCACCACCCATGTGGGATCCTCCTGGCGCATCTTCTGAAGGGCAGCCATCATCTTCTCGGTCTCAGCCTCGTTGACGGCCTTGATGGCACGCGAGAACTTGGAATTAGGATACTTGATAAAGTCGAACTTCCAATCCACATCCTTACCGTTGAGTGTATTGCCAGTCTTCACATCCTTCAGCTTCACAGTGCATCCGATATCACCAGCCATCAGCTGATCCACCTGTATACGGTTGGCACCTGCACAAGCATAGAGTGTACCTATGCGCTCCTTAGAGCCGCGGTCGGCATTTGTCAAATCGTCGCCACTCTTCACCGTACCACTCATCACCTTGAAATAGCTCACCTCACCGATATGGGGCTCCACACCTGTCTTGAAGAAGTAGAGCGATGTCGGCTTAGAAGCGTCAGCAGGTACATCCTGTCCTGCAGCGTTCTTAACGACAGGCATCTCAGAAACGAAGGGTACCACATTGCCGAGGAATTCCATCAGACGGCGAACACCCATATCGCGGCCTGCACAAACGCAGAACACGGGGAAAATCGAACGCGTGACAAGTCCCTTACGGATACCCTCGCGCATCTCATCCTCTGTCAGGTCCTCACTCTCGAAGAATTTCTCCATCAAGGTATCATCACCAGCAGCAGCGGCCTCCACGAGGGCAGCCTTCATCTCCTTGGCTTTTTCCAACTGATCAGCAGGAACATCCTCGATAATGGGAGCACCACCCTCGGGCTTCCAAGAATATTTCTTCATCAGAAGAACGTCGATCACACTATTGAATCCAGGACCCGTAGCGATAGGATACTGCACAGGCACACAATTGTTACCATACACTTCCTTCAGTTGGGCAAGGATCTGGTCGAAGTCGCAGTTGTCGCGATCCAGCTGGTTCACCAAGAAGATCACTGGCTTCTTCAGCTTCTCAGTATTACGGAAGGCATTCATCGTTCCTACCTCGGGGCCATACTGTCCGTTGACAAGAATAACAGCCTGGTCGGTCACATTCATGGCGGTGATACTTCCGCCTACAAAGTCGTCCGAACCAGGGCAGTCGATGATGTTGAGCTTCTTGTTGTTCCACTCCACATGGAACACAGTGGAGAATACCGAGTAGCCATACTCCTGCTCCACGGGGAAGTAGTCGCTCATCGTGTTCTTACCCTCTACGGTGCCACGGCGCTTGATAATGCCTGCTTCGTAAACCATTGCTTCGGCAAGAGTCGTCTTGCCGCTTCCCGCACTGCCAATGAGCGCGATGTTCTTGATCTCGTTTGTCTGATAATTCTTCATATCAATTTAGTTTTAGGTGAATATTCGTTCAAAACGCCCGCTAAGGTAGGCATTTTTGTGGGAAAAACCAAATAAATCTTTCAAATATTAAACTAAATTAGTAATTTTGTCTCCGAAATGGCAGGAATCTACATACATATACCGTTTTGTCGCAGTCGTTGCATCTACTGTGGCTTCTACTCCACCACATCTCTCGAGATGCGCCAAAGGTATGTCGATGCCTTGTGTCGCGAAATAGAGATGCGAAGGCTCGACTCCCAAATCTCCACCATCTACCTTGGCGGGGGCACGCCCTCCCAGCTTTCCATCGACCAGCTCCGTCAGATTTTCACTTCCATATATATATATAATAAGGTTAGCGAGAATGCCGAAGTGACCATCGAGGCCAATCCCGACGACGTGACACCTCTGTTCGTACAGGGCCTAAGCACTCTGCCCGTCAATCGTGTATCGATGGGAGCCCAGACCTTCAACGACCAGCGTCTCCACTGGCTTCACCGTCGCCACACCTCATATCAGGTGTCTGAAGCTGTTGAACGCCTCAAGGCTGCAGGTATCCACAACATCAGCATCGACCTGATGTATGGATTCCCACAGGAATCTATCGAAGATTGGGACCGCGATATATCCTCCGTTCTCGCCCTTGCTCCCGAACACCTCTCTGCCTATTGCCTGATGATTGAGGAAGGCACACCCCTCCACAAGATGAACCCTTGCCCCGTAGATGAAGAGCTTGAACGTCGAATGTACTACCACCTCATCGACTGCCTTGAGACCGCTGGCTATGAACATTACGAAATCTCCAACTTTGCGCGTCCAGGCTTCCACTCCCAGCACAATTCCAGTTATTGGAATGGCAGTCCCTACATCGGCATCGGCGCTGCAGCCCACAGCTACGACATCCAGACCCGTTCATGGAACATCAGCGACCTCAACCAATACATCGAGGGCATGGAACATGGTAAACGTATCTTCGAATATGAGACTATCGATGATGACACCCGTTACAACGACCTCATCACCACGGCACTCCGTACTCGCGAGGGCATCGACCTATCCTCACTATCCCCACATCACCGCAACTATTGCACAAAAGCAGCCCGACGTTTCATTAACGACGGACTGCTTAAACTTCATCATCAATCTCTATCCCTAACCCGCCGCGGCATCTTTGTCAGCGACATGATCATGAGTGAACTGATGAGTGTATAAAATAGTTCCCACCAGTTTAACTGTGGAGATCGAGCAGGAATCGGGTTCCCTTTGAATACTGTGGGTCGATTTCGAGGTCGCCATTCATCTTGAGGGCCATCTGCTTGCAAGTAGGCAATCCCAGACCATCACCGGTGGTAAGGTCCTTGATCTCACGGAACGGCTTGAAGATTTCCTCGCGCAACTCCTCGGAGATGCCACACCCCGTATCGGTGACAATAAACTGATGGGCATGAGCGCCACGCTTCTTATAATCAAGCTTGACAGCACCACCTGCAGGCGTATACTCCACAGCATTACGAAGCAGGTGGAGCAAGATATGGGAAACATATTCGCGATGAATGGTAGCAGACATCTTAGGAGCGTTGACGGCCAGCGTAACGCCACTCTTCTCCGTGCCACGCACCTGATTCATAAGATCTTCGCAGAAAGGCTGGAGGGCTACTTCCTCTAATTCCACAGTTTCATCCGTGTTCTCAAGGTCGGAAAGGGTCTGGATATGATCGGCAAAGCTGACGAGTGCCTGTACCTCAGGCTGGCGTTGGTCAAGTTTCTGCAGAGTAGGCCCCATCTGTGCAGAAATATTGCTGATGAACTTAGCCTTCAAGGCATTGCTCTCGTTGGCCAGTTTGATGGTCTTTTTCTGTTTGCGACTGAGCAGGATGAAACGCATCAGCACAAGGGCACCGAATACGAGGGCTGCTGCAAGGGCTACGGCAAGGATACCTAATCCCCAGATAATAGCCTGGCGGGTGGTGAGCGAGCTGTCCTTGTCGGCGATGACAGCCTCATTGTCAGCTATCTGCTTCTTCAAGGCACCCGTCTCGTCAAGTCGACGCACTTCTGAAATGGAGTCTTTCCAGGCGAGATAGTTGCTATAGGACTGAGCGACCATCTGTGCACTGCCCGACTTACGGGCGTTGGTGATGAGCGTCTGGTATACCTCATCCATCTTGTCGTAGTCCTTGGTCGTAGTCAGCTTGGCAGCCATCTGTTTGAATACAGCATTACCCTGCTGCACCTGTCCGAAGCTATAGTGATAGACGGCCTTGTTGTAGAGGTAGTCGTTTTGCAGTGCCTCGTTTCCTGACTGGCCAGCTAAGTTCTCCATGGCCCCAAGCTGTTCACGCACGCCCTCACTTTTCTTCAATCTCATATACATCTGCATGCGTTCCTTGCAGATTTGGTAAAAAAGACCAGCCTTCTGGGCTTCGGTGACACCAGAAGCGTGGGTGACGGAATCAGCTATGCGACGCAGCAGGTCAAAGGCCTCCTTGTAGTAGTTCTCCTTGTAGTAGAGAGCCGTAGCCTTGACACCACAATCGACACCCTGATCCAATTTGCCAGCCCGCATATAGTCTTCGAAAGCACGTATATACGTGAAACGAGCCTCTGCCACATTTTTCTTCTGATCAGCAGCCTCAGCACGCTGCTCGAGTTCACTCTTCTTAACATCCTGGGCATTGACAACAGGAGTACAGAAAAGCATGCTTAAAGCCAAGATAAGTATATTCCTCTTCATTTTGCAAGTTTTGTTGATTTTATAATTTGGGTGCAAAGGTAAGCATTAATTTGGTTTCGGCCAAGAGAAAGGGTAAAAAAAATCCACCGAAATGACTCCGGTGGAAATTTTGCGGTGCGTACGAGATTCGAACTCGTGACCTCCTGCGTGACAGGCAGGCATTCTAACCTACTGAACTAACGCACCTCACTTATAGTTGCTCAGGAAAAGAGATGCGGTGCGTACGAGATTCGAACTCGTGACCTCCTGCGTGACAGGCAGGCATTCTAACCTACTGAACTAACGCACCTTGTTGGTCTCTTTTTTCGTTTGCGGGTGCAAAGGTATGAATAAAATCCGAATTAGCAAAACATTTTCGGACTTTTTTTCTGAAAATAGGCAAAAAGAGTCACAAAACCATCTGCATGACGACAGCTTCGTGGTATTCTACGCCATCGAAAAGCCAATCATTGAGCTTGGACGTCTCTATACAACCCAACTGTCTGAAGAGTTGCAGACATGGTTCATTGCGTGCATCAATGAAAGCGAAAAGTTGGTGCAGATGGAGTACGTTGAGGGCATAGGCTGCAATTTCCCGAATAGTGCTCATGCCGTAGCCTTGATGGCGATATGGCTCTTCGATAACCAGTCCTAATTCAGCACGACGGTTACTGGGGTCGAAGTTGACAATATCGACAATACCCACAACCTGATGCTGCTCGTTCTCAATCATCATGCGCACCTGCTTGTCGATATAGATATCACCAGAGGCATTGGCAATATATTCATGGAGGGTGTATCGGCTATAGGGCACATTGGAGGTGCCGACATTCCATAGTTTAACGTCGTTCTCGATGCGGTAGAGCAAGTCGAGATCCTCGGGTTCGATGGCACGAAGGTTCACTTTTGGATAGACTTTTCTCATAGATGAAGTTTTTTACGGATGATATCAATCAGTGCAATTGCTGCCCGGAAGTAGATGGCCATCTTCACAGGAAGGGTATAGAAGACACTCAAGTGGCTGTAGTGCTTCCGGAAGAAGATGAGCATAGCCTGATAGAAGACATGGACATAGCGGAAAGTGGACTTCTGAGTGGACTCTCCCTTAAAATGGACAATATCGCAGGGCACGTACCAGTTTTCCCACCCTCCCTTGAGCAATCGGAAAGAGAGGTCTATGTCTTCACCATACATAAAGAAGTCTTCGTCGAGCAGTCCTATTTGGTCGAGTGCCTTTCGACGCAGCAGGCAGAAGGCTCCGCTAATAACCTCAATGCGTCCGGGCTCATCCCAGGAGAGGTGACTCATATAGTAGCGACGAGTGAATCCGAGCATCTTCAGACATGACACCCAAGGTGTTGGTATGGCCCTGCGCGATTCTGGAGCCAGCGTACCATCAGCATTGTGCATGCGCACCCCTACCCCGCCCGCTTTCGGATGGGCATCCATGAAATCGACGGCCTGTCGGAGTGTCTGTTCAGCAACTATGGTATCTGGATTGAGCAACAACACGTACTCGCCTACAGACTGCCGGATGGCAATATTGTTGGCACGGGCGAACCCGAGATTGTCGTCATTGGCTATCAGACGAACCCAGGGATACTCCTTGCCAATAGCCTCTACGGTATCATCCTGCGAGGCATTGTCGACGACAAACACCTCGGTCTCGATACCCTCGGAGGCCTTATGTACACTATCCAGACACTGCTCAACGAAGCGACGGACATTATAGCTGACTATAACGACAGAAAGTTTCATTCTTCAGTGGTTTCAGCGATGCAACGGCTCATACTAGGATAGACGAACGGCAGACAAAGCAGCAGGATGATGGCCATATAGCCGAACGTAGGATTCATGAACATATAATAAAATAAGGTATTACTGAGCATAGGGGCCTCGAGCATTACCAACCGTACCAGACCAAACTTGAGCAGAGCCGACGCTTGCTGGCTGAGGAGCTGCTGACGAACAACCTGAAACTTAAACATACGGAGCCCGAAAAATGCGCTTGCGAGAGTTATCAGTTCCATCATTGCAGTGGTAACGAATTCTGCTTGCTTATTGTGGGCCATCTGGCCAGAATCGAGCACATCGGTCTCACAGAGCACCACCAGAAGCAGCGTCATGAGGATGATGCCTACATAGACTATCATCAACGTCGTTTGAGTTTTCTTCATATCTTCCATATTATTTTCCTTCGAATAATGTTCTGTTTAAAATGGAACGTCCGAGTGTCACCTCGTCGGTATATTCCAATTCATCGCCGATAGAGATACCCCGGGCGATGATACTGACCTTCACATCGTAGGGCGCCATCTTCCGGTAGATATAGAAGTTGGTGGTATCGCCCTCCATCGTGGAGCTCAGTGCGAGAATTACCTCACGGATGTTTCCTTCAGCCACACGACTGACGAGAGAGTCAATTTCAAGATCGCCTGGTCCGATGCCATCCATAGGTGAGATAACGCCCCCCAATACGTGGTAAAGTCCGTTGAACTGCTGGGTGTTCTCCACTGCCATCACGTCTTGGATATTCTCCACTACGCAAACTAGTGAGCCGTCTCTACGGGAATTGCTACAGATAGGGCAAATCTCGTTGTCGCTGATGTTGTGGCATACGCGACAGTATTTCACCTCATGCTTCAGTCTGACGATGGCATCGGAAAAGGCATCCACATCGCCAGTATCCTGACGGAGGAGATGGAGCACCAGGCGCAAGGCTGTCTTACGCCCGACACCTGGCAGTTTGGAAAATTCCTGTACTGCCTTCTCCAGCAATTGCGAGGGGTATTGTTGTTGTATCATCACTCTATATTCAATAGTCAGTTTTCTATCTCCGAAAGTTCCAGCCAACGGAGGAATTTCTCGTCGAGTTCATCTTTTAGCAGAGGTAGGCGCTTGCTCATCTCCGTTAGTTGGTCAATGGAAAGAGTACCACTGCAAAGGGCTTCTTCTAGCTGATGCTGCTCTTGTTCGAGTGCGGCAATCTCGCGTTCCAGACATTCAAACTCTGTCTTCTCCTTATATGTCATCTTGCGACGTGAGGATGCCGCCCCAGATTTCGGTGACTGCTGAACTTTCTGCTCCTTAGGTGCAGCTCCCGACGAGTCACGCGGTTGCAATGACTGCCATTCCCGATACTGGGTATAGTTGCCTGGAAAATCCTTGATGATGCCATCTCCCTTGAACACCAGCAGATGATCGACTACCTTATCCATAAAATAACGATCGTGGGAGACCACGATGACACAGCCAGGAAAGTCCTGCAGATATTCCTCAAGTATCTGTAGGGTTACGATGTCAAGATCGTTGGTGGGCTCGTCAAGTACCAGAAAGTTGGGATTCCTCATCAGCACAGTACAGAGGTATAGCTTGCGGCGTTCACCACCACTGAGTTTGTAGACGTAATTGTGCTGCTGTTCAGGGGTGAAGAGGAAATGTTGTAAGAATTGCGAGGCAGTGAGGTGTCGCCCACTCCCCAAATCTATGTATTCTGCGATATTGCGCACTACATCGATGACCTTCTGTTGCTCATCGAACTGCAAGCCCTCTTGTGAGAAATAGCCAAACCGCACGGTGTCGCCAATATCAAAGCGTCCCTCGTCGGGTGGCGTCTGTCCAAGGAGCATCCGAAGGAAGGTTGATTTCCCAGTGCCATTGTTGCCCACAATGCCCATTTTCTCGAAACGCGAGAAATTGTAATAGAAGTCCTTCATAATAACCAAGTCGCCGAATCGTTTGGACACATACTGACATTCGAAGATCTTGGAACCAATATAGACATTGCTTGCCTTCAGACGAATCTGTCTCTCCTCGATACGCTGTTTGGCAATACGCTCCAGATCGTAGAAGGCCTCCTCGCGATAGCGGGCCTTATGTCCTCGGGCTTGCGGCATGCGGCGCATCCACTCCAATTCCGTACGATAGAGATTGTTGGCACGTGCTATTTCCGCCCTACGGTTGTCAATACGCTCCTGCCGCTTTTCCAGATAATAGGAATAGTTACCACGATAGGTGTAGATAGTCTGGTCATCGAGTTCAAGGATGACAGAACAGACACGGTCAAGGAAAAAACGGTCGTGGGTAACCATCAGCAGCGTCTTGCGTCCTCTGCCGAGGTAGCCTTCGAGCCACTCTATCATTTCGAGGTCGAGATGATTGGTGGGCTCATCGAGTATCAACAGATCTGGCTCTGTGAGCAGCACGTTGGCCAGCGCCACTCGTTTCTGCTGTCCTCCAGAGAGTTGGCCCATAGGCTGGTTGAGATCACGAATCTTCAGTTGGGTGAGTACTTGTTTAGCGCGCAACACCTTTTCTTCATCGTTTTGGTGATTAAAGCACGCATCGAGCACACTTTCCCCAGGATCGAACACCGGCGACTGTTCGAGCATGCCCACCTTGATATCACGCCGGAAGACGATGCTGCCCGAGTCGTAACCATCCTTGCCAGAGAGTACGGAAAGCAGGGTCGACTTGCCTGTGCCATTCTTGGCAATCAGTCCCACCTTCTGTCCTTCAGCGATGGAGAAGCTGATGTTCTGGAAAAGCACAAGCGAACCGAACGACTTCGTCAGGTTCTGTACATCTAAATATGGATTCTCCTTAGCCACCTTATTAATTATTAAGCTTTCAGATTCTTATTAATCTGCTCAATATAATCGAGCACTTCATCGCGTCCCTGTTTGTTTTCGGATGAGGTGACAAACATTGGTGGCAATTCCTCCCATGTCTCCATGAGAACCTTCTTGTACTGCGCCACATTCTGAGCCACCTTGCCCGCAGAGAGTTTGTCTGCCTTCGTAAAAACAATAGAAAAGGGTATGCTCGAAGTACCCAGCCACTCAATGAACTCCAAGTCAATCTTCTGCGGCTCCAGACGTACATCGACCAATACAAACACGTTGATCAGCTGCTCGCGCTGCAAGATGTAGCCTTCAATCATCTGCTCGAGTTTGGCAATTTCTTTTTTTGAGCGCTTGGCAAAGCCATAGCCCGGCAGGTCAACCAGATACCACTCGTTGTTGATGATAAAGTGGTTGATGAGCAGTGTCTTGCCTGGTGTGGCCGACGTCTTAGCCAACCGTTTGTTGTTAGTAAGCATGTTGATCAGACTAGACTTACCGACATTGGAACGTCCGATAAACGCATATTCAGGCTTGGTATCCTTAGGACACATCGACACCATAGGTGCACTAATGGTGAATTCTGCTTTCTTTATTTCCATATTTATTCTGAATTTGGCGACAAAGGTACGAAAAAAAATGGGAAAAATTTGGTAGTTAGGGAAATAATGTGTACCTTTGCATCGATTTTCTAAAACGTGCTTCCGTTCGGGAAGCATTTTTACCACAAATTTCAAAAAGAGCGCAGTTATTAAACACTGCTTAATGTATAATAGTATGTATACCAAAGAAGAATTAGAGTCAATGGCAATTCCCGACCTGATGGGGATTGCGAATGAGTTAGGTGTCAAAGTCTCTCAGGACGATCCCTTAGAGACGGTAGTTTACGCCATCCTCGACAAGGCTGCAGAAAGTGCCGCCACCAGCGAGGCTCCAAAGCGTAAGCGCACCCGGATTCAGAAGAAAGATACTAGCAGAGTATATTCCGTCAAGGGGAATGAGGGCGAGAATTTCGACGTGAAGAACAACCGCAAGCCCGTTGAGACCCCGTCTCTATTCAGTGATATGCCCGTCGCTCCAACAGATTCAGAAGAGATGTCTGCCGAGCCAGAGGTCAAGCCCAAGAAGCGCGGTCGCAAGTCGAAAGCCGAACTTGCTGCCGAGGCTGCAGCTGCTGAGGAAGCCGCAAAGGTTGAAGAAGCTGCAAAGGCTAATGAAACCACGGATGCTAACGAAGAGGTAAAAGCTGCAGAAGAAACCGAAGCCAATACAGAGGCTCCCGTTGCAGAAAGCATCAGTGACGATGTGCCTGAGGCAGCCTTCGATGCAGGTCAGGATTTCATCCCCGAACAGAGCTACGCTACGGGCGACTTTGACGGCGATGGTGAGGATCAGTCAGATCTGATAGAACAACTGAAGCAGAAGATGGAGCGCACCCACGAGAACGAAAAGGTGATGGAAGACGACGAAATGGATGAGGACGGCGTATGGAAAGGTGACCCCGGCGACGGCACCGACTTCATCACCATGCTCGATATTCCCATCGAGGATCAGGGTGCTATCCCCACCCTCGATATGTTCGACCGTCCTGTCAACACTCAGCAGTATCCGGAGGAGCAGAGTTTCAGTGCCCCTGCCGAAAACCACCGCCAGAAGTACGACTTCAAGGACGTCATCACTGGCAATGGTGTGCTGGAAATACTCACCGACGGCTATGGATTCATCCGCTCCAGCGACTACAACTATCTCTCCTCACCCGACGACATCTACGTATCGCCTGCACAGATCAAGAACTTCGGCCTGAAGACTGGCGACGTGGTAGACTGCACTATCCGTCCTCCATACGAGAACGAGAAGTACTTCGCACTCTCAGACGTAAAGACTATTAACGGCCGTAACCCTGCCGAAGTACGCGACCGCATTGCCTTTGAGCATCTCACCCCCCTCTTCCCCGATGAGAAGTTCACCCTCTGCGGAGACAAGGCTACGACCAATCCCAGCGTCCGCATCGTAGACCTCTTCTCGCCCATCGGAAAAGGTCAGCGTGCACTCATCGTGGCTCAACCCAAGACTGGTAAAACGATCCTGATGAAGGACATCGCCAACGCCATAGCAGCCAACCACCCGGAAGCCTATATTATGATGCTGCTCATTGACGAGCGTCCAGAGGAGGTAACAGATATGGCGCGCACCGTTGATGCGGAAGTTATCGCCTCTACGTTTGACGAGCCCGCTGACCGTCACGTGAAGATTGCCGGCATTGTACTTGAGAAGGCAAAACGAATGGTGGAGTGCGGACACGATGTGGTCATATTCCTTGACTCCATCACTCGTCTGGCTCGCGCCTACAACACAACAGCTCCCGCTTCAGGCAAGGTGCTCACCGGTGGTGTCGACGCCAACGCCCTGCAGAAGCCCAAGCGCTTCTTCGGTGCCGCTCGTAACATAGAAGGTGGCGGGTCGCTGACCATCATCGCCACAGGCCTCGTGGATACGGGTTCGAAAATGGACGAGGTGATCTTCGAGGAATTCAAGGGAACCGGTAACTCTGAAATCCAGCTCAACCGCTCACTGTCGAACAAGCGTATCTTCCCTGCCATCGACCTGGTACAGTCGTCAACACGCCGCGACGACCTGTTACACGACGAAACCACACTCAACCGTATGTGGATTATGCGCAAGTACATCGCCGAGATGAACCCCATCGAAGCCATGAACACCATCCGCGACCGACTGGTCCAGACACACGACAATGAGGAATTCCTCATGTCGATGAACGGATAAAGTCAACTCAGCAATATAGCAAACGAGGGAGTCAGTCAGGCTCCCTCGTTTTCGTTTAATACAGGCAGTGAGATGTGGTATCTGACAGCCAAGAACCTTGTCAGGCAGATAAGCAAGAAACTGATGACCACATTCAGTTCGACAGAGACGCCCATCGTCGCCAATCCCCAGTAAGCCATTCCACCTAAGACACATGCCATCGCATAAATCTCGCGGTGAAAGATGACAGGTTCGTTGTTGAGCAGCACATCACGTATGACACCACCCGCCGAACCAGTGATACATCCCATGATGATGGCTACCCAGAAAGGTTGGCCGAACACCAGGCTTTTCTGAATGCCGGCAATGGTGAAGAGGGCCAGTCCCAGGGTGTCGAATACAAACCACGCATTCTTCAGCGGCTCCATCCACTTGCCGAAGAAAGCCACCGTCAGCAGAGCAAAAGCCGTACAGATCAGGTAGAGAGGTGTGGTCATCCAGAAGGGGGTAGTAGAGAGCATCACATCGCGTATGGTACCACCACCAATGGCAACGGCAATACCACATACATAGCCGCCAAACCAGTCGAAATGCTTTGCAGCAGCATGCCGGATGCCAGATATGGCAAAGGCGAACGTACCCAGAAGTTCTATGATTTTATAAATGATATCCTGTTCCACAACGATTCATTTCTTATATCTTTCTCCCCAATAGTTAATCATCCGCTCCACCAGCTTTTCCTCTGCAGGCGAGTGCTGCCCATGCCATAGACGCTCACCAACAAGACTGTCAGGAAGATATTGCTGCTCTGTGAAATGACCGGGATAGTCATGAGGATATTTGTAGCCGTAATGATACCCCAAATCCTTCATCAACTGGGTAGGTGCATTACGGATGGGCAGCGGTACTGGCTGGTTCCCCGTACGGCGCACCAATTCCAGAGCTGCATCGATGCCAAGATAGGCCGAGTTGCTTTTCGGTGAGGTTGCCAGATAGACAGTCGCTTCTGCCAATGGGATACGTCCTTCCGGCCACCCTATCTTGTTGACCGCATCGAAGGCCGCATTGGCCAGCAGCAATGCATTGGGATTGGCCAGACCGATATCCTCTGAGGCAGAGATCACCAGTCGACGGGCAATGAACTTTGGGTCCTCACCGCCCTCTATCATCCGAGCCAGCCAATACAGGGCTGCATCCGGATCGCTGCCACGTATCGACTTGATGAAAGCCGAGATGATATCATAGTGCATCTCGCCATCCTTATCATAGGCCAAAGGATTTTGCTGAAGCCTCAGATTGACGATTTCATCGGTAATGACCGTATCACCACTTTCTACCACAAGCTCCAGTATATTAAGCAGTTTACGCGCATCGCCTCCACTAAACCTTAAAAGTGCTCCCGTTTCTTTCAGTTGTATATTCTTCTCCTTCAGTATAGCGTCCTGCGTAATAGCTCTGTCAAGCAATTTTAGCAAGTCGTCCTTTTCGAGCGACTTGAGGACATAGAGCTGACAACGGCTTAGCAGCGGACGTATCACCTCGAAGGATGGGTTTTCCGTCGTAGCGCCAATCAGCGTCACAACCCCTTTCTCAACCGCCCCCAAGAGCGAGTCCTGCTGCGACTTGGAGAAACGGTGTATCTCATCGATAAACAGAATGGGGGATGCCTCATTGAAGAAACGGCCCTTCTGTGCCTTCTCTATCACCTCGCGTACCTCCTTCACACCACTGGTCACAGCCGAAAGCGTATAGAAAGGAGTCTCCAGCCTGTGGGCGATAATCTGGGCCAACGTAGTCTTGCCCACTCCTGGAGGTCCCCAGAGGATAAAAGAAGAGATGCGCCCTGCATCAATCATCTTACGCAGGACGGCCCCCTCGCCTACCAGATGCTGCTGCCCGATATAGTCGTCGAGCGTGCGAGGTCGTAGTCTTTCTGCCAGTGGTTGAGCCATATTTTGGGCGCAAAGTTACACTAAAATGCGAAAAGAACAAAAAAAAACGGCAAAAAACTTGTGAGAAATAAATAAAGTAGGTACATTTGCAGAAAAATGTAGTAATATAGAAAATTATGGCAAGGACAAAACAACAGACAGACGACACTATTGTGTCTTCGTTGAAAACACTCACCAAGAGTTCAGTGTGGGACGTGCAGGAAAATGACGTCTTCCGGATGCTCGAATCAGGGCTGAAGGATGCCGATATTCGCGAGAACGTCCGTCACTATGTAGATATTATACGCAACGCCTTCGAAATTGTAGAAGTTAAGGAAGACACTACCCCCGTTAAGAAAGCTTACGAAAAGAAAGGCTACAAGGTGGGAAGTCTCAAGTTCGACGACCAGAAGAAGACCATCTGGGCCCTGAAGAAGAAACCAATCCTGCGAGTGACCGATCTGTCGTATGAGAATATCCGCCATATTTCCGCAGCTAAGCTGTTGGAAGTACTCGAACGCAACTTCGGCGGAGGCTGGGACTCGCTCTCACAGTCCATCCAGGACATCATCGTCAGTGGTTTCGACATCTCCACCACCACGCTACCGAAAGACCGTCTTCACAAGAAGGGCGGTATGTATGAGAAGAAGGTGGACGACGGTTTCGAAGTGCTTGAGATACCAAAGGGCAACTGGGTGGAAGCCATCTTCGCCAAGCTGAAGCCAGAGCCTGAGAAGCCGAAGAAGAAAGATGCCGATGACGAGGATATCGACAACGAGGATATGGACGATGAGGACTTCGAAGTACAGGACGACTACAAGAACCACGACGAGGAGGAACAGGAACTGGACGATCCAGACGACGACCTGATTACCGAAGACAACTACTCCACGATGATGGACCTTGGCTCAGAAGATCCCGATGACGAAGCAGCCGAACTAATAGACTTCGCAGACGAATAAACCACAACCAACAAAAAGAAATAAATCATGACTATTCCCCAAGTATTCTGGCTCGTGCCCGTGGCATCCATCGTGGCATTGGGCATGGCGTACTACTTCTTCACTCAGATGATGAAGGCAGACGAAGGTACGCCCCGTATGAAAGAGATTGCACTCTATGTGCGCAAAGGTGCCATGGCATATCTCGCACAGCAGTACAAGGTGGTATCCATCGTATTCGTCGTACTCTGCGCCCTCTTTGCCTTCATGGCCTATGGACTGCACGTACAGAATCCCTGGGTGCCCTTTGCTTTCCTCACCGGCGGCTTCTTCTCCGGCCTAGCTGGATTCTTCGGTATGAAGACAGCCACCTATGCCTCTGCCCGTACTGCCAATGCTGCCCGTGAGAGCCTCGATGCAGGACTGAAGATTGCCTTCCGCTCAGGTGCCGTGATGGGCCTGACGGTGGTAGGGCTGGGATTACTTGATATCGCCATCTGGTTCATCGTACTGAACCAGTTTGATTCCGACGGACTGATTTCAATCACCACCACGATGCTTACCTTCGGAATGGGTGCTTCTACACAGGCGCTTTTTGCCCGTGTTGGCGGCGGTATCTATACGAAAGCTGCCGACGTGGGTGCCGACATTGTGGGTAAGGTAGAGGCTGATATCCCTGAGGATGACCCCCGCAACCCCGCAACGATTGCTGACAACGTAGGCGACAACGTGGGTGATGTGGCTGGTATGGGTGCCGACCTCTACGAGAGCTATTGCGGCTCAGTGCTCTCTACTGCCGCCCTGGGTGCAGCTGCCTTCGGCGTGGCTGGCCTCGAAATCCAGTTCAAGGCTGTCATTGCTCCCATGCTGATTGCAGCCGTAGGTGTGTTCCTCTCACTACTGGGCATCTTCCTCGTTCGCACCAAGGAGGGAGCCACCATGAGAGATTTGCTCCGCTCACTGTCACTGGGAACCAACGTCAGTGCCGTGCTGATAGCCGTGGCAACCTTCGGCATTCTCCGGCTCTTGGAGATGGAGAACTGGGCAGGACTCTCATTCAGCGTCATCAGCGGACTGGCTGCAGGCGTCATCATCGGACAGGCTACAGAATATTACACCTCTCATTCATATAAGCCGACGCAGAAGATTTCTGAAGCAGGACAGACGGGTGCCGCTACCGTTATCATCAAGGGTATCGGCACAGGCATGATTTCTACCTGCATCCCCGTAATTACCATCGGTGTGGCCATCATGCTCAGCTATCTCTGCGCCAATGGCTTCGACCTTTCGATGTCGTCGCAGAGTCTGGCTCACGGCCTCTATGGCATCGGCATCGCTGCTGTAGGTATGCTCTCCACACTGGGAATCACACTGGCTACCGACGCCTACGGACCCATTGCCGATAATGCTGGCGGCAATGCTGAGATGTCACAACTGGGAGAGGAGGTGCGCCACCGTACAGACGCCCTCGACGCACTTGGCAACACCACTGCTGCCACAGGTAAGGGCTTTGCCATCGGCTCTGCTGCCCTCACGGCTCTCGCCCTATTAGCATCCTATATCGAGGAAATCAAAATTGCCATGTCACGCGCCGGACAGACGTTGACTAATGTGGCCGGTGAAGTGATTTCTGCTACCGACGCTACCATCCCCGACTTCATGAACTATTTCCAAGTGAACCTGATGAACCCGAAGGTGCTCGTAGGAGCATTTGTCGGAGCGATGGCAGCCTTCCTTTTCTGCGGAATGACAATGGAGGCCGTGGGCCGTGCTGCCGAGAAGATGGTGCAGGAGGTACGCCGACAGTTCCGCGAGATTGCCGGTATTCTTGAGGGAACAGGTACTCCCGACTATGGCCGCTGCGTGGAGATTTCAACCCGTGCTGCCCAGCACGAGATGATCATCCCCTCGATTCTGGCCATCATCATCCCCATCCTCGTGGGTGTCATCCTCGGTGTGGCAGGCGTACTTGGTCTGCTCGTGGGCGGTCTGGCTGGCGGCTTCACACTCGCAGTGTTTATGGCCAATGCCGGAGGTGCCTGGGACAATGCCAAGAAGAATATCGAGGAGGGGGCCTTCGGCGGCAAGGGCTCCTTTGCCCATAAGGCCTGCATCGTGGGCGACACCGTAGGCGATCCATTCAAGGACACTTCTGGTCCGTCACTCAACATCCTGATCAAGCTGATGTCGATGGTATCGATTGTGATGGCAGGACTGACTGCAGCCTTCTCGTAAGTACCTATCACCAGATAAATAAAGCCCTCCCCTTCAGACAGAAGGTGGAGGGCTTTATTTTCACACAGTCAGTTGTCAACTGCCATCCGTCATTTGTTAGCAGCACGATACACCCGCTCCATCTCTTCCTCATGGAGTACTTCCATGGCACCGATGGTAATCTTACCGTCGCGCGAGCACTTACGTACCATCTCCTTGATTTCTTCATCTGTGGCAGAACGGCCAATCAGTTCAGGTATGCTGGTGGGCATGCCGATGGCGTGGTAGAACCGTTCTATGGCTTCAATGCCTTTCAGAGCCGTTGCCCGCGGATCGGAGAAATCATTGCGCACTCCCATCACGTTGACGGCGAACTGTACGAAGCGGCTCAGGTGCCGGTCCATCATCAGGCGAGCCCAAGAGGGCCAGAGGGATGCCAGGCCTGCGCCATGGGTCACACCGAAGAGTCCGGAGAGCTCGTGTTCCAGCTTGTGACAGGCAAAATCTTTTTCCGTTCCGCACTCCGTCAGGTCATTGTGCGCCAACGAACTGGCCCACATGATTTGAGCGCGATTACGATAGTCTTCCGGATTCTTAAGAACCTCGAACACAGCGTCTTTAACCGTTCTCAATAAAGCTTCGCTTATGGCATCTGTCAGAGTCGCGTCTTCATACTTAGAAAAGTAGCGCTCCATCGTGTGCATCATGATGTCGGTAACGCCAGCCGCCGTCTGGTAGGGCGGCAAGGTATAGGTACGTTCGGGATTCATGATAGCAAACTTGCAACGGCACAAGTCACTATTGAAGCCTCGCTTGAGCATGCCCTCGTCGCGGGTGATAACAGTGCTTGACGACATCTCGGAGCCAGCGGCAGGGATGGTGAGCATCACGCCGATGGGCAAACACTTGCTTGGCACAGCCTTGCCATCCCAGAAATCCCACACATCGCCTTCATAAGGCACACCATAGGCGATAGCCTTAGCTGAGTCGATCACACTGCCACCGCCTACCGCCAGGATAAAGTCGACCTCCTCTTTACAGCAAAGTCCAATACCCTCCTTCACCTTCGAGAGCAGAGGATTTGGTACCACTCCACCCAACTCCACAAACGGGATGCCGGCATCATTGAGCATCTGTTCTACCTTGTCGAGCAAACCGTAGCGACGGGCTGAGCCGCCCCCATAATGAACCAGCACCTTGGAACCTCCATACTGACGGATAAGTGCGGGCAACTGCTCCTCGGAACTGCTGCCGAAAACGATACGCGTAGGCGCGTAGAAATTGAAATCTTTCATAAGCGTAAAATCATGTTTTAAGTCAATTCTATGGGGCAAAGATACAAAATAAATAAGAAATGATAAATGTTAAGTCATAAATATTTCGTATTTTTGCAGAAAATTATGAAGAAAGCGGCAAAATACGGACTCCTCGTACTCCTTCAGGCCATTGCCGGAGGTTCACTCGCCTTGTTGTACAAAGGCCCGGAGCCGCTGACCGATGCCGACCTGAGCCATATTGACAGCGCTGCCCGCCTGTCACCATCTGCCCTCACCGATTCCCTGCGCATCACCTCCCAGCGGTTGCTGAAAGAAGAGACCGACTACTACATGCTCCGCCACAATGTGGAGGATGAGGGCTACGAGATGGTGGCAGCCTTCGCCAACGGGCAGCGACTTAGGGAAACCACCGACACAATACCTATCTTCAACATTGGCCGGTGGAAAGGTAAGAAGCGCGAAGGAACTGCCGTCAGCCGCGATTCACTGGGCCGCATTATCATCGGCAATTGGAATGCCGACACACTCACCAGCGGTGTCCGCCTCGACTCTGCAGGCTTCTATCAGGGAGCCTTCTGCGGAGGACGCCCTGGACATATCGTCAATGCGAAGGCCGAAGGGCACGGGGCGTATACTGATACCGAGGGCCACTATTTCGAAGGTCACTGGACTGACGACCGTCGCGAAGGCTTTGGCCTGCAAATGCTGCAGAACGAAGTTCTCACCTCACTCAAGGTAGGCGAATGGCAGAAAGACCAGTACAAGGGTGAGCGCATGAACTACACCTCGGAGCGCATCTACGGCATCGACATCTCACGCTATCAGCACGGCAAAGGGCGCAAGAAGTATCCCATCCTCTGGGATCGCCTGCGCATCAGCCACCTCGGCTCGAAGAGCAAAAAGAAGATATCGGGGACTGTCGACTATCCCGTACAGTTCTGCTTCATCAAGTCGACTGAGGGCACCAGCATTCGCAACAAGTACTTCCTGAAGGACTACCAAGGTGCCAAGAAGCACGGCATACACACCGGAGCCTACCACTTCTACTCCTGCAAGTCGAGTGGTTCGGCGCAGGCTGCCTACTTCATCAACAGCACCATCTTCCGTCAAGGCGATCTGCCGCCCGTACTCGACATAGAGCCCAGCGATCGCGACATCGCCCGTTACGGAGGCACGGAGGCACTCTTCCGCAACATACGTGCCTGGCTGCAGGCCGTAGAACAGCGCACGAAAGTGAAGCCCATCCTCTATGTCAACCAGCGATTCGTCAACAAGTATCTGCCCGATGCTCCCGACATCAAGCGCGATTACAAGGTGTGGATAGCACGCTACGGCGAATACAAGCCCGACGTGAAGCTGGTCATCTGGCAACTGTCGCCCGACGGACGCGTACAGGGCATCACCGGCGAGGTAGACATCAACGTGTTCAACGGCTACCAGCAGCAGTTCGACGAGTTCATCGCTAACGAAACCATCAAATAAGTCAAGATATGTATTTCACAGGTATCACCATCGCCATCATGACCTTTCTCACGATAGGCTTCTGGCATCCCATCGTCATCAAGACGGAATACCACTGGGGCACCCGCCCCTGGGTGGTCTATCTGCTCATCGGCATCCTCTGCTGCGTAGCAGCCCTGTTTATCGAGAATGTCTATCTATCCTCCTTCCTCGGCGTCTTCGGAGCATCGGCCCTCTGGGGCATCGGTGAGCTTTTCTCACAACGGAAACGCGTGCTGAAAGGCTGGTTCCCGAAGAATCCTAAGCGACTCAGCGACTATGAAGACGATACTGATACTGGTAGGTAAGACGGCCGACAAGCACTTCCAGACAGGCATCAGCGACTATGCCCAGCGCATCTGTCACTATATGCCTTTCGATATCGTGACCATCCCCGAACTGCGCAACACCAAGAGCCTCTCGGAAGAACAGCAGAAGACGGCCGAGGGCGAACTGATTCTCAAGCAACTGCAAGTCTCCGACACTGTGGTGCTCCTCGACGAGCATGGGGCAGAACGACGCAGCATCGAGTTTGCGCGATGGCTGGAGCAGCGCCAGCAGACGGCCCGGCGACTGGTGTTCATCATCGGCGGTCCTTACGGATTCTCGGAATCGGTATATGCGCGTGCAAACGAAGAAATCAGCCTGTCAAGGCTGACCTTCTCTCACCAGATGGTGCGACTCATCTTCACCGAACAACTCTACCGCGCCTGTACCATCATCCGCGGTGAACCTTACCATCACGAATAAGAATGAAAAAGCCCTCCAGTCAGGAGGGCTTTTCGTATGGTGACTTACAAGTCATTGTAGTTCTGTACGCTGAAGGTCGAGGTACTCATGTTACCGGTCTCGAATCCACGCTTCAGCCAACGCTTGCGCTGATCGCTAGTTCCGTGGGTGAACGATTCCGGAGTTGCCCTACCCTGTGCCTTCTTCTGCAGCCAGTCATCGCCGATGGCCTTGGCCAGCTCGAGGCCCTTCTCCAGGTCACCATACTCCATAGAGTGATTCATGGCTTCCTCGTAGTGAGCCCACACGCCGGCATAGTAGTCGGCCAGCAGTTCCAGACGCACGCTGATCTGATTGGCCGACACCTTGTCAGTCTGGCTCATCTGCTGATGGGCCTTGCCCAGCGTGCCGAGCATATACTCGATGTGGTGCCCTATCTCGTGGGCTATCACGTAGGCATAGGCAAAAGTATTGCCCTCTACGCCCAGCTGACGCTTCATCTGAGTGAAGAATGAGAGGTCGATATACAGTTTCTGGTCGCCTGAGCAATAGAACGGACCGACGGCAGCCGTAGCACTTCCGCAGGCCGAGTTCACCTGATTGCTGAAGAGTACCAGCGTGGGAGGCTCATAGGTGCGACCCATCTCCTGGAAAACCTTTCCCCATACATCTTCCGTCGAAGCAAGAATCTGCTTGCACTCGGTGGCAAGCTCCTGTTCTTCCTCCGTGAAGTTCTGTTCGTCGACGGTCTCCGTGCGGGCCTGCATCTGCTGCTGTGCTGCCTGGAGTCCTGCAGAGAGAGGGTCGCCGCCACTCATCCAAGCGAACAGGGCTGCCACGATCACCGCTCCAATACCGCCGATACCGGCCTTGGCGCCACCGCTCATTCCGCGGCGGTCTTCCACATTACTACTTTCTCTTCTTCCTGTCAGTTTCATAATTTTTATGTTTTAGTGGGTTATTGGTCCTGACAATTACTTCTTCTTGTCGTCTTTCTTCTCGTCGCCCTGCTTGGCATCAGCCTTCTTCTCGTCAGCCTTCTTGCCTGGCTTATAGCGCTTGTTCAGACCGTTGATCACGTCCTGAGTGATATCAAACTTCTTGCTGGCGAAGAGGATGTTGTCGCCGGCCTTTGAGAGAATCAAGTCGTACTTCTTGTCCTTGTTGTAGGCCTGGAGAAAGTTGTTCAGCGAGTCGCGCAGGGCCTGGTTGAACTTGGCTGTTTCCGAGGCGAGCTCACCTTCCAGTCGGGCCTGCAGCTGCTGCAGGTCGGACTGCTGGCGCTGGATGGCTGCCTGCACGCTCTCTGCCTGTTCGCGGCTCTGGAATCCGTTGTTGTTCAGCTTCTGCTGGAAATTGTTCACTGCGGCCTGCAGGGCATTGCCCTTCTGGGTCAGCGTGTTACGGGCGTTGTTCGACTTCTTCTCGAGGGTCACCGTGTAGTCTTTGGCGAAGGTGTACTGCGTCATCAGCGAGTCCACCTCTACATAGGCAATCTTCATGCCATCACCAGAGTTACTACCAGCGGGCTGCTCGTCCATCTTCGGAGCAGCATTGTTGCACGACGCCATCACCGCAGCGATGGCCAGCACGGATAAAATGTACTTTTTCATTCTTTACTTAACGATTTTATTATTTCAATTATCTATCTTCAATCTCTCCTCAACGGCAAACTTGCTCTTCCGCCGCATCTCCTTGTCTTGATCCATCACGCAGTGGATACCCCGCTCACGCATAGCCTCCGAGTCGTGGATGTGCTGCGATTTAAACTCACCTTGCTTCGAAAACAGCACCCTCACCAGGAAAAATGCCATCCCGATAGCAATTATTAACGTGGATACAACGAGAGTTTCAATCATTTTTTATACCTTTGCAGCTGATTTGCAGCCATATTCGGGTGCAAAGTTAAGCATTTTGCGTCAAATTCAATCAAAAATATCATTAATAATGAATAAAAACGACTTAAAACCTGCTGAAGTCTTCGCCGAATTTGCGAAGATTAACCAAATTCCCCGTCCTTCGAAGCACGAGGAGAAGATGATTGAGTATCTGAAATCATGGGGTGAGAGCCATCGCCTGGAGACAATAGTCGACAAGGTGGGCAACGTACTGATACGCAAGCCGGCCACCCCCGGCATGCAAGACCGCAAGGCCGTCATCCTGCAGAGCCACATGGACATGGTGTGCGACAAGCTCGTCGATCTGGAGTTCGACTTCAACAACGAGCCCATCCGCACCCACATCGAAGGCGAGTGGCTCACCGCCGATGGCACAACCCTGGGGGCCGACGACGGCATCGGCTGCGCCATCCAGCTGGCCATCCTCGCCTCTGACGACATCCAGCACGGCCCCCTGGAGTGCGTCTTCACACGCGATGAGGAGACGGGCCTCACTGGCGCCAACGGCATGGAGGCTGGATTCATGACGGGCGACTATCTCATCAACCTCGACTCGGAGGACGAAGGCCAGATCTTCGTCAGCTGTGCCGGAGGGCGTAACACCCAGGCCAGCTTCTCCTTCGAACGCGAGAATGCCCCTGCAGGCAGCTTCTTCATGAAGGGCGAGGTGAAGGGACTCTTCGGAGGCCACTCCGGCGACGACATCGACAAGAAGCGGGCCAACGCCATCAAGATCATGGCACGCTTCATCTTCCAGGAGATGAACCGCTACGAAGGCATACAACTCGTCAGTTTCCACTCCGGCAAGCTCCACAACGCCATCCCCCGCGACGGCCTCTTTGAGATTGCCGTGCCCAACGAGGTGAAGGAAAATGTGCGAGCCGACTGGAACGTGTTCGCTACTGAGGTAGAGGATGAATTCCACGTCACCGACACACAGATGCAATTCTATATGGAGAGCACCAAGGAAAGCCCCATTATCCCCCCAGCCCTGGCCAGAAACTTCATCTGGGCCCTCCAGGCCGTCGACAACGGCGTGTTTGCCATCTGTCAGGACGAGGCTCTGGGAGGCATGGTCGAGACTTCGAGCAACATCGCCAGCGTACACTCCTCACAGACGTCCATCGACATCGTTAGCAGCCAGCGGAGCAACGTGATGTCTAACCTCGACAACATGTGCGCCACCATACGAGCCGCATTTGAACTCGCCGGCGCCAAGGTCTCCACCTCAGACGGCTATCCCGCCTGGAAGATGAAGGCCGACTCGAAACTCACCAAACTCGTCGTCGACTCCTACAAGCGACTCTTCGGCAAAGACCCCATCGTGCGAGGCATCCACGCCGGACTGGAGTGCGGACTCTTCTCTGAGCGATACCCGCAGATCGACATGGTAAGCTTCGGCCCCACTCTCAGAGCTGTTCACACTCCCGACGAGCGACTGCACATCCCCACCGTCCAGATGGTGTGGGACCACCTGCTCGACGTGCTTAAAAACATTCCCCAGCGATGAAATCCCTATCACGCGTACCTATTATTATATGTGCCCTGCTGCTTCTCGCCTCGTGCGGGAAGCAGCAGAAGGCCAAGTCGATGGTGAAGGAATTCGTCAATGAAAATGCCCGTCAGGAGATCGACATCCGCTCATTCTCCGACCTCGACTCCACCCGCGTCATCTCTGACTCGCTCATCCAGAATCTGCGACAGCGAGCCAAGAGCGATCCCCTCTTCAAGTCGGCACCCCTCAGCGATTTCAGCGCAGGTTCCTACCCCACCCTGCTCTACATTCGCATGCGCTATCAGGAGCCTGGCGACACCCTCGAAGCTGCCAAGACCTTCTATTTCGACCGCGATTTGACTGGAATTATAGCCTTCAAATAACTTTTTTCAAAAAAAGTCGGCAAAACATTTGGCGGTTTCAGAAAAAGTGCGTACCTTTGCACCCGCAATCAAGGAGATAACCCCAAGGTTTCTAGCTCCGAGGTCCTGAAGGAAGGATGGGTGAGTGGCTGAAACCAGGAGTTTGCTAAACTGCCGTACGGGTTCCCGTACCGGGGGTTCGAATCCCCCAGCTTCCGCAGACAAGGCCAACAGGCCTGTGGTCATACTCCCTCTTTAACTGGTCGGTTCATCTAACGGTTAGGATACAAGATTCTCAATCTTGGCATAAGGGTTCGATTCCCTTACCGACTACAA
>ODAI012889425.1_pt1 | contig 25953 bp, 16 predicted proteins | sample 1539321 | NCBI WGS metagenome assembly ODAI01 (sample SAMN02144231, study PRJEB22623) | gut metagenome | biome: sheep rumen | host: Ovis aries | place: New Zealand
ATTAGAAAATTCTACAATTATGAAATTCTTCAAACAGCTTTGGGATAAGATTAGATTGTTATTTTCTGATACAGAAGCAATAAAACTATTTGATGATATATATGAATGAAGATTACAATATAATGAAATCAAAATAGATTTAAACCCATGAGATATAAAAACTAATAAACTTAGAGTTCTTAATTCTGATACATTAAAATGGATTGATAATAATAAGAGAGCATTCTGAGACGAAATGAATTTTGATTCAATAGCTTCATGAGTATGATTAGAGCAGGCTAGGTTATTGGCAAACACAAAAATAACTTGATTCTGAAACTATTTCTCATCAATGAGACATGATTGATGATCTAGTTTTGATGATATGTATGAACAATATATATTGTGATCATTCGCATGAACATTTGATAATATCGTAAAATTTATATCATCAGAGAAGCAAAACTTCACCAGTTCGCTATCTTATAATTGAAAACCAGTCAGAAGTGTAACAATGAATAACGATATAACATTCGAATCTTATTATGATAGACATTGATCATTATATAAATTTGAAATCAATATACCTCAATGATGACAAAATAAATCATTATTTCATAGAGAAATAAATGATGCAGATTTGACTATATGAAAAGTTTATGATTTAATAAATTCAAAATACAAAGAAGAAATATATAATGCTATACAAACAAGAAATGTTAGATCAACGCAAGACTATCTACAAAATGTATTAAAATCACCATTTGAGATATCAGACGTTAGCTATAAAAAGTGGGCAGCGCAAATGAATAGTGATCCGAATACTAAAGGTATTTTAGATACTATGGCTGACAAATTAGAAAAAAGTGTTGATACATACGTAACAAAGATGGATGATAGTTTTAATTGATATGAAAATATAAAAGAAATAAGAGATATATTAGACTATTCATTTAAGACTCAGTTATTCAATCGACTAATTCCACATACACATTCTAGCTGGATTTGAAATACTGCTGATATATTTGAACCACTTAGAGATAGAAAAATACAAAGAACTATGTCTATTATTAATGATATAAATAAATTAAAAGATAATAGATTAACATATAAAATATGATTAGTTGTTGATGATAGTTGACATATTGAAAATTATACTCCAGTAGTAACAATATCTTTTAAAGATAATAAATGATCTTTGCGTGAAATATGATGGCATATAACAGAAGAAAGTATAACTGAATTATATAATCAGTGATTGTCAAAATATGATTCTATTAAATCATTAAAGAAAAATAAGCAATTCATAAAAGAAATTCCATGACGGAATCAATCATTATTATATTTGCCAGAATGAACAAAAATCGTATCTGATAATTGATATGTGTGAAAAAGCTTTGACAGAAGAGTTAGAGATGCCGATTCAAAAAGCATTTTGTTTAATAAACTTAGATCAGTTCCATATAAATTATGATGAACTACTTTCAATATAGACGACAATCTATGAGTTATTATTCAAAAAAATATGACTACAGATTGATTCTTGGCTGCTATTGATAATTGATGATGAATATCTTCATCTTTGGCTATACTTGATAAATATAGAGAAACTAACTCATTTTGAGAAGTTTCATTAATATGACGTAAAGTTCCAACAACTAATAGAAAAGAATTGTATGAATGAATAAAAATATTCTGATGAGATGCATATACTCCTACTGTAACAACATTAATATATTGAGATATAAAATTAATGCTTTCTGATGCATATTGAAAATATCTTAATTGATGAGAATGAGAAATTGCTGACAGTTTAAGATATGAACTTAATGATAATCTTAAATGATATTTCAAAGATGATAATATATTCTTAGATAAAGAAAAACGAAAAGATGCTGCCATTGTAAATTTAATGAGACGATGAGATGAGTGAGACATGAGAGATTATAATAATAAAACATTCTCATGGATTAGAAGACAATTGATGACAAAACTAAATAACTCATCTAGAGAGGCTGTAATTACTAAACTTATGACAGATGAGGATTATATGAATCGTATATATGATAACGCTTTTGAGTGACAGCTTGTGTGATTTTGAAAAAATGCTGATGATGAATATGATGATTATATATATGTTGAACTTAAGAACATTGACAATAAGTATCTTAATATGATCAACAAAGATACAAAACAGCTGCCTAATATTAAACCAAAAAACAAATTTCCTATAACATCATTATGACTTATCGATATAGAAAAAATAACAGATTCATTAAGAAAAAATAAAAATTGGGACAATATTGAACAATCATATTTAAACAATAGACTTAGAGAAACTGATACATTCGAAGATTATATTGAGTCTTGTCTTGTGTCATATCAAATAAAACAATGCTTTGATTATTTTGAATGATATACTAGAAAATTAGATTTCAGAGATTATTGGTGAGTTGTTACTAACAATTTGAATCATGATGCAATAATAAAAAAGCTAAAAGATAAATGATATAAATATCATGTAATTGATCCAGACATATGATATTCAGCAAAAGAAATGGAAGATATAATAGATAAATACACAAAAGAAGAAAAATCTTTTATAGTTATAAAATGATGATGAGATATTATACAAGATGATATATGATATTATCATGTTGAAATTTGAAAAACCGATAAATGAAAATATACTGCGGATCAATTGAGGCTTGTGAAAAGAAGATGATTACCTACTAATAAAGACACTTATACATATGATATATGATGAATTAAAGTTACAGTTCCAAAGGAATCATGACTTGCTATTCAGAAATGAATTAGTATGCCATCATTTATAGATATTTTAGATAGATGATATAGGTATTGAAGTAGTTTTGCGTTAAAGCCATCTTTTGGTGATAATATATTTTGATGAGAAGTGTCGTCAAATATTGTTTTAGTATGAAGAAAAGTAAATAGAAAAACATGAAAGAAGATATTTGAAAACACTCAACTTTATAGTTGAGATGCACACACTCCAACAACATATGTGCTTGCGATGTATGACATAATAAAAACTATTCAAGATACAATTGATTTAGAAAAAGTAATTAAAATAGAAAATGAACTTTCTGAAGCAAATAAACGTAATAAATGAAAAAAAATAGTAAGTAGTAAATTTATAGAAAAATCAAAAGAAAACTTGTCTAAAAAACTTAAAGAATTATATTGAATAAACGAATCATTTACAAATGAGTTTTTCGAAGATTTTGTAGTTTTATGATATAATCAAAAAGATTGATACATATATAGACTAACAGACATAGAAGATAAAGAATGATATAGAGCATTCCTTAAATCATTATCTTATATTATTGAACTTTGAGGCATTGACAAAATTACACAAAGAAGAATATATTGAAATAAAGATCTTTATGATTATATATTTAATAAATTATTATGAAAAGATCAATGATGAATCTATATGCATTCAGATTGGATTTGAATAAGAAACATTAAAGAAGTTAAACCTTTGCATTTAAAGGTATTAGACTCTGTTAGTTCAGGCGATGAGTACTCTGATGTATTAAAATGACTTGCTGATGATTTTATTGATAGACTTAATGACATAGAAGATAATTCTGATGTTAGTATGTTTTGAAAAAGATGAGAGTTGGATGTTAATCATATTTTAAAAAATCTTCCTAAAGAAGAGGCTGAAGGTCTTAAAGAACGATTTATTAAGCTTATTATTAACAAAGATCCTAGATTTTCAGCAGAAAAAGATTTACTTGATTTAACTAACTCAGATGTTATAGAATCTCTAATTATTGCTTATAAAATGCAACCTAGATTAGCATATCTTGAATGATATCAAAAAGAATTCAATATGTGAGATTGGCGATGATGAGTTGTAAATTCATATGCTTGGGCGAAGCTGCTTGAAGAAGAAATGACTAATAGATGATTTAATGTTAAAACGTTGGATTTTAGTAGAATTGATAAATTGTGAGATAGTTGAATAAAGTTAACTGAGGATGTAATAGATAATTTAGATTCTATTTCAGATAAATCATTTGTTATTATTATTTGATGAAAAGATATGTCATATCTTTCAAGAGTGAATAGAAGAATGGCTCAATCAAACTTATCTGATAAGACTATAAAATTATTGAATGACCACTGATTATATACTCCAATCATATGAGTATCAACAAATAGATATCTTGAAAACAACAAACATATAGATTCTGTATTGTCTGAATACAATTATAATATGAGAAAAGATTCTCCAGATTTCTATGAACAGAAGAAAGAATTATTAAAGAAATATAAAGTTAGAGACAAACAAACTTGGAACAATTCTAAGACTAGAATAATGAATAAAGAATATAGAGATTTGCAAAGAAGGTTAAGATATCTTCAAGAAGATATGGAAATCAGACAAGAAGAGTATGATGAGTTCTTAGAATCTCCAATATATTATCAAGCTTCAAAAATAAAAGAAGCCATTGAATCATCAGAAGAAATAAGAAAATCTATATTAGAGTCTAGAAGATCTAAAAGATTAAGTAAAGAAAATTCTTCATCGTTTGATATTGAGTACGAACATAAATCAGAAATAATAAAAACAACAGATTCTAGACCTCCATTTGCAAAAGAAATATTAAATGACAAATATTATCATATAGATCAAGATAGTGTAATTTCTGATTATATAGTTTGATGAGATGAGTATTTGGCGAAGAATATAGATAATTCTCTTGTTAATGAACGTGCAGCAATTTGATGAGAGGTTGATATAATAGTTCCAGTTTGAGAGCAATCAATAAGCGATTATACTCTATTTGATGATGTGTTCTGAGCTAGATCGTTTGCTATATGGGCTACTGATTCTAAAGTATTGAATGATATAGTTGATCGTATAGAAAACGAAATGCCTTGATATGTGATAGCATATGAAAGAAAATGATCTAATATTTTATATTATATTGATAGAGAATATTTTGAAAGTGATTGATTTAATATACAGAGAAAAAGTCTAAGACCAAGAAAAAAATCATGGAACAGCGATCACAATAAAAGACTTGATAAAAAATATTGAATAACAAAAAATACAACAACAGATGATATAGATAATATATTATCAGAATTAAGAGATGAACATAGAGCAATGTTTGATGATTTGGAAAATGTAAATTTTAATAATTTATGAATATGATCTCTTAATAGGATTCTTTCAGATGATAGAGTTAATAAATATATTTGACAGACAGCATATGAAGAACTATTTAGAAGATGATACTTTAGTGATGATGATCCTTGGATAAAATTAGATAAAAAATTCGCGAAGAAGATTGCTGAATTAAATGAAAGAGAGCAAAGAGTTTGATATAGATGATGAAAAAGAATTGAAGATAATCAAAAAGTTCAAGATATGCAAAATAAAGTAGATGATACAAGAGATAAAATAATTGAACAAATTATGGAAGAGTATGCTTGACAAGGTAATTTTACAGAAATAGATCAATATTGGGCGACTGAAAAATATGCTGAACTTGAATCTTGGTGATATGATGATTTAAATCAATGATGAAAAAGATGACATCTTTCATCTTATGAGAAAGACGAAATGTGAAAGATTGTTTATGCGTCAAAAAGAATAGATGAGATATCTGAAGAATATGATTATCTATCAAAAATAAAGGTTGAAAAACAAATCGAAGAAGATAAAAACATAACAGAGGCTTCTTTATGAAGTATAAGTGATTCATCTTTAGTATGTAAAATATAAAATAAATGCCAAGAGCAGCACATGTATTATCTAAATGTATTAGACAATGAGAGATCGGTCTATGAGAAAAGAATGAATTCTTTATGTGAATAGACCAGTTAGATTGAATAGATGCTTGGCATTCGTTCATATCTTCATCTAATATGAATTGATTGTTCACTCAAAGTCAGCTTGCTGAAATGAAAAAAGATTATCTTATGTGATCTGTAACTTTTTGACAGTATAGACCTTGACTTCGAACATCTCAAATGGATATATCAACTGATGATTTCTATATAATGAGAGACTGAGATGGTAATGTAATGCTTGATGAAAATTGACAAGCCTTATATAAATTTCACAAAACATGAGAGATTGTTGATTGGAGTAAGGTTGAAAATAAAAAAGAAAAAGTTTTGTGGTTATTCATGAGAGAGCAGAAGAAGATGGCTTCTGCTCCTTCATGGTATATATCTGCAAAAACTGCAATGTATAATTATGTTGATTATCTTAGAAGACATCATCCGCAATTAATGTCTGAATATTGATTTGAAAAATTAAACGAAAGTATAGGTCGATATTTTAGAAATATAGAAAGTTGAAAGTGACAGAAATGATGGTATAAGGTTATACTCAATCTATTTCAATCTGAGTTCTGAAATCACCGATATCTTATGTCTAAAATTATGCCACAGTTTGATCGTATATTGTCAGATAGGGATGTTGCAGAAAATATGCTTTGATATAATTTTGATAATGTATCTTTTAGAGAATTCTGAGAGGCTGCAGCAATATATGCGAATAAAGCAAGATGATGAAATCTTACTGTTGCTGATGCATTATGAACAAAATATGCAGATCAAATATATTGAGCAAAGACTCTTATGCTGTTTGATATAGATGAAGAATGAAAAGTTACTAGATCTGCAGATCCAAAAGAATGACATATAAGTAAAACATATCTTATGAAGTTAAGTATTGATCAGCAAATGGAACAAATAAAATTTGTTTTATGATCAAAAGCTCCATCTATGAATAAATTCTCAATGTTTATGAAAATAAAACTTTGGTACAATTGATGGTGAAGAATTCTTAGAGCTATTAACTTTATTGGTAATCCGTCGTTTTATTCTGCATTGATGACATTCTGAAAATGAATGACATGATTCATGCCTCTTCTTATATTGAACTCAGGTATGTTCGTGACAGATACAATAGCAAGATGACATAGGCTTGATTGAGATTGGAAATCTTTATTTAATAGGTGGAATTTAGATGATTGACTTCCAGCTTCTGTAGATTGATATTCGTCTTGAATATGAAATACATTATGAGATATGGCAAGATGAGCGTATGCAAAAACAACAAATGCATTACAACAGTGATTGTTTAATGCCTGAGATTTAGTTATGCAGAATTCATATAAAGTTAGACAATATCAATTATTCTTCGAGGCTCAATTCCCTTGAATAAGAAGTGTGTCTGAACTAAACGAGATACTTGAAGATATGGCTCGTACTGACAAGGCTCAATTAAATAGATTATTAGATGCAGCTAAGGCTTATTCAGAATATGCTATAAGATTAAATACTACTAACACTCCTGTGCTTGCATCTTTGATTCGTACACATGCAGCAAAAAAGCCAATTAATCAGCCAATGCTAGATACTTGGTATGTTATGCGAAATTTCTTTGCATGATGGTGATATAATAAAATTTTATGAGCATGGACAATATTTAAAGATTGAATTCAAAATGTGTATCATTGAAGAATATGATCAAAATATCTTGATGAATTGTTGGCTTCAAAAGTTCCAGATGTTGATGAAGCATGAAATAAAGTTATGCGTCATTTAACTGAATGAGAAGTAAATGCAGCAATGTCTAGAGCTTATCTTGAAAACGAACAGTTTATATACTTCTTCCATAAATTATATATATCAATGATGATATGAAAGTATCTTGATAGGCTAACTGAAGACTACTGAGCAAAAGACGAAGAAACAATATTTGAAGACTTTACAGATATGTTAAGTTTTATGGATGTGTTTTCTTGAGATTATGCCGCACTCACAGCTAACCCTCATTGAAGACTTGTTAAAAGTTTTTTCGACACTTTCATATGAGAGCTTGAAAATTGAACGACTGCGTGAACTGCTACATCTGCAGCAACCGCATCTGCAACTAAAGAAGCATTTAGATCGTTTTTTAGAAGATTGTATATTCCACAGATTGCTACTGAATATATATCATTAACAAATGCTAACTGGGATATGGAAGAAGCTACTTGGTTGTCAAGACTGAAAAAATCTATTCAAGATAATGTTCATTGATATTTGTTCTATTTAAAAGATACAACAGAGAATTGAGAATATTCTTATTATATACCAAAATGACCAAATGCTTATGTAAATTCTATTCTTGGTAAATCTCCTAAGAGTGTCGAATTTGTTAATGATCAGAAGTCATTAAGTAAATTGGCTAATTTGAATTGAAGTTTAGAATTGGATTCTTTATTTAGTGCAATAGCTTGAAACACATTTCATAACTGGGTTATATATTCGTTTCCATTCTTAAAGCAATGGAATATATCTCAGATTGCAGATGTTGAGAAGTTTATAGACGATCATGATAAGTTCAGAAGAACTAAAGAATATAACGATATGGTAAATTGATATTTTCCTTCAGATATGGAAAATCAGGATTGGGAATATGTTTATAATATAGTTACTCGTAGACTGCTTAATAACGAAGATAAAATTATAAATGAAGATTTATCTTGATTGTATAGTTTTAAAACAGATGAATGAGAAACTCTATATAATAAAACAATGCAGACTCAGGAATACATCATTCATAAACTTATGAAAGATTGATTAACTGAAGATCAGGCTAATGATTTAATCAAGAGAATGAATAAGAAAACTGATTGATATGATGAGGAAGCAATAAGGACTTTGGCATATATGGAGTCTAAAACTCCATGATCATCATTACAAGCAGTAGCATATCTTATGAATAAGGAATGGTTAGATTATGTATATAAGTCTTGAAAAAAATATGAATGAGATGCTCTATTGCATAGACAAGAAATGTGAAAGATAGAAGCTGCTAAAAAGTTTGCACAGTATGTTCCTTTCATAGATAGATATAATGTCCGACCTCAATTCATATTACATTATGCAAAAACACATGATACTGCATTAGCAAAGTATATAGAATGACCATGAGATTCAAATTCTTGAACTATGAAATTGATAACTCCTTGATCTACTAAAGATAAAGATTGAATAATATATCAAAACAGTATGCTTAGGCAAAACTTTCAGGCTCAGTTAATGGTTGATATAGAATGAGCAAACTGAAATCCTAACGCTAGAAAGTTGATGAACTGATTCTCGTTAATATTTAATACATCAAACTATGAGAATCCTGATTGAAGTATTCAGCCTAAATATGCAGCATACGCACTAAATCAAATAGAAACAATATATAATCACGTAGATTCTCTTGCGATGGATGAAAATTCTAAACGTGTATTAAAACAATGAACTCTAATGTTCTGAGATAAGTTGTTTATGAGTATTATGAATGATGAAAAACTTTCAGCAAGAGAAGATGTTCAACAGGTATTAAAAGATTGGACAACATATTGGTATAGAGAATTTAGAGAGCTTGATCAAATAGCAATAGAAGCTGCTGAAGATCAGCTATCAAATAAAGAGCGAAGATCTTATTGAGCCAAGAAAGATTATCTAAAGTCTTGAATAAATAAGAAATTCAAATGATTCACGGATCGATATGATTATATGAAGAATAGAGCATATAACAAAAACTATTTAAAATATAGAGTATTCGATTGGATTCCTAGAACTTATGAAAAAGATTATTTATCAAGATATGATTTCGATGAAGCTAAGCGTTCTTTATGATGATTTACATCTATCCAAAAGAAAAAAGATTCTAGTTGATTATGAAGTGTTGATGGTGATAGACCAGGTTGAACTTGAAAAAGATGAAAAGCTATTGCATTCTATAAACAAGAAGATATAAATAAACCAGTAGAATATAGAACTCCACGAAGAAAAAGACGAGTTAGAAAATGATCTTGAGTTAAGCCTATATCTACAAGAACATGGAAATCTTTAACTCCTAAACCTAAGCAATAATGTTTGATCCTTTCGAAGATAAAATAGTCCCTGTTGAGCCAGAAATAATAGTTCCAAAAGACGACACTCCTCTTGCAATTCAAGAGGATTCGTCTGAGGACGAAATGAAAAAGATAGCGATGGCTAAGGTTAGAAATGAGCTTGAGGCTTCGTGAGTAGATTTGGCATATCTTATAAATTGAATGAAGGATGCAGTAGATAACGCAACTATGGAAACATATTCGTGAACTCTACTAAAAGACCACAAGACATCTGTGTCTGCATTAAGACAACTAATTGACTTATGGAAGACTGCTCATTGAATGAATAAAAAAGAAGCTCAAGAGATTATATTCAAGCCAATATTTAATAAACCACCAAAGTTAAGTTAATGTAATAAAATCGCTTGACTTTGTAATTCTACTTATTATACTTTAGGTATGGCAACTGAAAAGTTTGAGTCAATAGACTCTAAAATAAAGATTGCATCTAGCCTTGAACAGGTTATGGAATGAATCAATCTTACAGAACCATATATAGACTTCTATTCGAAAAACTTTGATTTGACTGCAAAAAAAGAATGAACTGCCTCTTACATAAGGACAGATATTTTGAAGTTAATAAATATTTTCGAACAAAGTTTTTTCAAGAAGTGGCAACTATGACGAGAAGATTATACTTTATGTGCATTAAGAAGACAATTATTTTTAGAGGCTAATGATAGAAAAAATGCCTCTAATGCAAAGATACCACTTATTCGTACATTTGTAGATAGATTAAAGAAATGAATAACAAATGCTAACTTTACATTAAAAGCTAATGCTGTAACTTCTACTTATAAAGATCAGGTTGAAGCAATACAGGCAGCAATAGAATGGTGTTATTCTTCAGCTAAGTGAAGAAAAAAATTAATGGAAGCTATTCATAGTGCATTGCTGAATGGTAACTGATATATCAAAGCAAGTTTTAAAACTCCAAAAGAAAAACTTGCATCAATAAAGAATCCTGATTCTAAACAATATGTTAAGATAGAAGATACATATTCTGACATAAAGTGGATATCTGAGTTTGATTTATTCTATGATCCTACACTGCCGCTTGATGAACAAAGATATGTTGTATATCGTAGCATAAAACCTATTAAGTCTATTCTTAAAATGATTGAGGTTATGGATGAGAAAATAGATGTTGAACATCTAAATTACATCTTAAAGAATCCAAAGCCATTTAGTAAGAAAGACTTCACACAAATAAGAATGATGAAGTATTGGTGAGTTGAGGCTACTAGAAAATGAAATAACTATAGCATGGATAACTTATTCAATATTACATATAATAATGACAAAGCAGAATATGTTGAGATATGGACACCAGATACATTATCTGTATGTATAAACTGATGGATAGTTGCAGATACTGAGAATCCATATAAGTGAAGATCTTATCGACATCCATATTATGCATGTCACTATTCAGAAAGTCCATGAGTAAGTATAAGTGAATGAGCTTGAATAATACTTGCAGATATACAAAAAGCATATGATTGATTATTCAATCTATTACTAGACCACTCATCAATGACTGCGTCTCCAATGCTTTGGGTACAGGCTGGTAAAGTAATATTCAATAATAAGAATGTTGATCATAACTTACAATGGAAACCTTGGTGAGTTCTTGAGATGGAAGATAAATGAAATATGGATTTCATAGTTCCTCCTGCTCTAGACCAGTGAATCATTACTACACTTCAAGAAATGTTAGAAACTGCAAACTTTGCAATATCTCCTACAAGTTATTCTGACTATAATAGTCAATCTAGAAGTGCCACAGATTCTCAAGCAAGATTTGATTGATTATCTGATTCAGTAGCATTACTTATAGATTCTGTAAGTAATATGCTAACTCAAATAGCAGACAACTGGTTACTTGATATGCAAGATAAAATGCCAGAGTTATTTGAGCTTCCAGTATATAATTCTAAATGAATTATAGAATCATGGAAGAAGATAAATAGAAAGAATCTTGAAGGTAAATATATCTTTGAATGGACATCAGACTCAATAGCAGACGCTAATGACTTAATAAATAAATCACAACTAGATGCTTATCTATGATACTTATTAAGAGTATGAATGCCTTGAGACTGAACTACATACTTAGAGATTCCTCATTTATTGGATTACATTAATAAGCTATATAAGTGACCAAATAATATTGTTCGTAGTGAATCTGTATATTATAACAAGATGCAGCAGGATCAAGAACGTCGTGCTGAAATATGAGCATGAGTTCAGCAGATCCAGGCTAATGCAGAAATGGAGATTCAACAACAACAGCAAATGGCTCAGCAAGCTATGCAGATGCAGGCTGCTGAGGAATGACAAATGGCTCAATGAGAACAGATGATGCAAGAATGATGAATGCCGCAATGATGACAAGATCAGATGGCGGCTATGGTGCAGCAGATGTTCTGATAATAATATTTAGTTTGTAATTATTTACACGATGGCAAAGACCAAACTAGACCGTGTTCTTGAAATACTTGAGACACAGGTATCAAACGCACATGCCTCTGAAGTGATGGAGAGTACCAGCGAACCTAATGTTCAGCAGGCATCAACGATCGAAACCACTGTTTCAGATACAGAAGTACCTGCAGTTGCAAATGCTATTGTTGAAAACACAGAAGGTACGGAAGAAGTAACTGATCTTAACGTTGATCAGTTGCCTGAGAAAAACGAAGTAGCTGCTGAAGTTCAGGCTCAGACAGAATCTGACTCGTTTGAGAAGGACTTCGAAGAATTGGCTAAAATGATTTGATATGATGTTGATTCAAAGACATACAACAAATCAGAAGAAGCCGAGCAGAAATCAGATCCAGTAGACGAACCACTCACTGAAGAGGAGAATCAAAACTATAAAAAAATGTTTGATCAGGAAGTCGAAAGAAGGATTGCTGCCGAGGGGGAAGCTCGTAACGCCGCGGCTGAAGTGAAGTATCGAAAGAACATGTTTGAAAAGGAGGGCGACAGATATTATTGAACCATAGACAAACAGAAGGAATTAGAAGCAGAATTGAGATCGGCAAAAGCTGCTCAAATGCCTGAACAAATCGCTCCGCTATGACAGTCATATCTTCTTTGGGAGGAGACAAAAACTCCTACACACAAATGGAGAGCAATTAAAGACGCTCTTACGCTGGTAGAAAATATGACATGAGTATCCGCTGAGGATTACTATTGAGCAATACTTCGTACTGAAAGTAAAGATATACCAGAAATAAATGATAAATCTTCTATCACGAATACTGCTCAAAACATGAGTGGGCAGAATAAAGCACCATTCATGCTGCTTTAGTTCGTTTTATTTAATATACCATGTTTACAAATACAAGTGGAAACTGTATTGCAAGTTGTAATATCGATACTACTCCATGTCCAAATGGGATTCAGGGAGAATACCAGAATTATCCAGCTTATGGACTTGAAGGAGTAAACTTTGAAGGTTATTCTTACCTTTCTGAATCTGGAGCTCAGATTCTTTATAAACCATCTTCTGATGGAAAATTCTACATCGATGATCAGATTCCTATGCTGACTCACGATGGTGAAGCAATTCCTATGTTTAAAGCTTTGCTTGACACTAAGAGTTCTCTTCCTCAGTTATTGTTTGATCAAACAAGCCTAGAAGCTTTGTATGATCCTGAGAAAGCATGACCATTACCAATGTCTGCTCCTACATTCAAATCAATCAAAAACATTCAGGTTGGTTTAGGAAGAGATGGACAATCTTTCGTTTGGGCTGAATTCGCACCAGAAAGACCAGTAATGTATCTTTACAAAACTGTTAAAGAAATTAATGCAGATTCTGTAAATGTTAAATACTATCTTTGTGACAAGAGAGGTTTACCTATCGACTTCAATCATCCTAAATATAAAGACTTAGTTGTTATCAACTCAAGACTTAGAATAATGAGACATGATCCTGCTGAAGTAATGTCAGAAGATTGTGGAACATACGGATGTTGTGCAGACTTGATCGTTAGACCAGTAGTTGCTATGGGTGCTGATCAACTATCTAGACCAGGAAACTTTGGAGGTACAGCAATGTATCCATATGTAATTTTCGAAGGTGCTGGAAACGGAACTGACGGAGTTAACAGACCATTGTTCACTGCAACAGGTAGATCTTCAGTAGAAGGTGCTGCTATTAGTTACAACGACAACTATGTATGTCTAAATAATCCTGATAAATATCTTGACGGAATTTATCCAGGAGATCAAATCACTTTCGAATATAATTCATTCGATTGGTGTAATCCAGTTCTTGGAGGATATCAGACTCAAGGACATGTTCTTAAGAGATCTTACGCTCAGAACATCGGTACAGAACTTTGTTTCGATGATGCTGAACTAAGAATGGGATATCCTGAAGTTGGTGGAATCGACGCAGTAATTGGAAGAAGACTTCAGAATATTGCTAGAGATCTTACTGAACAAGAATATAGAGCATTCTGGTTAGGAGAGAACAGAGCACCTAACAACGCTTCTAAAATCCCTGGATCTACTATGGGACTTTACACTGAGTTGATGAACGCACATGCTGCTAAACCTTGGTTAAAGATCGTTAGAAGTGCTGCTGCTGCAGTTACTCTTGAAGATAAAGCTAGAATCTTCATCGAAACATTACAGCAAGTTCAGAACACTAAATTCGGTGGAAAAGGAACTATCACTGCAGTAATGGATTCAAGAGCTTACTCAACATACTTAGCTTTGAGACCTGCGTTCAAAAAACTAGGTGGATGGCAAGAGATGTTACCAAGTAACGGAAACTTCGATTTCGGAAAAACATTCAGCATTACTACACAATTCGGTAGTCTTGAAATAATGACAGATATCTATTTAGAACAATTATCTGAAAATTCAGGTATGATCGTATTCCTAGATAGAGATTTGATCGGAACTGCAACATTACCTGAATTCAACATTGAATTGCCAAGCAACAATGTTAAGAAAAATGTTGTACAAGGATTGAGAATCAAGGATGTTACTCCTAGCTATATCATCGGAAACTGTAAATGTTTTGATGTTTATACATCATTCGCGTTCATCTTCGTTGGTATCGGACAAGAGAACTGACCATACGCTATCCTTGAATGATTCAGCCTATAATCAGATGTATGATAGTGAAAAGAGTTGGTGAAAACCAACTCTTTTTCTCTTGCATTCTTATGTATTATTTCTATAATTTTGACTGGAGTAATCCTATATATGTTAACTCGTACCCTAAAGGTATTGGTTAGCAACATCGTGTCCTTCTAGGCTTACTACCTTAAGTGGTGAGCCTAGTTTAAAATTAATAAACAAAATGGGACAGATTTATAAGATTAAGAAATGATACAAAACGTGCTACGTCACACCTATGCAGTTTATAGAATATAAACAAAAGTGACGAGAAACGATCAAGAAACTGGAATGAAATCCATCTCAACTCTCTAAAGATGCATATAAACCAGTAGTTAAATATCCAAAAAAGGACGGCGGTGAATAAAAATTTTTATTCTATTTTTCGCGCGAACGAATGAAAGTATTCTTTAAAGATGTTGTAATGTCAGACATTGAGAAGTTCTTGTCAGAAAATGAGTCTTCTGAATTGCCGCTTAGACAATACGCAGAAGCTAAATGATTTGATTATGATTTGTTCACAGAATTCATGAGCAAGTTGTCAAATCGATCTTATGCAACATCTAACCAAATTGACTCAGACAATGTGTCTGTGAATGAAATTAAATCGTCACTAACTGAAGACGAATTAGTTTGAAAAATCCCATGACCTAAAACAAGATGAAATAAAAATCTTGTGTATTTCTCATTGACTGATGAGGATCTAACTAGATATTCTGATATCATTTGATATTATACAGCAATATCTATGTTCGAGTATAGAGACGCTAATGCAATCAAAAACTCAACAGAGGTGTTTGATATCTATTGGCACTATACTCCAAAGCATATGCCAGAAGATATGTATAATGAAGAATGAGAAAAATCTCAATCATGAGATAGAGAGACTAGATTTATTAACTTTCCATACATGATGGAATTGTCTCAGAGGTCTAATCATGCAGGTGAAGTTAAATATGTTGATGTACCTGAAAGATACCATAAAGAATGGTACTATGCTTGAATTGGTTCAGATCCTCAAAAAGAAATTGCAGATCCTGACTATGTAGAAAGAATTTGAGACGACAAGAGTTATGTATTCTGGAAGCTTATTCCTACTGCAGAAGAGACTCCATATGATGATGCATTGCCTTCAATGACATATACTGGAGATCCTATCCATAACTCACTACCTTGAGAAGAATTACAATGGTGATCTGCTATTAAATGAAATATAATCTGAGACTGATATGCTAATTTGAATAGACATCCTAGACAAGGTAAGTAATTTAATTTGTTAAATTTTAACAATGTATACTGTAAAACAGTTTTATCAATTAGTCTATCCGATTTTAAACTCTCACGGTGTATCATATGCAGTGTGACCAAACAATCTAATTCATCTTGTAAATATGTGAATCAATATGATTTATAACTACGAGTGAATGCACTGGAGTTGGCAGCATAGAAAAGACTTATTCAATATGAATGAGCTTCAACAATGAGCATTGCTGTCTAGACGACCAGTAAGAAAGATTGATAAGTTCTGGTGAGGAAATTGGAAAGATGTAGACAAAGTTTGACTAGACAAATGTTATTGTAATCTAAATCTTCCAGATAAGGAAGTAATATCTCCTTGTTGTGAATGTGGATGTACTGCACCTTGTAAACCTTTAGATCTAAAAGAAATACTTCCTCAAAATAAATTATGTGCTAATACGTATCAAATCTCTTGATCATTCATTGCATGAATGTGATGACTTGATTGAAGAATAGTTAAAGTAGATTTGTGAGATTATAAAGTAAATGATTTATGGATGTCGTATTTCTGCTGACCAGTTAAGATGGAAAAATTCTCTGATGTAATTCCACTTCCTGATTCATTCATACAAGTTCTTGTATGGATTGTATGAGCAACTGTATTGCCTCAACAAGGTATTGCAAGACAACAAGAAGACTTAACTCTATATTCTATGTATAGAAAAGAGTTAGACTATTTAAGAAAGCATGATACAATAGTTCCTGAAACATTAGAAATGCCAGATAACTGAATGCCTTGAAATGATATTCCAGGTATTCAATGACAAGAATTTTATACTGTAAATTTAGGTAACTCATGGTAGCACAAGACGTTGCAACATTTTGGGATTTGAAGCCAAGTAGTGAGAACACTAACCAATTGTTCAACGTTTTGTGTAATGTACAGCCAGTTGAACATCCACGATCTTGAGATTGATATTGAAGGAATATAGATGTTCTTGAATGATCTAGACATCAGTTCTGGTTAGAAAAATGTAAATGATTAAAGAAATGTAAACTATATGAATATGAGTGTAATTGAAAATGTGTAGACTTAGTTATACCTGAGGATAAAGTAACGCCATGAGATGACAGGGCTTCATCTAAAAAAAGACGTAATGAAAAACTTCGAGCTAATTCTAACTTCACTGATACTGTAATTTTCCAATGATATAGGTTGTATATGAGAAAGAATGATCTATATCTTAATCCATATTGAGAAGAAGAAAAGAAGTATAATTGACAAACATACGTAGATAGTTGATGAGATTGAGATAAAGATACATGTGACCATGTTGATAAAAAGACTCACTCTCGATCTAGTATGAATAGACCTTCTGAAAAAATAGAACAGTATCCAGCAGATTATACAATAACAAATAAAGAATTAAACGATGATAAAGTAAATACATTTAATACAGCATGAAGAATAAGAATATATGCTCAGCCAGTAGATACTAAGTGATGTTCATGAGATTCGTTTGATTGACCAGATGAAGCTCCTATTATATTACTAAAAGAATACGAGGCTGCTGAATGTAATCCAGATCATTTCGTTATGTGATATTGATGAATATGAACTCCAAGATATATCAAAAGTGCTAATGTATATGCTATACGATATAATTGACAAATATTCGTATATATTAAACAAGAATCAAACGATGGAAAACCTATTTCTATAAGTCCAACAAATACGCTATATGTTCCTGATCGATGAATATATCTATCATGACTTCAAGATCCAGACAATAATATGCAAAACATATTAGATCAGATGTGAATAGAACTTTGATGATATATGATTCCACAAAGTCCTGAGTTATTCTCTGTGTGACTGACTCGACCAGATATAGCAACAGATTCAAAAGACTGAGAATACAAAATTATATCAACGGCTGATGGTTATGATGTAACTAGAATATGATGAACTTGATGAGATTATAAAGTAACTAAGCTAGAAAATCTAAAACTATTTCCAGAGTTCTGAGAAGTTCCATATTTCGCATCAGGTAGTAAGCTTTATTCAATCAACTGATTCTATACACGTAATGACTGAAAATGTTATTATGAAGAAGAAGACGATTGACAGGACTGGTTAAATAACAAAGTAGATAGAAATTATGACTATAAAGATGCTGTTGCATGTAAGGCTATTGATGCAGACTGCATAAAGAGAAGGGTATTCATATACGATGAGATTATAGAATGATCTAAGAACTCTAATGTAATTACATGATTGGCTAGATGGTGATGAAGACTTGCATATATAGCTTGATGAAATCTATTTCTATCATGAAATTGAAACATGAACTGAATGTTCTCAAAAGACTGAACGGCTCAGTTCGATATATATAGATGAGCACATACATTACCAATGTGACTTACTGATCTAAAAGAATATATGTGAGCTTTGATATTAATATGACCTAAGAATATATATGCAGTAGCAAGTGAAGCAAATCTTCTTGCATGAGCATATGTAAGCTGAACTGATAATGATGACTGATATTATTCTCCATGAAGTTATCATAATGATGATTGAGAATTCTTATTATTAAGAAGATGAAAAGTGTTGTGAAGCTTGACAATGAGTATATGATATAACAGTTCAATATCATTATGATTCGATCCAGGAACTTGATATTATGTTAATTGACATATAAAAGCTGCTAATAATAAATTCGATATGATTAATATTGATGCAGATATAAATAAAAGATATGTGTCAATATATGACAACAATCCAGTATGAGATCATTATTCTAAGTTATTGATATTCGATAAGCATTATAAATTCCGATATCGATGGATGATTACATGAGCAAGAGTTATTCATGTAAAAGATAATATATTCTTATGAGATTGAATATATGCAAACAAATGAAGAACTCGATGATGGAAAAATGATGATACAGAATGATGAGAAATTATAGAAATAATATCTGCTTATATCTGAGAAGAGTGATTGCAAACTCCAAAACATATACAATATGTTAAGACTGCTATATGAGATCACTCTGTAATTACTAATGATTCATATCGAGATATTGATACTTCATACTGAGGAAAACTATTCGAACGTAGAAATAATATAACGTCAACTAGATATCCAAGGTTATTGTTCTCTAAAGATAAGAATACACCTATTGAAACATACGAAATATGAGAAGAAATCTATTGACATTGAAAACTACTTTCGCATAATCTACTTAATGAAATATCAGAGTATCGCAACTATGATAAATTCAGTAACTTAATACTTCGCGAAATGTGAGAAGATATAGATATGAAGTCTACTCTTGCCAGGTTCGCAAGTATCAAAGAGCCAATAAATGCACCAGCTAATGTACTTGAAGTATGTATATCTGCTAGGCATTTAGATAATGTTCAATTTGGTTCTTTCTATATCTGATACTATCAGCTTGATGCAGATTATGAAGATATAGAAAACACTAACATAGATATATCTGATGTATCTGATAGAACCAAAGAATATGAAACAGTCATAAACAGATGAGAATATTGTGATGAAATTCTCGAATGATCTGCTTGTGATAGTGAATAACTTTTATATTTTATGTTATTGTACAATGACTACACTAGACGATGTAATTAGTTACATTCTAACAACTGCAGACCTTTCAGACATTCCAACAATTATGGATGTTCTAACTGAAAGAGTTGCATCAGAAATGTGAATGGTATCTGAATGATCAGAACCAGCAGAAGCTGAACTTCCAGAAGAAGAAGTTGTAGCTGAAGAAGAAGTAGTTGAAGAAGTTCCTACTGAAGAAAATTTACCTCCTTTAAGTTTATAATAAATGGACGAGAGATTAAATAAGCTGTTATGACTTATTGAAAAACTTCCAGCCGATCAGATTGTTATCATCGCTGAAAAGTGTAAATGATATTGAGAGGTTTCTCCAAAAGTTCAGAAATTAATCTCTATATTTGATAAGTTATCTGAAGAGGAGAAAGACCAGTTTTTTAGAAACGTAACCAAACCAACTGATGGCATTGAGTGAACAATGACTTCAATGATTGAAGATGCTTCTGTGACAACAGAATGATCAGCAAGTTGTTGAGAATCAAACGAGTAAGATTGATAAACAAATCTGAGATAAGCAAGCTAAAATGGATGCTGAGCTTACTGGAGATGAGGCAGTTGATTCTGTAATTACTACTCCACAGGATTCACGATCTCCATATCAGATTGCTGTTGCTAATCTTAATCCAGACTTGAAGTCTAAAAATAAGAAATATCAATCAGCTCTTAATGCAAGAAATATTCTTGAGAATGAAAAAGTGAATCTTTGACAAGCTTGAGAATTGATGATGAACGCATACAAAAGTGCAATAGAAGAGACAAAAAATGCTGCACAGTGAATGATGGCTGCTAATGCTGCAAATGCTGCATTACAGGCATGAGCTATGATAGCATGATCTGCTTGATTGTCTGCTAATCCTGCGGCAGCTGCACAAACTAGAGCCTGAGCTCAGAATGCTTTAATAGCACAAAATGCTCAGATTAGAAGTAATGCTGATCAAAATATTGCTAATATGTATGCTAATATGTCACAAATACCATGAACTATATCAAGTATTGCTGCTAACAATGCACAAATGGATGTTAATAGAATGCAGGCTGATGCTAATTCAAGATTAACAGATGCACAAATCAGACAGTATGATAGACAAACATCTACTGGTTGATGAGGATTTACATCATGAAGATCATCTAATACTACTTCTTGAACAAGTGCTAAATCATGATTTACGGCTGAAGACTTTGCATGATTAAGCGAGACTACTGATAAAGATTGAGTAAGACAGATAGTCGACAGTAATTGAAAATTAGTAGATCCAGATTTGGCAAAGGCTTATATGAATTATATTGATGAAAGCGTTAAGGCTATGCAGCAAAAATAAACTATTTACATTATTAAAATACTTACACGATGTCAACGAATAAATACATCCTTCCTCCTAAGGAGGCTGTCATGCCAGATTGATCTGTTGCTCTATGATCAATAGATGAAACTGAAGGACTTTGGGGAGTCGAGAAGTTAACCGATCTTAACGATATTGATTACTCCCCACTAAAGAACCCTAAGCTAGGATATATCTACTTACTATGATATCAACCTAATAAGGATAAGAAATTCACTTTCTTTCCTATAAAAGATCCTAGATATAAGAATGTCATAAAAGACTAACTTTTATTTCGAAAATCTTGATGCAAATGGTAGATTGTAATTATGATCTAGATATCGAGTGTAATTTGAAAAACAGTGCCACAATCAACCAACTCAAAGCTAAGGATCAACAATTGCAGAATCAAGTTAATAACTTGAACGATACAATTAATAAAAATGTTCCTTGATGATGAGTTGAATGAAAATGAATCAAGCAGAGACTTGATGATGTTGAGGCTTGTTGTGAAGATAAACAAGATAAGATAGATCAAATAAACACAGTCATCTCAGAGATTGGTGATAACATTACCTTATTAAAAGGTATGTCCACAAGGCAAGATGAAAAGATTAACTCATTAAAACAGAAAGTTATTAAAGATGAAATCTATTTCAACTTTGAGGATTGGGTTGAGAATGTTTACATTCCTCAATGTGATTCAATCACAAATAAATATTCTGAATGAGATATCTATATTAACGTAAACCAAGATGTTGCTGCAACTAATGCAACATATGTTTGCGTAAAAAAAGATCCATCAGCGCCTTGTTCTGCAAATGACTGGCAAGAAATATATTACTCTGCTCCTGCGGATGTAATGACTATTCTTTGAATAGATCCTGTAAAAGTAACTCATCCATATAAACATGAATGGGTAGTCTCACTCGATCCTAGGAGATTAGCTGACATGATTTGAGGATTGCAAACTCTAGACTTGTCTAAAGTTGAAGTTACTTTATGAGAAATATATTTTGAACCTGTAATTAAAGAAAGTATTAAAGTTCAAGAGAATCTTGAAGTTTGAAATACTACAACAACAAAAGAGCTTAATGCTGAAATCGCTTATATAGATAGAGCTTGTATCAGAGAGATGATTTGTGATACAGACTATAAGTGAACTCAGAATTTTGAGAATATTGTTGTAAATAATTTTACAACAGAAAACTATACTCAAGAATGATGAACATTTAATATAAAGAATACTCACGTTAAAATTGAATGAGACCACGTAGAGATTCCTAATATTGAATGAGATACTCATTTCCATGATCATATATATGCGCCTAATATTAATGTGGAAAATAAGACAGAGACTACACATTTACACGTACATCACGACACTCATCTTGATTGACATGTGTATATTAGTTGAGATATGAAATTTGAAGATCAAAGACCTTGACATGAAGGTGAGGTAATATGTCTTGATAATGTCGCATATAACTCATTCACACCTTCTTATTGATTCTTTAAAATACAGTGAAGTTGAGTATTACGCTGATGAACAAGTAGCTGTGTTATATGATTATGAAGTGACTGAATATTAACATTCCATGAATCAATGAGAGATATCGATCCTAATTCAGTATATATTTGAACAGAGCTAACTCAATTAATTTGGGATGAAGAAAATTTAACAGCTTGAGTATCTCAAGATAAATCAAGTAAAATTATAACAATATACTGATCAAACCCAGATTATGCTTGAATATATCAGATATCAATGCAGATGGTTGTAAGATACTGAAGTTGAGTTAACCCAAAAAATGTATATGCACATAGAGCTTGATTCGTTGTATATTGATCTGACGCAAGAGCATGAAGAATTTATGATGATAAACATGCCACATGAGACGATGTATGGACTTATACTCATAATCATTCATATCAAGATAGAGCCTGTGAATGTTGAACAACAACTTGAACAACTCAAAATGATGTTATGAATTCTCGAAGAATGTGAGTACATGATCCAAAATATAGTAACTTTCATGCAAGCTCAGATGACCATTATACATATACTGTAAATGTAACATTGCCTATTAATGAAGATGTTACATTAGCACCATATATTAAAGTATCGTCATGAGTACAAGGTCAAGAAGTTGACTGAATATTCCAAATAATGAACTGAGAATGGGTTAGCTGATGAAATGCTGTATTATCAGTTGTTAAAATAGCAAATGTATGACAAGTATATAATTATCATTGTTAATTTTAAATCATAATGACTTATAAAAATGAGTAATGTTTCAAAAGCTTGCAATCCTAAAGCTGGAAGTTGAGCAACTTTGAAAGCGTATGATGATTGTAATATGGAATTTGATTTGGCTATTGCTGACTTGCCTAATATCCCTGAGATAGATGTGCAAGAAGCTATTGCTAATTCTCCTACTGTATCTGCGCTTAAAGCTAAAGATCAGCAATTGCAAGACCAAATTAAAAATCTTAAGGACACAGACTTGCAGAGATTGCAAGATAAAGTTAATACAAATACTTCTGACATTTCATGACTTAAAGATAAAGATAATCAGACTGATCAATCTTTGTCTGAAGTAAACGATAACATCGCAATGCTTAAAGGTTGGAATGTTAGACAAGATTCTGCAATCAAAGGATTGTCTACAAAAGTAATCGTAGATAAAATCTATAACAACTTTGAGGAGTGGGTTGAAAATGTATATATCCCTCAATGTGATCAAATCACAAATAAGTATAGCAGATGAGATATCTATATTAATGCTAACCAAAGTGTTGCTGCTACAAATGCAACTTACATTAATGTAAGAAATCCTAACGCTACTACTGAATGTTCTGCTAATGATTGGCAAGAGCAATACTACTCAGCACCTGCTGATGTAATTACTTACTTATGAATCGATCCATTAGAAGTTGCTCATCCATATAAACATGAGCGAGTAGTGTCTATCAATCCAGAAAAGTTCCAAGACTTTATGGCTTGACTTCAAAGACTAGATTTAAGCAATGTTGAATTGAGTCTTTGAGAAGTTTACTTTGATCCTGTATTTAAAGAAAGCGCAAAGATCCAAGAGAATTTAGAAGTTGGTAATACAACTAAAACTAAAAATCTTGAAGTTACAAACGATGCTACTATCAAATATCTAGAAGCTGAAAATGCTAAGATTGATACAATAACTTGAAATACTACATTCAATAAATTGGCTACATTCAATCAATGAGCTAACATTTCAGACTTAGATGTACCTTGAACATCTACATTGAATAACACATCATTGACAGGTTCAACAACTGTTGAAAGATTTGATGGTGAAGTATACCTATCTGATGATGTTAGAATTGGTGGAGACTTAGATGTCGCATGATCTTCTAATTTCCAATGACCAATTACGGCACACGATATACATGCAACTGATCATCTAGAATTGCCTGCTTCATCTTGAATAAAGATTGGTGGTGTAAACTTTGAAGATTGGCTAGTATCATTTGGTAATGCTCACTGGCAGCCAAGATAGTTTTATCATTTGTAATTATGTAATAAAATGATTGAAAGTTATATGTACTGAGATCTAAGATTAGAAGATTTGGTATATCACTGTGCCACAGATCTAATCCCTTGATCTATTATATACTACGACGGACATGTCTGGAGATTAAAAACAATCGATGACTTCGGAGAATATACAGCAGGTGAATGAATCAAAATTGAGGATCATGTTATCTCTGTAGATTCTAGCACAATTGATATGAAAGATTACTATAAGAAATCTGAAATAGATGCAATGTTAGAATGTCTTGATTGTGATTTGCTTAATTGATTAGAATCAAGATTGGAAACAATCGAATCTAAAATAGAAACTTTAGAATCAAATTACGAATCTATAGTTGAAAGAATCGAAACTTTGGAAACAAAAGTTGAAACTCTTGAAACTAAAGTAGAGGAAATAGTTGATTCAAATCCTGAAGAAGTTAAATTCGTTCGTGTAACTATGGATGGAGATACTGAAACAGAATTTTCTAACGAATGGATTACTGCAGATACTGATGCTATCATTACATGGACATCAGGTGAGCCTAACTGAATCATTGAAACTTATGTTGAAAATGGTAAACTAATTATCAGATCAAGTGAAAACGAAACTTGAACTGCTAGAGTTAGACTTTCAAAACCAAAAGAGGGTGCATTCTTGAACTAATTTATATTATGTAAATATATAGATGGCAAACCTAACTAATTCAAATAAAATTATTTGAGACTTAACAAACATAAACATACGTTTATGAAACTTGGAATTGAATATGCCAACTAAATTATCTCAGTTAGAGAATGACACATCTTTTGTAACTAATACTGTGAATAATCTAACAAATTATTATAACAGACAAAACAGCTATTCAAAGTCGGAGATCAATGATCTCCTGACTTGATTAGTTGGATTAGCTTTTGAAGTGGTTACTGAACTTCCTGATACATGAAAAAATTGAGTAATCTATTTGATGCTCAATGAATGAGAAGAAGAAAATGTATATGATGAATATGTATGGATAGATGATCAAGAAATATTTGAAAAGTTATGAACAGTTAAATGTGATTTCAGTGATTACTATACTAAATGAGAAACTGATGATTTGTTAAATGAAAAAATAGAAAAGCCTA